>Ga0307509_10000358_pt1 | contig 76680 bp, 63 predicted proteins | sample 10_EM_MG_FD_202245 | JGI IMG/M metagenome (GOLD analysis project Ga0307509, IMG submission 202245) | Populus trichocarpa ectomycorrhiza microbial communities from riparian zone in the Pacific Northwest, United States - 10_EM | ecosystem: Host-associated > Plants > Roots > Unclassified | place...
TTAAAGCATTATGCAATATCGTAAATTCGGGGAACTTTTTGAAGGCTCGATCTGGCCTGTATCTGTGATGTCTGTCTGGTGCTGGTTCCCGGGTATCGTGCTCTGCTGGGGTGTGCCGTCATCGCCATGTTAGCTGTGTGGTAGGTGGGGGTGGTGTATACTTGGGGTGCTATACCGCGTTATACCCCAGCTCTAGGATGCTACGATATGGAGCTATGAGAGGACTTGGGGCGGAGTGAATGAATAGCTTTCGGTTGCTGCTGTGCTGTGCTGTATTCCATAGTTTCGATAGCTCGAGTTGCGGAATGGTAAGAAGAGCTATTATAGCTCAATTATGGCAAGGGTCTTTGTTAGACATAGCTTAGCTTAACACTGTATAATAGCAATTCGGTACTGCACTGTAGTTAGAAGCTGAACAAGCTATATGAGGCCAATATTATAATAATATTGTGGCACAGTCGGGGCGCGGTTATTCCATTGCCCGGATGACCAAACGGGAACCGCCGCCATCATTATCATCACCATCACCTTCCTTCTTTCCTTCCTTAGCATCACCACAATCACCACACATCACCCAGGTATTACAAAATGCACGACAGGTGAGTAAACGAAATTAAACCGTTGAAACCCCGAGTACCGTACCGTATACCACTTTCCGGGGCCGCGGGGTGTGTGTGTGCGGGGGGGGGACCTTGGGCCGGAACGAAATTGGTGGGGAAGGAACCATACAAGTATAGGCCTAATCAGGAAAAAATGTACTGTACGGTGATGTACGGTAAGCAAGGCGGAAATGAAAAAGATGGTATGGTTGTGGTTGCGGTTGCGGTATGGGGGAAAGAGAGAGAGAGGGAGGGAGGCGGCGAGTGGGCGGCGAGATGACAGATGAGATTCCAGTAATATCATAAAACATTTTTGCGAACTTCCCGGGGTTTTGTGATAGGGGTGTTTGCCTGCCTGCCTGCCTTCCTATCTTTTATCGCCTTGTCTTGTGCTTCCCACACCCTTACACCACCACCACTTTCTAATTTATTATCCGACCTCCCGACTGAGTTATGGGCTTGGGCCTTGTGCATTGGTAGTATATTATGGGTGGTTTCCGCCCTGTGTGATGCGGTATCGCATATTGCGTGGATAGCGTAGTGATGTGACGGTAAGCCCCGAGTGCCATGGAGTATAAGATCGGACACAGTATCGATCGACACCTTTTATATTCTTCTCACCTTCTTGGGGGGTGGTGTGTTATAGAATCTCTGGGGGGGCGGGATGGGCGGGCGGGCGGATGGATGGATGGGTGGACGGGTTCGAGCTAATGGTACTACTCTGAGCTCGCGAGCTCTTCAAGTCCTGTTTCAAATTGCGGTGAGATCCTCCTTGCTTCGGCAGATGTATGATGATGTCTTGTATATCGGCGGGAGGTAGGGTAAGCTCCTCGGGTATCGCAAAGGCGTTTTGTGCTACTCTCGTATTAGTATTGCCTACTTTCCTCGGCAGGATGGTGAGTGTGGCGATACAAGTTCACATCGAGTCACTCGGGGCTTGTGATAACTTCTGAAGCCTATCTTGCTGGCGAGGGCGGCCTGGTTGTTGCTGCTATAGCCTGCCCGGCCGGCCTTGTGTTGGGGTTGTATAGGGTGGGTGGGGTGAGCTTTACAGGGTGCGCCCTAGTTCTGGAGAGTATGATACTATAGGGCCTATCTATATATTACGAAAAACTAGGGTCGGCCTTGTATGATAAAGGAATACCTTTAATTGGGTGATCATTTGCATATTATGCCCCCCTCCCCCCTCTCGAGGGACTGTTTTTTTTCCTCCGAAAAATCATCTTCACCATCTTAGTATTATTATTGTGGTAGGTAATTTATTTAACGCGCGTGTAGTCGGTGAGTTAGGCGCGGGCTGCACTCACGGTAATGATACCTGTTCTGGGAATCATTGAAAGGAGATGGCGGGCCCGAGGGCTGGGATGAGCCCAAATATATGTTTCACCCCCCTCGTGCGAAGCACTTGAACTATTCAACAGATAGGTCGGGCGGCAGATACGGCCGCCACTATCACACTTCAGCAGTTAGGCCCCACTGCCCTGCAGCTATTGGTCCTGCCCTCAGGCACCATATTTCTCCAGACAATATCAGGGATGGTCCAGGAAAGGAAGGGAGGGCAAGAGTAAAAAAATCCTTGGCAATTCACAGGACGTATTCCCCTCCCCGCCCCTGTGTACCAGTAACTCGGGCCACAGATTATTATATAGCCATGGCTCCCCAGCTTTGTAAAGTGTAAATCGGTGCGCTTGCTGGACCTGCATTGCTAAAGGGCCCTCCCCCCTCTAGTCCCTAGGTATGACATCACAGACTACGTTTTTCCCAACTGGTAGGAGCCCAAATTTAATTCCTCTCTCCCATTGGTGTTAATCCAGTTCCATAATATAAGCAGGGACGTATCATGTATAGTAAGATGGTAGAAACCTTCTTCTGACATCCGTACCCTGAGCTTGGGGAACCAAGATGAAGGGCTTATGTCTGTCCTAGGAAGAAATGAGGGGGGAAATCACGTCGACTACCATGTGAGATATCGTGTGAAGCTGTGTGAACTACCTGATGAGCCAGGGCGCCTCTATGTCATTTGAACAGTTGGTGCTTGCTCTATCCTTCGAGGTTTCATTGCCCCCAGGGTGTTACGGCCTTAATGTTGCTATTCCCCTTGGACACGCCACTGCCACTACACTCAGTGAGTTGCCTAGCAAGGGCTGGTACAGTACCAAGATCACGCCAGGCATCCCAAACCACTAATACAATTTATCCAATGCAACCTATAGGGAGGGGACAAACGGTGAGATGAGGATGGGCAACCGCACTACTGCATAGACCTATTCAATCTGGAGTAGTGGGGGGCAATGGCATTCGGGGTTTGCAGTTCCTGATCAATAAACCAAAAGAGGCAGAAACATACTTTTTTCCTCCTCTTCTCTCTCATTCCATTTTTCCCCTTTCCTTTTCTCCCCTCCCCTCCCTCTCTCGCCGCCCCACCAATCGTAGACCCCACCCCTAGGCATATAGCCTAGAGTCAGATTCTACCACCTTATATATCATGGTAGGACCGGTTCGTCATGCCTGTAGCCTTAGTGAGGAAGTCTAAGGTCTCTAATCTCTTAGTTTTGTATTATATCATAGGGATTTATAATTCTCCTAGCCTTCGTGAGGGATCGTATAATAATAGCTCTTCCGAGGTGAGTTGGGCGCCTTGTATCCTACCACTACCAATTGCACGAGGACTAATCGGTCCTTGGTTTATTAGCCTCTACGCCAGCCGGGATTACTCACATAATATTATCATAGTATTATTGCAGGAGATCAATACTTGCTAGTAGATGTATTTAGATCCTCCCTCTGGTAAAGGATAATGAACTACCCTACATCACCAAACGCGGGGTGAACTATACAGGGGCAGATAAAGCCTCAAAGAAAGAGAAATTATAGGCAGCAGATTGCCGCCTTAGCTAAGGTTTGACGAATATAGATCGTGATTTTGACTTCATAAGCTGTCCCGGTGCTCTGGGCGTAGTGGGGGTAGGCCTGTTAGAGAACGGTTGAGTCTGTTCAATCGGGCGTCACCTAAGCAACTGACGAATATTCAGACGAGCGCTTGGGGGTGCGTTCAGCTGCTAGAGACTATGGTATAGTTTTAATGCAGGAAAATACAGGAGCACAAAGAAAATAGGTACGATTCGTCCCTCGTAATCATGAACGTGAACAACCGTAATCTAAGCAGGAGTAGGGGCGGTAGTAACTCCCAACTCCTCTAACGCCACATTAGGATGCAGCACAAATACCGTTTTCCCACCCTCCGCACTGCTTCCTTCCGCTGCCTCGCCGACCAACCCCTCTCCGCGGATTTGCATCAAGATGTTGTCCTATATGAATGTCAACTTTGGCTTCATATAGGGTCTATGAAATGTGGAGTATAAACCTTGACCATGCGCTTAAGCACTTTGCCGATAAGCGCTTTCTCCTCCTCTAGTTCCTCCTCGGTGTTGATCTCCTCCTCCCTCATCTCGAGATACCATGTCTTGAGTTCCTCCTCCTCGACACCCTGTCCGGTGGTATTTTCATCGTCAAAGATACGACGTACAATGAGGTTGAGAATCTGCATGTATCGGTCGTATGTAATCTTCGTCTTCTCCCGAGGCGGTTGGCTACTAGACATGCCCGGGGTGGAGACCGCGGCAGTAGGTTCGCGGCTTTCTTGATCCATATCTTCCTGCATCTCTTCATCTGCTTCGTCATCAACTTCGACGTCGTCCTTCTCTACATGAATGATAGATTGCCGAAGAAGGCCAAAGGCTTCATTTACAAAACCTTCTGTGACATCTTCTACACAATTGGCTTTGGCGATGGCCTCAGAAAGGCGGATAAGAGATTCGAGCTGACGGACAGTAATTCGGTAACTGTTTCTTCCAACGCCACCTTGAGCATCGTCCGCGCGCAGCTCCTTGTATTTCTGAACAAGAAGAGTGCGGGCTTCCTCTGTGAACACGGGGCGGAAAGTTCGTGCGAATTTGATATATCGCTGTAACTGTTCGGTGGTAAATTCTGGGGTGATGGCCGCATCTCTATTACGATGGAGCCCTACGATGTGTCGAGCTAGATGGGTATCGATCGCTTCGTTGCATTCGTCAAGAACGACGAAGAAGAGATCGAAGCGGGACATGATAGGTGCAGACATGTTGATATTGGATCGGAGAGTAGTCTTCCGGTTGTATCGACCTCCTACAGGGTTCGCTGCTGCAAGGATGGATGTTCGAGCATTGAGGGTGGCTTGGATACCAGCTTTTGCTATAGAAATCGTCTGCTGTTCCATGGCTTCGTGAATTGCTACTTGATCTGCGACATCCATTTTGTCGAATTCATCAATAGCACAAATACCATTGTCTGCCAACATCAAGGCTCCAGCTTCGATGGTAAACTCGCCAGTTTCTTCGTCCTTGACAACTGCTGCTGTGAGACCGGCTGCCGAAGAAGCTTTGCCGGAAGTGTACACGGCACGTGGGAGGAAGGAGCAAACGTATTTCAGGAACTGAGACTTGCTGGTACTAGGATCGCCCACAATACAAATATTGATGTCTCCACGAAGACTCATGCCTTCTGGGGTCGCCTTATGAACACCGCCCATAAGCTGAAGCAGAATCCCCTTTTTGATAATTTCGTGGCCGTAAACAGTGGGAGCTATTGAATTGACCAGACGCGAATAGATATGGTCACTGTGGACCATACTCTTGAGTTCTGCGATTTCAGCTTGTGTTAATGAGTTTAGGAAGTCCTCTTGCTCTCGTTCATCATCGCCCATTTCTGCCTGAGTGCCTCTCAGAAGGCCTTGAACCTCTTCCTCCTCTGCGCTCTTTCGCAATCCCGCACCAGGAACCCCACTTGTATCGCTCGTGACCATGCAGGCGAGAAAAGCCAATCGGTAGGTCAGATCTCTTACACCTAGACTTTTTAACCCCGTAACACCTGTGCTTTCTGCCCCGCCTCGTGGAGCATTCTTCATGTCCTTCATACTCTGTGCTTTCAAACCTGGCAATCCTAACATGCTGACGTCAGGGACCACAATTAATATCCCAGTAAAGATACATTTCTCCCCAGCTTTCGCCCTCTCCACGATTTCGCCTCTTAATATGATGTCAAGGGTTCTCGGCATGCTCCCCGTGGGTATTTCGCCAGAGTTCTCTTGCACACGAACCTTTTGCCAATCAACAAAAGATGATTGCTTAATTTCCAATCTCCAGCTAACGCGATTACCGCAGGTAAGATTAGGGCATTGTGTAGGTTCCGTATACCGGAATGTTTGCTCAATACCGGGGATTTCTGTACGGCAGGCTTCGCAAGTGAATGTAGCTAGTAACAATTCAGGACGAACTTCGGAGGTACGAGTTACAGTCGCTGATATAGAGGTCAGACAACCAATTTGAAGGGTACGCAGAGAGCGGATGCGAGTGGTAAGCGGAAGGTTGAAGATCCCAAGAGAGAATATTTTGTCGGTTGTGTGATTAACCTACATATTCAAACTTAGCAGGAGCTCTTTATCGATCAAACACAATAGCAAGAGATGGCAGAATGGTGCAAGGCGAGACACTATTCTGATGACAGATAATCGACATGAACTCACATTCTCAGACTGACCACCTCTCCCAGTCTTCCCCCAATACTCAGGCTCATATCGTCTAATGCAAGCCTCCAATCCTCTCTTTAAAAACGGTAGGAATCGATAATGCCTCTCTGTTATTGCCTCGACGAACCCTTTCACATGTGTGTTGCTCCAGTACGCCAAATGTGCATAATCAATGAACAGCGTACTTGAATCAGTCACTGCCATGCTATGAATGGCAGCAATGTAGTATTTATCGGTAGTGGGCGGGGCGGCCGCCGCGGCCGATGACGGAGGCGGCGGCGGGTTATCCGGATCTTCAACAAAACTGTACCAATATGAGCCAATGCAAGTGAGGCACAGGGGTAGGCAACCTAGAATTACTTTTCTAGAAAGCCAATAAAAGCATTCATAATTTGATCACCAGCTTCATCGGTAACCTTTGGTACCTGGCTCAGGTCGGTTCTCGGCCGATTAGTCCTGTTTAAAGTCCCCCTCGCTCCGACAACCTCATCATCTTGGTCTACATCCATTTGACCATCGTCGCTGGTGCCATCAGGTGGCCCTGGGGCACTAGATGAGAACCTAACTGAGGAAGGTGTAGGGTTATCACGGGGGCGAGAGCGAGGAGCAGGGTCTGGTAGATCCGAGGATAGAACTGCGTCTGCTAACGATGACATGGTGAACTGGGGGGAGAAGCGTTGTGGATTTGATGTTTGGAAGGTGGGTGAATCTTGTTTTTGTTTGGGGGGTGGGGGGGGGATTGAGTATAATTGCAAATTGAGGGGGTACAAAAAGGTGGGAGAGACGCGTAGAAGCAAAACGCGAAAGAGAAACTTTGACACTCGTAAAGGGTCCAACCACTTAGTACCACTTCGGGACTAGCCACTCCAAGTTTATCTTTCTCATCTCATCTAATCAATCAAGCTGCGACAACTGATTGGCAAACACTCTTAAATGGTTGGAGGCTCGGAGCTCTCCAGATACCTCGCCGAAAAATCAATGCTACCTTTTAACCCCCGAATATTCAATATTTTGACACCTCCAACTAAGAAATGGGCTGATTGTTACTAATAACAGACCCGCTACCATCTCCAATCAGCTTTTCCCCAAAACTTCAACAGTCTTCCTATCTCCCTCACAAAATGTCTACTACAACTAATCTTCACCCCCCCTCCTCCCATGCCCTTCCACAGACTCCTCTCACTCCAACAACCAGGCATATGGTCCTTTGGATCCATGATCCAGATGGCTCACCCACCCTTTCTAAACGAGAGGCGGTCTTAAATTATGATCTCTTTCCTCCTCATGTTGCGAGGCCTGGAGACATTGCCGAAGTAAAATTGATGTCTTCGTCGTCCACAGGAAACGTATCTGATGACAGTATAGCAATGGGTGGAGAGGCTATGGAGAGGAAGAAGAGCTATGCCAATTCAACAATGGAAGAGGAGGGAACTGGAGTTGGCGGCAGAGTGGGGGGAGGAGGAGGAGGAGGAGGAGGAGGAAGTACCAAGGTGGAAAAGAAATTTCTGTTTGTGATACGGCAATTAGAGCCTGAACAACGTGCGAAACCAAACCTCCAGGTAGGGCCCTGAATGTCAATGTTCGTGGGGTTTAACTGATTGGGTTTAGATCTCGCTTGCTCGGCATGTCGCTGATTTGTTCGGGTTTCACTCAAGGGCTACCGTTACTGTCACTATTGTATGTTCTACAAGTCTAGGTTTTGTATGTGCTACTAAGAACAGTCTTAGATCGATAAAAATATCCACGAAGCCTCGCATGTTGAAATCTACTTCCGAGACCAATATATCTCCCGTAGTGATATGTGGCGTATGGCCACCACATTATTGACAGACACCTGTCCCTACAACTCACAAAAACTCCTCTTCATATCCTCAATTCGGGGAAGTGTTGGCAACATTTGGGTGCGTGGGCGGAAGGTCCAGTCCGCATACTTCTCGCCACAGACTGTTCCAATATTCCGCTCAGAGTCGGCCCGCTACGTTCTTTTCGTACAGATGAGCCGGGAGATGTGGCACTTTGACACTGACGATGGTGGAGATGGTGATCAGGGCGAGGGGGGTGGAGGAGGAGTTGGTGGCGAAATCGTCTTTAACAAGCTTATAAATGGATTCTTGCCCGAGCTGTTCAAGCGATGGAAAAGAATTAACGCCCACCATCTGGTTTCTATCGTTTTGTTTACAAGAGTAGTTTATGAGCATGGGGAACCAGTGGGAATCCTGAATGGAAATGGGAAAGAAAGCGAAGAATTTCTAGGAACTCCTGGAGGGATAAACATCGGCGAGGGGAGACGCTATAGAGATTTTTATCGCGTTGTAGTCTCCTCCATGGCGAGCTCAGATTGGACCATTATCCTCCACCGGCTGAAGAAAGAATTTTCAGTCTTCCTCCGGGATATTCTCGTTCTCCCAATAACAGATGATGAACTTCCGCTTGAATCTAATCAAACGACACCTATTTCAAGTGCCGCAGATTCTATGGCCTCTCGGCCGGGCACACCGTCCATCCCTACCTTTGTCGATATGCTTCGACCTGCGTCGTCTTCTACAAGCTCTCAACCCTCTCCTCGAATCCCCCCGCACAAATCCGTTCCCAACCCGCAACGAAAAAAAGAGCCAAGAATGATTATCACTGGGCGGCCTTCCGCCGCTATCCACGGAAACATATTGGAGGCGATAAACCTCGCGACACTCCAATTCAGCAAAGACTATGTCGATCGTGATCTCGTTCGCACCGGAATTAGTGTTGTAATCATAACTCCTGGAACTGGCCATTTCGAAGTTGATTATGATATGCTAAAGGCTACAACAGAAGGGCTGATCATGACTGGTATGGGTGTGGACTTAGTCTGCCTGAGCAAAGTACCTCTTCATACCGTCCCTCTTTTCAAGTACCGTAGTCCCATACCTATCAGTGTTCTTGCGAAGCAGGAACAAAGCTCCCCTAAGATTTTCCCCCGAGGTCTCAGTCCACCAAAAGTCACTATCACGCCGTCTGACGCTATGGCGCCCGATCGTAGCCAGGGTGAATTGGTATATGCCGTTCCACATTGGATAGATATTTCCTTCTGGAGTGCTGCTTCGGAGAAGAAAATCAATAAACGAGGTCGCGTTGAAAAGAAGAAAGAGAAGAAAAAATCAACGGGTGGGTTTCGCGCGAGAGCGAAGATGTACGAATTACAAATGATGGGTATAATGGAGAACGAAATTTCGGAAATATCGATACCGTTTCTGCACGATAACCCTTTTTGGAAACCATTGCCCACGGATGAGGAGCAGGTGCAAGCAGATTGTGGCAACGCAAAAGGAAGTGTCAAGCCGGGGACTTCTATCAGCACAGCAGCCCCAGCAAAGTTCTTGAAAGAGTCTTTTAAGTGGATGGATGAGTACGACGATGCAGTGTTCCGCCCGTTGCCCGCCTTGAAAGCGCGAGAAAGGGCAGCATTAGGCCGCCGGATCGATGGCGAGGATTCTGAAAAGATCGAAAAGGCCCTGGACGAGGTTGGCTCTCTGGTGCTTGGCACAAGTTTTCATGGTGAAGCATCGGGCCGCCAAGTCAGCTTACCTGGTGGGGCGTTCTTTGACATGAAAATGAGGGAACGGAGACCAGAGCTCGAAAGTCCAATTGAATTGCGAGAGGAGATTCTTAATACAAGCGTCACCGGCACATCATCGGCTGCCCCACCTTCATCTGGGCTTCTAAAGCCTAGTAGGTTAGGATTGGTCCGAAATATCAGTTTTCCTTTCAAGGCTTGGGGTGCTGCCAAAGCTACTGCAAAGACAGGAATAGTTGGTGCAGAAGCGACAGCAATTGCGGCCGGTTCTCCAAGTGCCGGTAGCAGCGGGGTTATGGTTACTAGGGGGTTTGACACCAGTGAAGCTACAACTCCAAAAAGTCCTCTATCACCCAGAACCACCCACCTAGAGGAAAGTCCGACCATTGGGGCAAGTGGAAGTCTAAGGAGCCCTGAAAAATTAGGGTGGGGGAGCAGACCTATTTCGATCAAAAATAGTGCGATACCCTCGTTGGAAGCAGTTGGACGGGACCGAGTTCGCCGCACCGTAGGCAGCCCTCGGGATCGTGCGAGCATGCTCAGGGAACGGGAATCCGTTGACATTTTGAAAGCTGCTAGTTTAACGAGACACGGGCGACCGAGTATCGATCTTGTTGCGAACGCAGAGAAAACCGCAGCAATTCCACCTACTGTTAGCCCAACGAGCGCACTCTCGCCATGGGTACAAGTGCTCAACCCTAGTAACCCGAAGAAAAACACACCAAGTGCAGTTAACCAATTCCGGCGTTGGCACCACGTATTTCCCAAACCGATTAAGATCTCCACCGTCAAATGGAAAAGCCTTTGTTCTCCTGCTGCTCTGCCATTGACGACCGAGCACTTTCCGTCAGCAGAACAGCTCCGTGACGAGTACCAGGAAAATCCATATGTGATCTCCCAAAATGCAGATTATGATGAAATAGAGGAGAGTAGCAGCAGCAACCGTGAGGAACTCGTCCGTGCAATGATTTCACAGCGTCTTGCACAAGGTTTCCAAATTGTTGTCGGTAGCTCGGTGGCAGATGCCACCGCTGGGCGAGGTGGTGATGCAGACATATACTCAAAGACCTACATGGTTAAGGCAGGTAGCTCTTGCTTCATGAGCCTCGGCTCACAGATCCACCAACTTATCTGTGACGAGGAATACAACGTTGAGGTGAAGCGATATGTGCGCAAACCGACAACCGCGATAGGTTTATCTAAACTCACGATTGCCGATGAGTATATCAGCTATATGAAGACAGTAACGGGCGAGGAGTATATCCCCGTCAAAATTGCATTTAGGTCGCCGATTGCAGAGTATAACTGGAATTACGTGGATCAATATATCGGTGGATACGAGGACACGTTAACAGAACAACTTCGATACTGGCGCGCGCGATTCGTCTTAATACCAAATGACCCACCAGAATCAGCTCGGAGAGGAGGGCTTCTGGGTCATTCGAATGGCGGAGAGCTGAATGACGAGGAGATCAGATTGGAGGGCATCAGAAGACTCACGCAGGTATTCCAAAGAAATAGGTATATCCCACCAGAAGAAAGGCAATACGAGAGATACGGAAGGCGAAAAGCAAAAGAGAAAAACCCTCTCCAGATTCTCTATAAAACTGTGGACCCAAGTGTTGTCGTAGCGCAGGAGTTAGAAAGTCTTCCCCTCATTGAAGACCCTACCAACAATATGCGCCGGAGCCAGCTTCTCACAACCGAGATGTTTGAGAAGAAAAATCTTGACCTGAAAGCTATCGCACAAGAACTCCAAGGCCCGAAGGGTGTCCGTCTACAAGACCGTCGCTGGCATCTCAGATTCCACTCGAACTGTTTCATCGGTGAAGATATGGTAACATGGATCGTAGAAAACTTTAATGACGTCGAAACCAGGCAGGAAGCGGAAGAAATCGGGTTAAAACTCTTCAAAGCGGGATTATTCCAGCATGTGGACAAGCGTCACCAATTCCGAGACGGAAACTACTTTTACCGAATCGCTGAAGCTCACACTAACACCCCGAGACCCACTTCCAAGGGAGGTTGGTTCGGTGGGTTCAAAAGTGACAAACCTGCACAATCTACGTCCGCATTCGATATTTCTTCGAGTCCGCTACGGAGCAGGAGTAGCACAATAGTGACAGATGAGGGTTCGGAAACCTCTTCCACATCGGGGTACCGAACGCCAACTCCCACACCCGCGACCAAGAAGAAGGTCGAAGTGGAGCTTAGCAAAGTGATGAAATACGACATTGATCCATCGCGAAAGAGTTACCGGAAGGAGCTTATAAACCTTCATTACGACCGCCTACATAACCCTGACAACTGCTACCACATCCGCATCGACTGGATGAACACAACTGCCAAGCTGATCGAAGACCAACTTGCCTCTTGGGCACGTACTGTTGACCGCTATGGGCTCAAGCTAGTAGAAGCGCCTATAGATGAAGTTTCCACAATCCCCCGGACAAACCCCTTCCGCAGTCCGTATATTTTCAAGTTCTGCATCCCTCCTCCCCCAACGCTATCAACAATCTCACCTACCACTGAATCGATAGACTTATCTCCAACCCAGCCAGCCCCACTACTCCATCACTCCCACAACCAAAACGATAATCACTTTTACCACCGCCTAGCCCTCCGGAGGCTCGGCTTCGTCCTAGATACAGAAGCAGCGAAGGACTTTCCCCCAACAGTATCTGTCAAGTACTCCTGGGGGACCCCAAGCTACCGCCACAGCCAGTATATCCATCGCTCGGGTGTGACATTCTGCCAAATCATTGACGATGGCTCATTCCTGCTAATGGCAAACCGGCAATACACCATCCGTACAACAATGCTCTATCCACCGCCAGCTGTAGCGCTAGGCTCCGGCACAGATGCCACACCAGAGACGGTGAAGGACGAGATCGAGAGCTTTTGTAAAGACCCAGAGGGATTGCGGAGGTTCTACGATGAGGTCAATGGGCGCATTAGCGAGACAGCCGCTAGCACGAGATCGGCCATAGGAGGAAGCAGTATGGGGACCTTGGGCAGTCCAGTTATTGGGCCGGTGGGGGCGGGGAGTCCGACTATGGGGACTAGCGTCGTGCATGCTCATGGGGTTGGGAGGACGACGAGCATGAAGAGTGGGAGGGATAGTATCGTGGATTTCGTGCCGGAGGATTTCGTATTGGGGAGGGGAGGGTATGAACCTGGGCCTGGGAGATGAGGATACATGGGGAGGTATTGCATATTGGGGTTAATGTAATTTGAGCAGAAACGAAGGGCCGGCTGAACTCTTCCCATATTGCTATTGGTTTCCTTGCGATTTTGCCAAGACTCGAGTGATATCATGTGTTTTGTTTCTTGACAATATCACACCCCTTCGTAAATATCGAACGGGGCCAGGATAGCTTCCTGCAGTTTGAATGGGCCTTGAACGGGCCTTGAAGCACAAACCTAAACAAAGGCTGAGATAATTGCCTGCTACGAACCAGCCGAACACCCCCAGATCCAGCTCCGTTCGTTACTTGTGTTTAGTAGTGGGTATTTGGAAACATGGTCATCGCCACGCAGCCACTCTACCGGCAAAAAAAGAACATCTAATTTTCAGGTAATTTATGGTAGAAAAAAGCACAGCACTATCGAAATGATGCAGAGCCGTACAGTACTTAAACTCCCGAGCATAACGAACAGGATTAAGCTTAATCGCTCCTAAAGCTTGCGTAATATAGGTGATCGGGTTCGTATCTTTGCAATAATCGTGACGAAACAACGTCATAATATGCCTAAAGGACCCTACCGTCTAGCCTGCAGATGTTCATTACTTAGCAAATTTCACTGTCAGACACACCTAGAGGGCATAATTGTCCACGCGGGCTCCGCGGGGCATTAATAGAAGATAGCACAAGATTCGACCCTAAACTGGTCTCATCCTAAGATTAGACAAGCAACCACAAATCAAACAGCCTGACTCTATCCCAATACAATAATATATGAAAATGTGAACTGGATTATCGTTAGGTCCCTGGAGGACAATTGATATGTTTTTTTATCCAGCCCAAGACTAGGACTGGGCGATTGGAGGCACTGGTTGCAACAAGAGTTGTTGAGCGCTCCCCTTGCTACGTATTGGGGAGACCAAGCTGGGTGAGGGCGGTCTGGAGAGAACACCGGCATACCAGCGCACTGTGTGCACATGTTGGGCACTACTCCCAAAATCATATCCCATGCAAGCAATCCGCGCCCATGGCCATACTCGAGCGTTCGAGTACATGGAGGGCTTGGCCGCATAGGGAGTTTTTTCGAGTATTGCGGTCGCCCACAAAAACCTATCAACCTTTCTGAGGCCGGGAAAGCAAGAGTTAACACAATCTTATTCCCTTTTTGTTCACTACTAGGACTGATTAGGGCCCTCTGGCCAGAGCGCGAAGATTAGAACCCCGCCCGGAGATACTCAATTTTTCGAGTTGATAGAGACTTTGCGAAAAGACTCCGGATGTGATGCAAATGCAGTTACGGTCCAACCGGATTGCTAGGATTTGACTTTGGATGCGAAATCGCAAAGTCCCTAATGCGGTATATTCTCAATTTCTCATGAAAGTCGGAGTGGCGCTAAAGCGAACCAAGGTGAACTAAGGCAGCCGAACCAACAGCAAGGCACGGAGAACGCCAAGTCGCCACAGTTTAAACATATAGAGAGCGACGATTGGGCGGGTTCAGGAAAATCATCATGGCTCACTTCTAGCCCAGTCACTAGAATTATAGAATACCGAGGGACACTTCTTTTTTCATTCCTATAGGGACTTTTAGTTCAGTAAGGTTCAATTAACCATAAGTATTCCGACATCGCTTTTCTCTAACTGCGGCATCAGGGTGGCGAACTCGCTTCATTGACTCATCTAGTTTCAGCTCTATTTTCAATAAAACCAGTTTTTGCGGTAGGCCCAGAGACAGCAGGACCTGGGCCTTGATTATTGACGACCCTGGGGGGGTGGCTCTTTTCCGCCAAGTAGGTATTCATTTCCATATTTTTGGACAAGAGATCCCACAACCTGATGATTATTAGTATTGAATACAAGAGTAGGAGCTAAACATTATACGAACCAACGTGGCCCCAACCAGGAGAATGCTAACTTGCCAGACAAGGATACGGACGCTGGACTCTAGATCCGCAAGGGCATTTTGGAGTTGAGTACATGATGTTTTAAATGCGGCGTGGCTCTTTGAAATTTCAGCCTTCATCTTCTCAATGTCCGCTCTAAGGTCCTCATGTATTGCCTGGATTAGTGTATTTGGATCTTCAATTCCCTTTTTAAGATACGCCTCCACCTGGCGAAATGTCTTGTTAAAGTGGAAATCTCTGCTATAATCACTGAAATGCTTCGCGATTGTCAGCTTTCACCACCACCACAAACTCAACTGATACAAACTATACCTTTATACCACCAGGGATACTGCCTTCACTGACTCCATTGGCTTTACCAGTCCCCGGCTTTGGCCAATTATTACCACCGATAGTAAAGAATGATCTCCGGAGCTGTAGACGAGTGGTTTGACGAGGAAAACGAACTGCAGATAGACGAAGCATCCTCACTGCTGCTTTGATGTGGTTGTCGTACTGGTGGGTTGTCGGTATCCGAAACGTTGCTTCTTGGGAGGCGGTTGGATGGGGTAGAAGGAGTTTGGACTGTTCATCTCGCCGGAATTAGTCATGTCATGTGGACTGTGACTGGGTTAATTAGCGTGTATTTTCTCTTGCCACGATTGCTAATGGTGAATTTATCAACATATCGCACAAGGCATAGGGATAAAGCTTCCGAACAGCTAATTTAAGTTAACCCCCTTGTCCCGTACAAGTATCGGTACTCGAGTACCGCCGGTATTACCGTATACGAATTATTTTCCCTGGCACTTGTAAGCTCTTGAAATCCGCCACCGGATTATCGCCCGCTTCAAAATCCGGCTACACAATCAATCACTCGGTACCCATTCCCCTTTACTCTCTTTCTCTCCATTGCCCGCCCCCACAACCCGACCTCACACCATCCTTCTAAAGTATCACGCCCTAGCATACAACATTGCTATTCCCACCCCGGATCCTATGAAGGAGGCAACAGATCTTCGTCCAGAATTATTGATGTACACACTGTTGGACCAACCGTTCACACTAACTTACCGAATCCAAAATATCGGTACAGCCCCATTCCAAAAGTTCTCGCGCCCTGGCTGGTACCGTGACGAATTTCCATACCAGATGTATTATAGCCCTTCTTGTCACAGTACCAGCCCGGATGCGAGAACTTTTGGAACGAGACTGTACAGTACACTAATACATGTTGGAAGCCAACACATCATTCTGCAGTCGACCTCCTCGTCGTTACAAATGCGTACACAAACTAGAGCTCTCTAAGGACAGGTGTGTATCATGCCATCCACAACAAATCACTCATACTGTAAACCCCCCCACCTAACATGCCAGTACACACCATATGCCCTCTTACCAAAGCCAGTCAAACCCCGCCCCCTCTTCCCCTTTTTCTTAATTACGCAATAACCGAAAGCTCAAGTTCATCCGTCCAAAAGCACTAATTAGCATCAAGAAGAACAAAAGAAAAAAGAGACAGATAAAACCAAAACAAACAAAATAACCCTAAGCTGCCTACGGATATGCCAAATGAAACGAAATCGGCACGCAAAACGAGCCAAACCAAATCAGATGAAAGAAAAACACTCAATCGCCCACCCAATCTCTGAGATTCAATCTATATCTGGTTTTTTTTGGCCTTTGGTTGATTTTGCGATCGGTGGCCTGGTTGGCTGATAGATATCTATCAATCATATCTCTCTGCTGAGCTGAGATCATGACGGTTTGTAACCACATATGTAGTACCTATAATCCATTAGCTATTGGAATGCAGGAAGGAGCTGGGGGAGGGGGGGGATCCACGCAGTAACATAAAACTGCCCACCCCCGTGATAAAGCTCCTGCACCGCCTCCTGGCACAGCTTCTGCACCTGCTCCTCATCCCAGCCCAGCACTCTCCTGAGCAGAGCCGAGGAAAACGCATAAAAACCATTCCTCAGTCCGCTTCTCCCTAGACGACCAATCTCCTTCATACGCTCGTCCTTCGGCCACGGCCCCAACGGCCACATCTCCTTTCTCACGATAACGTTGACAAACCCTGCCGCTTTGATACGCACCTCCATGGTTGAAGCAATCTGGAAGGGCCTACCAGCTGATAACGCGGCGCCGCACACCACCTCCCAGTACCGTGAAATGGGGCCATTTGGCACAACCCCCAACCCCGATTTAAGGTCGCAGTCGTAGTCTTGGAACTCGATGTATCCCCCGGGCGCGGTATGACTGAGGGTTTCGTCAGATCGACAGATGACATAAAGGACCTACCGTAAAAACTGGAATAACTGGCCCCCGCGCTAGTATGTTGACATAAGGTTGGGCGCACGGGAAGTCCCTATTTTCTCGTCCCAGGCAAGAAGTACCCGAACATTGAGGTGATCAGACGCCATTTTGGGCAATTCTCACCAAAATTCCCCCTGTCAACCGTGTGCTCGGGGGCAGGCAAAAGTCGGCCGCACCCCATATACGGTAATCAATGTTCGGGTACTTCTTGCCTGGGACGAGTAAAATAGGGACTTTCCGTGCGCCCAACCATATGTCAACATACAAGTGCGGGGGCCTGCTATTCCAGTTTTTACGGTAGCGAGTAGTGGATGGCATACTCGTAACATCTCCTCAGCACCATATCCCAGTCTTGAAGGGATCCGCTTAAGCTCCGGAGATGGATGAAGTCAAAGTAGTTTTCAGGATATGTCCAGTCACTTTCGACATCATCGATTTCAAATTCACAGTTCTTAGGAACCCTACACAAATTTCCCCCATGTAAACCAGGCGGACTCATGTCAGCGTCCGCCCTTCATTCCAGACAAATAGGGCTACCACCCTATCCTTGCTCCGGCTAGTGCGGGTGATGCCAGGTGATCATGTACTCGAGTAGGAAAAAACAGAAACTACAAACTTACCATGGTGGTTGTATCTTGCTAAGATCATTCCCTATCACTTTAGCGTCCGGAAACTCTCTGCGACCAACACGTCAGCTTAAAGCAGAATACTTTGCACGATACAAAATTTATCAGGAAAGCATACTCGGCCATCTCAATCGCCCAAGTCCCCGTCCCCGTCCCAATATCCAATACGTGCCTCACGCTATGCCCGCCCTGTCCCAGCGGGGCAATGTAAAGCTTTCCACCCAACAAGGCGAGAAATATACAATGAAAGTGATCCAATCTCTCAATTTCCTCACTGTCGTTGGGCAGCATATATGCCCCTTCACGATAAACTTGATAGCGACGTCCACCTTCGTAAACGTAGGGATAAACTCCCAAGTGCGTTGTCACGGAATAGCTGTTCTCACTTGTTCTCATTCAGTCAGTTAGCTACCAGCGCTGCAGAGAGCGCATTTGTTGGTTGCTACACTCCCGTTTGAAAAGTCCTCGTAACCACACTGGTACCTTCATGTAGTTGTGGTTGGCGTAGTACCGTAAAATCTCGTGAGATCCACCATCTCCGGCAGCCCCTAATATACGTGACAGGCCGGAGATGGTGGATTTCACGAGGTTTTACGGTATGTTGGTTACGAGAAGTTTCCAAACAGGAGTGTAGGACAAAGGTAGCGTTACGTACGTCCTCGGGACGGAAGCGCCGAAGCCGGAATCGACTTCAGAGTGGTCATATGGCTAGCAAACAAGAAAACATATATTAGAATTTTCGCTAAAAGTAAAATTATGATGGAAGAGGCGAAAACCAACGTTTATCTCGATATCTGAAGCCGGGAACTGCGAAGATGGACCTGGAGCGGTTGATTGGTGAAAGTCCGACATTCCTGACGAGATGGTTGATGCAGCTCTTTCTATCGCTGCAAGTGGGGTGGCACGATAGGTTAACCGGCGAGCGTGGAGAGGAAACTGGTAGCTGGGTCGACCAGAGTGAATGGACAAGTTAGACTCTCTCTCTCTCTCTCACTACACACTCTGTTGCTCGCTCACTCACCCACTTTCTTTCTCTCTCACTCTCACACACTCTCTCACTATCCCTCCTTATTGCACGAGTATCATGCAACGAACCCTTTACAAAGCCCGGCGTGCCAAAAAAAAATCAAGCAAAAAAAGATTATCGACAGATGAGGAGGGGCGCACGAGCGCCGGTATGCACAATATATGTGAATGACTTCGGCGGGAATAGGATAGTAATCGGCATCTAGAAGCAAGGGGACCAGAGCGAACCGACGTGGGAAAAAGTCTTGAAGATCAAGGATTGGCGCGGTTCTTAGCTTTTCCTTTGCCCAAATACCACGCTAGGACCGCAAAAACTGGTGAGAACCGGCCAGGGGCTAGTACGTTGAATTAAGAAGCGGCTAGGGTGAAACTTACAGTACGATTGCGTCAAGTTAAGAGCCCTGAAAGGATTAGTGCTGGCTACAAAGAGTTAGCCTATGCCGTCTTATTGCGATTTCGAGACAAGACTATGGTAAAAATCTTATCTGAACGCACCAGCGCCTGGCCAGTTCTCACCAGTTTTTGCGGTATACCTTCCGGGCTACAGTGCAGTACAGTCTCCCAAAGTCCCGAGGTTCTCGAGTTGCGAGTGTCGTACGGTAGTATCCCATGGGCCGTCGAGACACCCAGTCGGGTTTGAAATTTGGGACACTAACTCATTTGGGCAATCGTGATAGGAAAAACCATGTGGTGAAAAAGAGGCGTAGTGCCCAGAACACAGCAAAACCCGTGCCGCCCAGTATCCCTTCGTCTGTACCAAATTTCACTCACTTTTAACGTCGCACTAATAGGACTCTCACAGGAAAAGTAATGATAGACAACACCCCAAGATAAATTAAAAGTACACATACTTGTACCATAGTTAGGAGCAAATCTGTGCAGACAACCTGCTTTCCATCATGGCCATGCTGAGCAGTACTCATTTAGCACTATTCTGAGCCCTACACTTCTTCTGAAGCACAGAGTTTTTCATATCACAATTACCCAAATAGACTAGTGTTTAAAAGGGCCTCAATTATCTTAGCACCCTTTACGTTCATCATAATACTTACATCATGGTTGTCACAATTATTCCTAACTTTGCTCTCTTCGGTTACTTCACCACCGATCGCTTCCACAACCAGTGCTTGGAAACGGTTTAAGGGATGATACCAGCTTGAGAGAGCCCACCCTAAAACTCCTCTCCTAGTGAGGAAAGTACACTGGTTGTTGTATTGAGGGCTTTGAACTTCCCAAACGCCCATCTGCACAATACCGATACAGGAATTACAATAGAGTCTTCAGGAGCACCGGTACCACTCCCATGCTAGGGAACTATCTATGCTGCACTCGTAAATCCATAGATATCCGGACACCCAGGCGCCAAGGGTCAGAGTTCTTACCCTAGCATTCAGGTGTCTGGATATTAGAGGGATCGAGCAGCAGGGCGAGACCCCTGCCAACTCTGCCAAGAGTCCACAATGAGCAGGCATGTGAGGAAAGCAAGAGAAGCGGAAAAGTAAGGTTCCAGCAAGTAAGTGCAGGGATGATAACACGCTTGTAAATAGTCAGTTAGTTCAGATGCCAAGATAAATGTAAACCTTATCGCAAATCATAACCTAGGAAAACCCCACAATAATGCTTGCGGACGAATTCTCAAGATCCGATACTTGAAATCTGCCTCCTTTCTCGCAGCCTCCAGGATGACTTCTTCAAATTCTGAAGAACAGCTTCCTGAAGTTTGTCTGTAAAATTTTCTCTGCACTCATATAAATTCGTTTTACCTATTTTCTCCCTGTCTAACAAACTAACCTTTCCTCTCTTATTCTAGTGGCCTATTTTAAGTACTATTTACATCTTGGCAGTGGTGTTTATCTTGTTCTTATCCTTGCACTCCACCACTGGAAAGCAGGGATGAGGAAAACCCCTACACCTTTTGCCCCCGAGTGCTATGTGAAACACATCCCTTGAGAGTCTAAACTAATTTAGGTCCTGTTGCTCTGGTTACCGGTGGAGGTGGAAGGAGGACGTATTCTGCTCGATCCCTCTATTGTACAGTACAACTGAGATTCACAAGCAGATAGACTACCGTATGTGAATTTAAGTCTAACCCATCAAAACGCCGATCTTCAGCACAGACCATATAACCCGCCTAATTCTGCACCCCTCCCCCTTTTCGCGATAAGTTTCAACAACCTCCCTAATGAGAATTGCAGCGGCTCTATGAGATGATAACCTAGATGTTTCCCTGCACATTGACAGAGAGAGAGAAAATAGGAATATCTCAAGTTTCCATGGAGATACTTAGAAGCAGATCAAGCTTTTGGAAAGAGCAGGGAATGTCTGAGACACATTAACCACCGCTAGCCCCCCTGGCAAGGACAGTTAATAGATATCCACCAGGCGATTAGCCACCTAGTATGATAAAACATGCCCTCACAAAGCCTAAATGAATTTCCCCAACATAAAGCTGTGGAAAATGCACGCGAAAGGATCCCTCAAAAATATTCCTCCACCAAAATAGTTCAATCGAAAGCAAGTGGCACCATGGATCTACTCGGGATGGTGGAATTTGCACTTGTGAGCCCCTTCCACAGGGCGCAGCTGGGCCCAAGGGGGATTGTCTATAAAGTCATTCCACCCTGACAGCAAAATACGAGGTTCGATCACTCACCTCTAAACAGTAGATGGTGATCACAGGCTCCTCCGCTAGCGCAACACTCACCTACTCATAGGCAATCACTCGACTGCGCATTTCCTCGCCTGCCTAACCGGAAAGGCCGAGACAAAAGCGAGCCATGGTGTAAGAATACTATGCAAGAGAGGCAGAGAAAGGTAGGTGCTCACAATCAACACACAATCCCGGTCCCGGCATACCGGTATTAATCTGGAAGTACAACAACAGTCTCTCCTCAGGACTTTTACCCCCCTTTCGCTCCGGAAAGAAGATTCCCTCGGTAGTTGAGAGGTGCGCGCACTGCACGGCGCAGTATTCAAATTTCCTTTGTCAGAGTCGCCGAGCTATTGTATCATCGCCGACTTGACAGCCATTGTGAGCCGGGAGTAACACACTTCAACCCACTTTCACTGCCCTCGGGTATGATCCTAGAGTACTGTACTAGTACAAGAGTCGAGGATAAGATAATGGTACGGTGCATAACTGAATGTCTGCAACAATGGCACACCTGAGAAACATGACTCTAAAAGGCATCTCGATTTCCCTTTTGTCTTGGTGAATTTTAAGATATCATGAATGGAGGAGGTACCTCTAGCCCCTACTTTACTAATACACAAGCCAAAAGAATCATCCCTTTAGGCTGTCCTTACTCTTGACTTAGGCAACGGAAGGTTTGCATCTCTAGAGAGCCGATCGCAGCGCAGCACTGATCTTGACCAAAACCAGCACCCCCTCGCCTGTGCCGAATATCACTTACTATTAGCGTCATGATAGAGAAGATCACTTTCCTGATTAATTTCGAATATCGCCCATTGAAGGAATAGGCTCACTCACGGAAGGCTGACCTAGCCAATGAAAGAATTTGACCTTCCCCTAGCTGAGGATAAACCACCGTTTATACCTTTTGGAGTTAGGAAGTAGCAGAAAACCAGTATTCGAGTAAATTTACTTGAAAACAGGCTACAGGTAAGGGGCCGGCACCCCTACTCCGTCCATGCTTGCACTTTTTATCCTTGGCCCTCTTGCAGTTCATATTTCCTTTTTTTCCCTTTTTCCCCTTCTTTCCTTTCATCGAATAGTGAAGGCTTGGATGCTCCACTGAGCCTTGAGGTAGGTGACAATCTTGGACAATTTGGGCGGTCACGTGCAGGATCCATCGATAGGACACTGGAACAGGTGTGCGTTTTAAACCATTTGTTGGGTGTGTCAGCAAAACCAGAAAACTTATTTCTACTGGTCACATACAAATCTCTCCAAAGACAAAGGCCATGTTTTGCCACTTTTATGAGCACGCCCCAGCATTCGAACTGTTCCCATCCCGAAATTTGCTCGAGCACCGTGTGCGAGTATGGTCCCTGGATAGAGCTCTTGATCGTTGGGTGGACCAAGCATACCGTAGTCTAATTACCCGTGAGAACACGCGTAGACTAGATCCTGAGATGTTTCCCACCGTGGAGATGACTGCCTTGGGATTATACACTCTGATCCGCTCATTTCTTACCTGCCACCACTCCACTGTCAGTTGCGGTACTCTGTTACTACACTCGGCACCTTTTTACGCCGTGGACCACTGTATTATTTTTAAGAGGCTTTGGAGTGACGTGTGTATCGTGTACTACTGTAGTACATAGAAAATTAACGAACAGTTAATTTAGGTTAACCCGCAAAATAATCCCTGTTCGTGTTTTATTTTGCTCTACCCAATCACGTTTTTATATTCCCTTCACGATAAGCTTCATTTTGCATTGCTAAAGACTTTTGCTTTGCTTTTCATCTCGTTTATTGGGTAATTACAGTGATTTCATCAGAACTTTGATCAGGTTGAGCTATCCGAGGCTGTGCCCAGTAATACCTTTTGTTCTGGTGCTGTTCTGTGCCTTTTGCCTGGTGACTTGGTGATTTTGCCTTGTCTACCGTTTGCCATGGGATCCTCTATCCCCCCTGTTGTTCATCATTTGGGCCTTGTCCCTACTACGACGAGTTCTTATCGTTTTCCTCCTTCCGGCCTTGCCGTGAACGTTCGCCACTCTGATGGCTGCCCCAACTCTTCCGAGGAGTTTGGACTGACCCTTGTTGAGAGGGTTTCTCGTATTACTTTTGAGCTTGTTTCGGAGTTTGAGCTTGTCGTCAACTCCGTGTTGGCTGGTTCTGGATGCACTGATTGTCATGTGCTCCGTGATGATACTTTTGGGCTTTTTGCCCGTCACCATACCCCTGGGTCCTCCCTTTTTTCGCCGTCGCAGGACACAAATACTCAGGGCACAGGTTCTCTGTTTGGTGAGGTTCTCGAACACAGAGTGCAAGGTTCTGCCTCTGCCTCCCAATTTCGGGTTGCTACTGTTGGGAAGAATTTTTCTGCTTCTCCCTCCTGCTCCCCTGCGTTACCGGTCGCCGTTCGACCCCGTGCGAAGAACCCTTTGTCCCGCCGCCATTTCCCTTCCCGGTCCCCTATCGGTGACCTTTCCTCGTCCGAAAGGATTCTTTACCGGGGCATAAAGTTGGATGACTCTGCCGACTCCACATACTCGCCCCCTGCTGCCAGGCCTGTTGGGAGTATTAGGAGGATGTTTGATGGGAAGACTACGGTGGACCCGGTCAATTGCACTCTTAAGGATGCTTCGATGATGATGGCGGATGGGAAGACTACGGAGTCTGATGGACTGGGTGACAGCAAGCATGCTGGCCCATCCTGTGTTGCTGGTGTAGTTGGGAGTTCATCTACGAACTATGGGTCCATGCCTCCTTTGCCTTCCACGCTCGCCGATACGGTGAGTATGGATGTAGCTGAGGATGGGGCACAAGATGTGCCGATTTTTGATGATTTTTCGGATGTCGCCACCTCGGACGTTCCCATGGCGGTTGGTGGGGGCAAGAACTCTAATGGCACTGGGCTCGGAGATAGCCAGCATGCTTCGCCGGAAGACTCCCCTGACCCCATGGAAGGTACTCTGTTGATCGACCTGAGTAGGGAATATTCCCAGTTTAGCGATGTTGGCCATGATGTCCGACAATTGAGTTTGGTGATTGTTATGATGGGCAATGTCATTCGGCGGTTGGAGCAGAAGGTCCACGATTTGGAGGACGGTGTTGATAGCCGGAAAAGGGCTGCTCTGCCTGCTGTTTCCGTGCCTGCGGTTCCTGTGCCTGCGGTTCCCGCTTCCTGAAAGACTCAATGTGTTAGAGGGAAAGGCAAAGGGGTTAACCACGTTTTGCCTGTTCGGCCTTTGACTATGCCAAAGGTTGGGGTTGTTCGCCCTACAGACATCCCTGCCCCTGCTTGTGGTGTTCCTGTTGCCCCTCCCGTGAAGCCTACTTGGTCTGCTGTGGCCAAAGCGACCGATGGTGAGAGTGGGTTTACCTTGGTGAAACGCTCGGGGAGAAAGTCTTCGCCTCCTCCTGCTCCGATGGTCTCGGAGAGGGATCGACATGTCATCATTCGATTTGAGAAGCGGGAGCAGAAGGTTAGACTCCCAGCCGGGGTTAACACTGAGACCGTCAAGAACTGGCTCAACAAGGTTCTGTCTGCTAGTGGTGACGCGCGGTTTGGATCTTGTGTCCAGCACCGTACCTCTGGTGATTTGTTACTGTCCCTGGTGCAGCACTCGGCGGGCAGCATGTGGGGCTTTGTTTCCTGCATGGAGCGTGCCTTGATGGAGTTGGGGATAAATGGGTTTTCCATTTCCCAAGATCGAAAGAGGATCAAGATCCTGGTCTCTGGGCTTAGCTTGTCTCCCCTCGGTGTCGGTTCGTTGTGGAAGCCCGAGGACTGGCAAGGCGATAGCGCCTTTGACGATATGATCCGTGATTTGGAGGTTACGAATCCTGGCATCAATGTCGTTGGCCGGCGGCATTGGATTGGCTCCCTTGCCGGGCACAAGTCCCATAAACACACGACTGGGTCTGTTGTTTTCGTTGTGGAATTGACGGATGTCGTGAAGGGCTGCCTTGACCGTCGTTCGGTTATGGTTTGTAGTCGCAGACGCCCGGTGAGGATTTGGGCTGAACTCAAGGCTACCTCGGTCTATACCAGATGCCTTCGACACGGTCATGTTGCCGTGATGTGCCGGTCCCCGATTGCGTGCAAGTTCTGCGACGGTGGCCATCTTAGCACAGCTCACAAGTGTCCGGTTAGAGATTGCTCTGCTACCGTTGGGATGCTTTGTTCCCATGTTAGCCTTTCCTGTCGGCTTTGCTCTCATGTCGGGCACCTTACTGGTGATCTTTCTTGCCCCAATCTCCGGGCCCCCACTGCGACTGCTTCGGGCAGTGATTCCTCTCCTTCCTCAGGGAAGATGGTGAGTGAGGAAACCACCAAACTTGGCATTACAGACCGCTCTGCGCAGAAGTTGGTGAAGTCATCAAAGGCTATGGTCGTTGATCGACTACTTGCGGCTGCCCCTGCACCCTTGAAGGCTAACCGGCCTCGTCGAGACTCATTGTAATGATTGTCACGACGCTTACTGTGAACGTGGGGAGGAGTGTGGGGAATCTTTCTTTGTGTTTTTCCTTGTTTTGTCATGTTAGTTTGTTTTTTGTGTTGGAACCGCCGGTTCGGCGGGATTGTATGGTGGTTGAGCATGATGAGATGAGTGTGGATTTGATTTCGTTTGTTGTTGGATCGGGTGTAGCGGTGTATTCCCGGGTGAGTGATGTTGGGATGTTTGAGGTTGAGAAGCATTTTGCCCATAGGTGCATTGTTTGCTTTGCTGGTGTTAGTGGTGTTTTGAGGATGGCTGGGGTTTATACTCTGCCGAATATGTCTATTTTTGACATGGGGGAAGCTTTGGCTATGGTTGGTGGTGTTGACATCGTGTCCGGCGACTTTAATGCTCATCATCCTGCTTGGTTGGCCAGCCCCCACGACACCGTTCGCTATCCTACCGGTGTTGTGTTGAAGAGGTTTATGGATGATCGGGGTTTGGTTTGTTGCCCGGTGTCTGTCCCTACCTTGCGTGATATCTCGGTGCTGGACCTTACGATATGTCGGGTTGGCTCTGTGTGTTAGCATTGGTATGTCGATTTGGCTGGTTTGGAGCACCAGGCTCAGCTTGTCTGCTGTGATTCCCTTTCGCCTCCGAATTTGGTGACGGGTGGGATATCTTGGAGGCGGGTTGACAGGACCGTGCTGGCTGAAAAGGTGGAGTCTGGGCTCGCTGGCGATGCTGCTATGAAGCGGGATGATGTGGTTGTAGTTGTTCAAGGCATCAAGAGGGTTCCTAAGAGGAGGGGGATGCCACGATGGTGGACTCCCGAGCTGTGCTCGATGAGGGCTGATGTGAAGAGGTTTAGGGCTGCTGGCAGACATGAGGAATATGGCTTAAGCAGGCTGGTTTACAGGGCTGGGTTGGCGGCCACGATGAATGCTGATCTTGGTAAGAGGCTTGGTGAGGTTGGTGAGCCTGTGATTTTCTGGACGATTGACAAGCTCCAGCTACGACGATCTATCCCGTCCATGATGGCCAAGGATGGCACTTACGTCTCTTCGCATGATGGGATTGCCGACATGATGGTGGAACAGCTGGGGCCAACTGGTAGAGTTGGTGTTCCGGTTGCGAGTTCTACGTGCAATTACATGTCGAACTTGTTGGACTCTGAGATTGTCGCTGCCTTGGCGATGTGCCCTGGTGATACTTCTCCTGGCTCTGATATGGTCACTTACCCTTTCCTCCGTTGCCTGCGACAGAAATGGCCCATTCAGTTCGATGGCATGGTCGGGGATGCTCTACGGGACGACCACACCGGGTTCCATTGTAGAGAGATTGTGCTCATACAGAAGGCTGCCAAGTCGCGGTATGATGTTGTCAAGTCCTGGAGGATGATCGTACTGCTGTCCGTCTTTGCCAAGTTGCTTGAGAGGATTGTGTTGGTACGGTTAGCCGCGGTATTGGATCTGGGAGAGACTCAGTTTGGTAGCCGGAGAAAGAGGGGTGTCCATGATGCCGTTGCCAACATTCTTGAGTTCCTGAAGGCGAACGATGGGATGTACAGGATGATCATATCAATGGATGTTGAGGGCGGATTCGACAAGTTGGACCGTGGGCTCTTGAGGGATTTCCTTGCAGCTCGGGGGTGCCCTCCCTGTTTGAATTCCTGGATTGGGAGGTGGTGCTGTTCGAGGACGGTGCGGTTCCGGTTCAATGGAAGGGTGTCCCGTGATTATGGGATTGAACGCGGTATCCCCCAGAGATCTCCCCTCTCTCCGTTTCTCTTTGGAGCTTATGTCGCCGATGTGCTGACGCCCCGGATCTGCTATGGGCCGTTGGTTCGCACGATGGTTTCATCTTACGTCGATGATGGTGCGATTGCTGTTGCTGCGGATAGCCAGGAGTTGGCATGTTCCACTAGCATTGAGCTTTTTACCGACTGCTCTAGGATTGCCGGTCTGCGAGGGTTGGGGTTCTCTGCCCTGAAGACAGAGTGGATTGGTATCGGTGATGTGGCCTGGGATCCTATTGATCTGCAGGGGTTGCATTTGGCGCCGGTTGACGACTTGCGGGTACTCGGGTACCGATTCAATAAACACCTTAACTGGTCTAATCATGTTGACTACTGGCTCAGGAGGGGCTTGGAGGTGCGGAATCGGATTTCTGCTGTGACTCGTCGTTATGGGGACTCTGATGGTGCCGGTGCATGGGAGGCTCTTTGTCTGTTCCGGGGCGCCTATCTCCCTACTGTTTACTATGGTCACGAGTTCGTCGGTGATTATCCAGACTATGTCGCAAGGATTCAGGTCCATGTCAACGATACCCTTAGGCATATTTTCCGCTTGCCCAATCGGTTGGCCATCAATATCATGCTGGCTGAGTTTGGTACGACCCCGGTTCACTTGCAGGCAAAGTACTTGCAGCCCCGATGCTACGCGAGGATGCTCACGCTCCGGCTTTGCCATGACTATCCCTGGACGGCATCGATAAGGAAGGACTGGGCTGAGAATAATATCACCGCTGAGGTGGTCGATACCGATGTGGTGGTTGGGAATGTACCGGACTGTGTCATTGTTAGGGACAGCTCTGGGGCCATTGCTCGTCATAATGCTTTGTGGGATGAGTATTTGGATGATGATCGTCATGTGATATACACGGACGGTTCTAGTAGTGATAGGCTCTCTGGGGCTGGATGGGTGTGTTATGAGCGGGGATTGCGGGAGGATCCTGTTTCGTTGGGCTTGCCTGGGGAATAGCGTGCATTGGAGTGTGAGATTTACAGTGTATATAGGGCCTTGAGTTTGGTGTCTGATGTGTGGCCAGTTACTGTTTTTCTCGACTGTCTGCCTGTGGTGGAAATGATTGGGAGCTTGGGGTCCGCGAGACAGAATGCCGCTCTTTCCCTGTTGTTTGGTCCTGTCCTGGCACGTCTTGGTCCTCTTACTTTGTTCTGGGTGCCGGGCCACGCCAGGGTGGGTGGTAATGAGGTCCCTGATGTCGCCGCCAAGGCGGGGTGCCATATGATGGTCGATCACGTGGCTAAGAATGGCGTAGCTATGAATGTTCGGAACGGCATGGTGATTCGCGAGTTGCGGGCGTCGGAGTGGAGTGCCTGGCATATTGGACAGGGATACGGATATTACCGGAGGATGCCTTCTTCGCCCAAACATTTTCGTGGTCTACGACGCTGGGATGTATATGTCCTGGTTAGGCTTAGGAGTGGGACGGGCGATTTGTCCGAACATCGGGGCTGTGTGGGCTCTGACGATCAGTTCCATTTGGCGAAATGTGTTCGGTTCCTGGCCGGGCGGCCTCCTTTTCACACGCTGCATGACGATAAGCGTCTTTCAGATTGGAAGGCCTGGTGGCGCCGGCATGATTACTTGGGAACTCGGGTTGCCCAGCAGAAGACTGCAATTGCTGGGATACGGGTTGTTGGTGGCAATCCATTTGATGACGGATGTCGTATCTCGATCGGTGGTGGGCCGACTATTCCTGCGGTGTTTATCCGGCCGTCTAAGGACTGTGCCCAATGCGGAAAGACTGTGATTGGTGAACATCGTTGCCGACCGATTGTTCCCCGAAGAGGGAAGTACGACTTTATTCCGGCCGATTACCGGGGTAATTGTTATACGTGTGGGGAGGTCATAAGTAAGGCCGTGGATGATAGGGCCTTCCACACGGGAATTGCTAGGCACTTTGCGAAGAGGGAGAGGTGTTTGCTGGTTTGGAGGGGGGCCAAACATTTGGAGGTTTTTGGGAGGTACGCTGATATGAGCGAACTTGATGCGCGAATAACAGTGTTACATCATATCCCGGTTGGGACTTTACGTTGTGTTTGTGGCAAATTGTTTAAGACTGGCGGGTCTTTGAGCCGTCATGTGGAGGATACGGAAGATTGTTTGTTGGTGTGGAGAAATCGTTATGTTTTGGATATGCATGTTTTGGAGGACCAGGAAGACGCGTTAATCCGGCAGGGGACTGGTTCCTCTGAGCGCCCGTGAGCCTGGTTTGGTGTTGTTTTTTATTTTATTTTATTTTAGTTTTTATTTTTGTTATTTTGTTTTATTTTTGTGGTTGTTTTATTTGTTGAATGATGAGGGCTGCTGGGTGTTTGGCACGCCGTAACTCAATGCCGATTCGGCGCGGGTTTAGCATTAGCTGAGTTGTAGTAATGCAATACTGATAACCCTGTCTTGTACGAAAACATCACCCATGGCACTTGCACACATACCGGTACTGTATGGACAATCCGCGCGAACGCCTTACGCTAGATAGTGGGCTAGGCTAGGTCGAGGAATTTTCCGTAATTGTGCTGGACTATATAAGAGAGTGTTGTTTTCCCTCCCGAAAACACGCTCCCCTTTATAGTGGGGAACCCCTCCAGATGTGCTCTCGGTGGTGTCAATTCATGAAACTAGTTTGCGATATGGCAAGCAAATGCTTTCGATATTATCATACCCAGTGGCCACATGAACAGCGCTTTGGGCTTATATTTTTTTAGCAGGATTATCAAAAGAATTTGTTTACACCTCTGGATGTATTACAAGCGCCCACATCAAAGGCCGGTGATTGCATGGCAGGCAACTCCATTTGTACTAGTACAGGGGGGGCTTTGCCCCCCTTGACGGGCTATGGTATAGCGATCGCCCTGACCCACTGAGCTCTGATGGGACACTATCGGAATACCCTCCCACTAACCCGACACTAGGACTTGGAGAGGACTTGGGAACAGCCACCTGCGGTCACATACTCGAGTGATGAGATATGATGGGTTCAGAACGTAATCCTTACAACCATGAATCATGATCCCGTATGGTGCGGGAACGCATGGAGTAGAATTTCGGGAGATTTTTTTATCACGACAAAGGGATTGGCAATGCTAAACCCGGTGGGGTTGCCGTTTGTACCGCACGATTAGCCCGATCTGCACCGGCAAGTTGTTTCATTATCTCGAGTCTGGGGGATTAGCTGGGGCAGTCACCAGAACCTGGGATTTCCCCTTCTCCTGACCCTGTCGTGTAGGATTCACTTTTTTGTGTGGCGGCACCGTCACAGGGTGCGGAGTGTAGTTGGCGCGGTCATAATTACAGCACCGGTAGCGAATTACAACATAGCACCAGTGCTGTAGAGTACTGTAGGCGTGTGGATCTGTATCATAGACTACCCCACCGCCCTCAAGCACCGGTACTTGCCGAAATGGAGAGCCTGTTCGACCTTTACCGAGACGCCATCAACTCCTATCATGCACCTCAGCTTACTTGAAAGAGTTGTACTCGAGTACCGCGGTACTTACCGGTACCTTCTCGTCAACATAGACCACCTCCCAACTCCTCTAGAGATAGCGACTTTTTAGCGATATCGGATTTGTGGGTATTTGCTACGGCACCGCATCAAGAGGATTCTCCTCTTTTTAAGCCCGGCAGACCAAAGTGACTGCCGTGTTGCCACTGACGGCTATACCCCGAGGACAGACTTTGTGCTTTGGCAAGCATGATACGGTGCCGGTACTGTACGTAAGGGTTCCCATCAGGTATCAGTGAGTGACGCTCTGAGCCGGCATATCACTGGTACTCGAGTATAGGATGCATGAGCACTCTTGCGGTACTTTGATCGTACTTTTTCGCCATATCCGAGAGGGGGAAGGTTCGGTAGTCTACCGGTAGTACTGTACGTCTGGTATGTACGATAGACTACGGCACCCTTGGGCTGGTGGTTTCCGCGGTGTGGTGTCCCGACACGTATGAAGATTCAGCTTTTCTGCCAATTTTATTAATTCTGAGGCTCTGTATGCACGCCATGGGAAAGGCCAACAGATAGCTAATTGGCTGAGGGTGCATGCATTCCTCTCAAGTCACACAGAAAGGAGTGAGGACATGGTTATCAGACCGTAATCACATCGCTCAGCCTTGCTATCCACCTTTTCCAACCAATGACGTGTGGGGAGGGGGAAATCTGTCGAATCAGCCGCAAGGCTGCCTGTTGGGTGCCTGGCCTTTTACTTTTTTTTGCATACATAATCCCCCTCCCCCAGCTTTACATGCTTTCCTTGATTTCTCTTCTCTTCTTCCCTTTTCCCCTCACTTTTACATTCAAGTCCTCACGTCCGACCGTTGAAAGACATCGCTGTCGAACGAACAAACATACAAGCAAAACGGACTGTATCCAACCCTGTAACGGAAGCAATCATACGATACAACAATGGGAGTACGTATTTTCGCCACCGCAAACTTTAGGGGAAACTAATTTGTTTTACAGCGCAGTCAGCGACGCTCCAGACAGCAAGGCAGTGGCGAGGGCGCTTTACGCCGGAAGCTAGTAATTGTCGGTGATGGTGCCTGCGGGAAGACTTGTCTTTTGATGCGCTTCAGCAAAAACACCTTCGACCCAGACGGGTACATCCCGACCGTGTTCGACAATTACGTGGCAGACGTACACCTACCCGACGGGCGAAACGTCGAGTTGGCGCTGTGGGATACGGCCGGTCAAGAGGACTACGATCGTCTCCGTCCCTTGTCTTATCCGGACTCCCATGTCATCTTGATATGTATTAGTATCGATTCACCCGACTCCTTACAGAACGTCTACGAGAAGTGGATTCAAGAGGTTAGACACTTTTGCCCGGGGCTGCCGGTTGTGCTGGTGGGGTGCAAGAAGGATCTACGGAATGATGAGAGAACGAAGAGACGGCTGTGGGAGGAGGAAGGTGGAAAGAGGCCATTGACTGAGGAGGATGGGAGGAATGCAGTAAAACAGTTGGGACTGACGGCCTATATCGAGTGCTCGGCTAAGACCAACGATAACGTGAAGACGGTGTTTGAGGAGGCTACTAGGGTTGCTTTGAACAGCCCTAAGAAAACTCCAAGAGGAGGGGGGTGCACGATATTGTAATTGTGTGTGATTGTCCGAATGCTATTGTCGGGTTTGTTTTTTGGGGGGATGGGGTTTTCTCAAAAAGCATGTGAGATGGGATCGCGCGGAGGGTTGTGTTGGATGATTCGCAAGATGTGACAACTGAAAGTAGCTTACCCGTCATGTTTCTTTTCTTTTCTTTTTGGATGGTCATTGTTTGTTTACGCTGTAACTAGTATGTATCAACTTTTTGTCGTGAGCTTGAATCAAAGTAGCGAAGCCTCCCTATTCTCACCCCCCCTCCCTAGCTACTGTATCCATCGAGCCATTGTCTTTATCCCGGTCGCTTTCACAAAAGCACAATAAACACGTCGCAAAACTCTACCCCCCGGTTGCCCCCGGACCACTTGAGTACCATCTTGTAGGAACTCAATTACCTTGCATATAGCGGGGGGGGGGGGGGTCTTGTAAGTCCTATCTTGAGCAATCCATTATCCATTCAACTTCCCCTGCCCATATATCCTCTTGATGGATAGGTAGGAAAACAAGAGGCGAGCCAATCTAATCAGCAAATTTCAATCCCAGCTCTATCATAATGCTCTTGAAGAGGAAAAGAGTTTGACTCATCGAAAGCGGGAGTATGAACACGAGACACCATACATACTCGAGTACATACATACCATGCCCTGCCGCCCGACTGAGAAAATGCTGGGAGCCGTCTCCATTGAGTAACCGGCGTTTGCTTTGATTGGGGGCGCTTTCTTTTCTTCTTTCCGCTACACCTTGGCTCGGGCTTTGGAGAATCTACGGTAAGCAACAAAGGAAAAGACGAACAACAAAAGGAAAATTAAAAAATAGGGCTCAGAGGAAAAAAAGAGAAAAAAGACTATGGCAATTATTATGCAAAAGGACCGTTTGTTTAGCTAATTTTTCTAGTCGGGTGTGTGGGTCGATTCACTTGTTCGGATTCCCTTTGTTTTCCAACCAACAATAAGATTTTCTTATTCTTTGCATTTTGTGGAATTCCCTGCTGTGTCCTTCCTTCTCTTTGTGATTCAGAGACAACGGGTCATGGAAACTCACTCGAGAGGCTGCCTGGTTCGGAATCTGGGGGGGACAATCGATGGCATGAGATGGTGGGTTGGATGGATTAGGAAGTTGGGCTTCAATTCTCTTTGTTAGAAAGGACAATAAGCTGCGGACGGTGCACAACAAAGCCGTTCATAAGGATATTATCCCGGCATACCCACCAGTGCTAACTTGCCGTCATACGGATCCGTTTGATTGGATTTTCCTCCTTTACCCTTCCCATCACATCACTCATAAAATCTACACAATCGAAGAAGAAAAGGAGAAACAGAAAACTTCCGGCAAACGATGTCAGGCGAACTAGTCGGACGGCGCGGTGCGAGAGGGCGGGCGGTGGCGGCGACGCCGCCAACCAGAGCCCAGCTAGAAAGCCACGTCGAGAGTCTCACAGCGAAACTACAGGCTATGAACGAGGATAGTGGAGCGCTACGCACGACGCTTGCTCAGCGCGAGGCCCAGCTCGAAGACTTGGGTGACATCGCGGCCAAGTATGAATCCACTCAGGAAGAAAACAAGGGACTCAACAAAACCATATCAAGGCTCGACCAGCTCCTGCTTCAGCGCGAAGCCGAGGAAGAAGGTATCATCTTCCCAGACGGGGACAGAGCAAAGTGGTTCAAGGGCATAGGAAATCTACTCAAGAGAAAGGACCAGCTCGTCAAATCGATTGAGGATTTGTTGATCGATGATGCGAGGGTCCGCGGTCTGGATGTAGGCATGGATAGGGTCACGGTGATGTCGATGCTGGGAAGGGAGGTGGCGGCGGAGAGCGGTGGGGAGAACCAGGTACCGCTAGAAGCCGCTACCACACCCGCAACGGCAAGGCGGACCCTGGGATCAAGCATCCGCCAGGTACTCTTCGGGACGCGTGAAGCCGCAAATACGGCAAGTGTGGGTGAAGCAGGGCCCGGCCCCGTCGCCCTCGGCGCGCCTTCTGGCTCCGGCGACAATAGAGAGCCCAGCGTTGATGAGCGGCGCAGGATCCAATCTCTGCAATTCCGGGTGACAGAGTTGGGAGAGGAGATCAGGCTCATGAGGGCTGCCCAGAGGGAAACAGAGGAAGAGAACGTGGTCTTGCGGAGCTTGTACCTCGACTTGCGCGAGGACCAAACCGAGGCGTATGCCCGGATCCTGCAGCTGACTGGGCAGCCGTGGAAACAGGACCCTCCAGGGGGGCTCCCGGGCGGTGAGGAGTTTGTCCGGATTGTGGGGGCAGTTGAGCAGGTCCGGAGAACTAGGGCTGCTGCTGAGGCGCAGAGAAGGATTATTCAGGAGGCGTATGCTGCTATGAGCGACCCCGAGAAGCAGGAATATGATCGGAGGCAGCTGCAAGAGAGGAGGAGACAGGATGACACCGACGCCCTAGCTAAGTCAAGGCAGAGGATAACGAAAGTGGCCAAAGCATTACCGGTAGTACAATCAGGAGAGACGGGACGGGCTAGGCCAGGGGGGGGAGAGGGGGGACAAGGAGACGGGCTTGTCCAGGCGGAGCTTCGGCTCGTAGAGGCGCAAGCGCGAGTCGTGGAGATGGGAAACGAGCTCCGGCGCCAGCAGCAAGATTGCGATGATGAAAAGAGAAGGATGCTAGAAGACGTTGAACGCAACAACCGAGACCATGAGGAGGACAAAAATCGGCTGCGCGAGCAGAATCGGAGGGATCATGAGCGGTGCGAAAGAGAGAAACTGGCTCTGCGCCAGAGAATAGCAAGAATGACGGCGCAGATCGATCGCTTGACGGTTACCGCTAGACTATACGAGCAACAAACCGCTGGATTGGGGCAAGCGACCACAAGGGCCCCCCACCTCGAAGATGTACACCTTGAACTCGAAAGGGCCTTGCGGGAGAACGAGGGGCTTCGAGGGCAGATACAGAGACTAGAGCTAAGGGTAAGCCTTTTGGAGGGTAATGCATCGGCGGAAGATGTGGCGAGATACCAAGCTATGGCATCTGGTGTCGAGGAAATGCGGCGACTCATGAGCTGTGATGAAGTACGAGCAGAACTCAACCAGAATCGAGATCTTCTAGAAAGGTCACTCTTTACACAACAGTCACTCGGACAGGCGATGAGGGGTTTAATGGATTATGTCATGTCAGCCGGCACCCCCGGGGCAGATGGCGCACTTATACCCCCCGCAGATGCCTTGCAAGCAGTCGGTAGAATGCAAAGTGACTTCCAAGAGCACGAGCGCCGGTGGGCGGGTGCTGAGCGCGGAGGTACCTCGAATGCCATGCTAAGGAGGAAACTTCGGAAGACGATTGCTCGAGCAGCTAGTCTGAGGGTCGAAGAAATTGAGGATCTAACGACCGAAAACGACGCTCTAAGAGCCCAGCTTGCGGAGAACAACAATATTGTCGATCTGCAAAGGTGGAGGACAGTCAACAAGGAAATCGAGATCATCGAGAGCGAAATGCTGGAAAACGGACCTCACCCCTTGACACCTCCTAGAGACATCCTCCGCCTCGCCAGACTTCAAACAGAGAGGCTCCGGATGATGCCCTGCCCAGACCTTCGCCAGTTCGCCATCTCCCTGCAGAAAGAAGCCATACCAGCGATTCATGATCTCCCGGATCACTACTTCTTGCGCCAGTGGAACGACCTCTACGATAGCGTCCGCGCCTGGTGCACAAGATACTATAGTTTCCAGGAGCACAGCCTGCCGATAGATTATGATGTGACGGTACGTGACGTGCAACTTCTAAGCTTTTACGTCCGTGACGTTCTCCTTCACCGGGACTACGTGCCTCAATTCCTCAATAACCTGAACGGGGCATTACCCACTGGGCGTGCTGATGTTGCCACCGCTATCGTTTTCCGGATTCTCGTCGAGGAGATATTCGAGCCTGTGAGGTTCATGATCGGACTCAGGTTCACGGACGCCACCCAGAGGTGGAAGATCAAGAGGCAGTACAAGATTGCGTTTGAGGTGCCCAATATGGGCGCTAATGCCTATCAGCCCCGGTTTCAGAACAAGGAGTCGTTTCTAGAAAGGAAGAGGAAGCAGGACACAGGGGGGTATGTATTTCCTGAGGTCATGGAAGAGGGGCCGCCGCCGAAGAAGAGGGTCAAAAGCTCTTTGCAGAAGTTCAATTTTATAAGAACATTTGAGGATGATGAACCAGTTGGGACTGCAAGGGATAACGACGGTAATTGCCCCCCCCCCCCGGTGTACAAGATATTTGCTGAACTCAAATCCTTAGACGACATCATCATGAATACCTCCCGCGCAAAATTCATGCGCACAATTTTCTCCCTCTCAACCGACCCGACGAACCCCCAATTCAAAGAGCTACGCAGCAACGTTAGCAATGTAATAACCGATACCCTAAGCCCCCTCGGACGCACACGCATCCCGGCAGTGCGCGCGGTCAGCCAAGTACTCAACCTGGACGGCACCGTCGCCAGGGCCGCCGTCGCAGCTGCCCCTGAAGTAAACGGCGCAACCTGGCGTGCAAACCCTCGCGTCCACAAGGCCTCGCTCTGGGACATCATCAAGAGGGCGTACGACCTCGCCATAATGATGCGCTGCCAGCGAACAAACATCCACCCTCTTATACACGATTTGCCGGCAATGATGAGCTTCGATAACAACCACTTTACCATCGTGAATTATCCCGAGACTATACCTCCCGCCGAGAGAGCTACCATGGATGCCTGGTTTGCGCACTCGTCACCCGGGCCAGAAGATGTTGGGTGTTCCGGGAGGCCGATATGTGAAGTCTTACCCGCGCTGCTCAGGAGGGGGGATCCCGAGTTGGGCAATTACTCTTGGAGGGATAGGGTGGTTATTTCGAAGTCGAAGGTTTATGTTGGAGGTTTGTGCTCTTTTATATTGCTTTCGTTATGCTGCGTGCGGCTTTTGCTAATCGTGGGATTTAGGTGATGATTCTTGGGACCATTTTCGAAGTGCACCCGTTGTGAATACGCTTTATACTGTTGCACAGTATCCGTTCGCGACCGACCCAGCCGAATCAGGGGCGGGGCCGGGAGAAGCAGCGAGCGAAGCAACTAGTGGAGCAATTAGTATAGTAACTAGTGGATCAACTAGTGGAGCAACTAGTGGAGCAACTGGTGGAGCAACTAGTGGAGCAACTGGTGGAGCAACTAGTGGAGCGACTGGTGGAGCAAAGGGTGGAGCGAAAGGAATAAAGGGTGGAGCGAAAGGTGGAGCGAAAGTTGTAGCGAAAGGTGGAGCAAAAACTGGAGGCCGGGGTGGAAGCGGTGCTGGAGCGCGGGGATGAGGGATGAGCTACTAAAAAGCTGCATGCACCGCGACCCTGAGTTGAACGGGGAGACAGCAAACATTGCGTGGGCCAACAGCCAACTTCTCACTCTGAGATTACCTCTTTTATTGCGAATTCGGTCGTGTTTGAAGGATTTCATCTACTTTATTTCTTTCTCCCACTCTCTTTCTCTTTCTTCCACTCTCTATCACTCTCCCTGTATGTTATGACAATGCGAGCCAATTTTGAAATTGATTTCGAGTATCTAGGCCGGCGTTATTAAAGTTTTCAGATGCGAAGTAGCGCTTGTTTAGGTGGCATACTTTGTTCCCCCGAACCGTGGCCTTTGGGATGAGAGGTGCTCAGGTAATCTCTACGTCTCTAGTCTCCCAGTTTTGTCTCCCGCGCCGGATCCGTCGTTCCACGCTCCCGGATCCTCCCCACATATTTTAGTTGGCATATCCGGTCTGGCTGGTGGACCCCTGGTGCGCCTACTGTAACCTACCCAATGACTATAACGCATAGTGTATGATGTGGCGCCCTTTACCAATTCCCCCTTTTGTAATCCAACAGAGTGTCGAGTGATGTGTTGTGATCGCGGCTGGCACGGCGGGACATAGCACACTGTAGTTTTTTTTCTTTTGAGAGGGCTTGGAATAAGTGAGAGAGAAAAAAAAGAAAGAAACCTAGTGATGCGGTTATGCTGTGCCTAAATTTGCGTGGGAGTAGCTGAAGCCCGGAAGTAGAGTCGTGGGATGACTATTCCGTGGGCCTCGGGGAGCTGGGCGCTCTGCAGTTATAGTAGTAGTAGTATTAGGAGTAAATGAGTAGTGGACTGCTTATACATCTCTATACAGATACGCCAGGCTGTTGACATATAATTATGATATGGGGGTTCCCCGGAGTAATGATGGGGGAACATGGGGGGTCTAAAAAAAAGGGCGAGAGGGGGGGAAAATAATTCTCTGTATGATATATAACCGCGAAACCCCCTTTGGTTTCCTGTCACTACAACCTACAGGGTTAAGAAAGCCCCATGGGACCAACTCAGAAATATCTCTATTGAGTTATAACCACCTGTCTGTTTGGAGGCAGGGCACTTACTGTGCAGTAGTCTTCATTTACATACAACCTTGCGATAGTTACCGACAGCCGAGGAGCACCGTCCGACAATACCTGATCCCTCTTGTAAGGGGATTGACAGACGCCCCCCATATTTATGAAAGTGCTGTTCTGCCACGAGAGATGAAAATAAGGGTTCCAAACCCCAGTCCCCTTAGAGAATACTCGCTCTCCCACGATACTCATACTGAATACCTAATAGGATAAGTGTTTGGCCATACTTAATACGAAGTTCACCAGGATTGACCTCGGCTTGCTAAAGGTATATACCTTGACCACTGCCCCACTCTATTCATCTTTACCGTGAGAGTCGACCTCTTTCTATTTCAGAACCGTTTTTGCCACCCCCCAATCCCCCAAGTCCTAGTTTTAGCAACCGGGAGTGTCGTTCGACTAGTAGTACTGGAAGTGTCGAGACTGGCCTCTTTCCATTTTAGTGAATTTGGCTACCCTTCGTACATATACCGTAAAAATCCTTTAAATCCACCATCGGGGATCGAGCCCAAGCTTTCGCAATCCAAAACAAAACACCCTGAGAAGGAATAGTGTTTTCCTAACAGAGTATAGCTTGGGGAGGCTGAGCTTGCTGGATCTAATTCACAGGTGGTCGTTATCTCGCTAAACTACCTAGTTAAGCCTATTGTGGTTTAGATACTAATTTCCGTTTGAGATCTCCGATGGTGGATTTAAAGGATTTTTACGGTATGCTTCGGTATATACGAGTGGCAGTTGGCCATTTTTATAGGCCCAGGGTTGATGCCCATCCTATTTTGGTAGCATGTTCCCTACGCCATTGCGGATCCGGGAGCGGCCCCATATCAGTGGTGTTTGGCCATATTCGGTGTCTGCAATGTTGGGAATACTAGTTTTCCTTGGTGCCATCTTCACTATTACTTCACTGTGCCGGGCAGTAGACAAGAGTAGTATCAATCCTCTATTACATCATACCGCAGAAACTCGAATAATTGAACAGTGTGCTCTGTCTTTGGGCTTTCCTCTCTCAGTAGGCTCAAGAAATTGTTTTTTTCTGTCTCGAAAAGGGGAAAGGGGCTGTGGTTTTGCTGTGATTTTTGCCCTTTCCGGAGAAGGGAATTTTGGACTTCATAGCACACGGTTCAATTATTCGAGTTTTTGCGGTATTGGGGTTTGAACCCCTCTAAACCGAACATTAACCATCCCCCAGTACCCCCCCCTCCCTGACCAAAGCAATCCAAAAGGTTGCTGATTAGACGTGCTCAGTATATGCGGTGTTAGGCCTAGCATCCTCCAAATCCTTGGTATTGGTTACTCCCTCATACCCTTTCTCACCAGCTTGCTAGAGCCCTGTTCGGCAATAGTAGGGTACTCTTCTTTCTGTGAGGGTTCCCAACCACACGGGGAGCGTCAAGGGCACATGAGGCAATCGGAGAGCGTCTCGCGGCCTATTCAAGGAGATTGCATCTCAGGACTACCATCTCCAGGCCCGATGGAGGGCTCCAGAGGGCGGAACAGTGGCACTTGGGGTGGGAGTAAGAGTGGGGTCCACACGAAAGGGTGGGGGGGAAGGAATGAGGGGCACATCACCAATTCAGTTTTGCCAGTCAAACATTTGAGTGTAGAACAAACAAGTGGATTGAATGTGAATGATTATTTTATTTAGAGTTAGTTTCGAAGAACTCTATGACGCCCCATTCACCCCACCCAAGTTGGTCCCCTTTGGAGTGTTTGGTTTTAATGTAAGTGAAATTTTAGCAAAGTTGTGTATGAATACATCACTTTCATTTGCGCTCAGGGAGAATATTAGTTTACTGATTTGATAATCGCCAGGAGCGGAAGCCACTCAGCGGTAGATACATTGGAAGGTATGATATTGTGACGTTCTCCTGTTGTCTGCTGCTTCCAAACATGTTTTTTTCTTCTCGATCCACCAGCACTGGCATAAACGTGCTTTCTAGACGCAGAAACACATCACCCCCGAAACGCTTGCTAATAGGAATTAAGGTTCCGGAAAACCTCTAATATTTTTGATAGCTCCCCATACCCTTAGGCTCTTGTATCTGGGATGACACAGTGTCTTTAATGGCTATGGCCAAGCCTTTCATCCAGGAGACATAGTTTGTTGCTATAAATACACAATCAAAGTATTAGGATTATATCGACGCAGCCCTTGCAGCGACAATTCCGTAATAGTATGATAGCAGAGATTTTTCTCATATAGAAGGCTGCTAGTGAGGTGGCCCCACAACACTGTACTCGAGTATCCCAATGACCCACAACCCCTAGCCAACAGGGGGGGCACTGTACGGCGGCGACAATGACGACGAGGACGAGGCGGAAAGGATCCAAAAATACAAGACAAATTGGAGACAAGCCTGACCATCTATCAGCACAATTCTAGTGTGTGCTACGGTTCTCGAATAAATATGAGATTCCGCCATTAGTGAGACTGTTAGAAAGACATGGCAGAGATAAAATGGCTACAGCAACATAAAGATTGCTTAGAACCAACTCTACCGAGCCTAGTTGAATGTGTGGTTACGGAGGCTGCTTCACATGGCTGGGACTTAGAGTAGTACGCTATCACTGGCATCATGGCAAACCTCGTAATGGTGTACCAGTATGCCGATGGGGAAAACAAAGCGATACTAACTCCAGAATCCGGGAAGCCCCACTAGTTGTGGGTGTTCCCAGCGTTGATGATAACAATATTGTGGCAGTTGGTTGATGGATAGCTTGAGCGTTGCTATTCCCAATAATCACCAGCTGTCATGATGTTTTTAGCAATTAGTTTTCTAGTGAGAGTCGCATCTGGTAGCTTGATGGACCGGCGATTTCCCCGGGCGCATGACTAGGGCCCTGCACTCAAAGAGGGTCGGGTGCAATCATTTCCATGCCAAGAAAACTCTACCGCAGGCCACAGATACAGTACTAGTATGATACCGTACAAGCTCAATGGTTTAATCTCAGTGGGCAGGGGTTTTTATTTATTTGTTTTAGAATAGAATAATCAGTTCTTATCTTTACTACAAGTCTTCTAGTACCAAATATGTCTACCCATATTATCCCTACACTCCACCCTCAATTCACCATTCCATTCTCAAGCTCCGGGATCAAGATTCTCAAATAGGCCTTTCTCAATGAGATATTCGCACCAAGTACTAGTACAGCCTCGTTCCAAAAGTGCTTGCACCCTGGCTGGTGCTGTGACGGGAGGGGCTATGATACATCTGGTATGGAAATTCGTCGCGGTGCCGGCCAGGGTGCGAGAACTTTTGGAATGGGACTGTACAGTCCTGGTAAAACACGGTCTCTCTTTGAAGGAGCCCCCTTTCCTACACAACGACCACCAATTGCGCAATAGCCTCCTCCCCCTATACTCGTCCTAGGCAAGAAGTACTAGAAAATAGGTGTTAAATAGATACAGTATATAGTAATAAAAATAGAAAAATCCATGCATATCCGAGCGCCAGTACAGAACAGCTATACCCCCACTGATTCCGGGTATCCCACGAGCACTCCTTGTCCGAGAAGCAGTAGCACCGTAATCTCCGGAAAAAATGAAACTCCGTTTCACCAAGAACTTTTGTCTGGCGACTGTAGCTATCGGCCGCCCAGTGAGGCGCAACAATTGTTTCTCAGACGGGGTTGGGTGAAGCTTTCCTATCCTAGGGATAGGGGGTGGGGGGGGGGGGGGGGGTAGAGCGGGGCACTTATTGGATCCGTTGAAGGGGGAGAAAGAAAGGGAAAAAAGGCTAGAGTTTTCCCATCGCATTGTTTAACTATTCCACCTAGATTCCAAAACACCCGAGGGCCTGAGTAGGTAAGGAAAGGGTTGAAGGTCACGCAGTATGCTAACCTTGCAATTCAACCGTCAGTGCCGTATTTACTCCCCTAATCTACCATCGTATTACCAGCGTATCTATCAGCCTACGACGGGCTTAGTCTAGCAAGGATTTGCTAATGCTAGTTAATGAGATCCAGAACGCCCACGGGCCTCGGGCTTATACCATGCCAAGCAAGCACTATACCTTCTCAGGAGGATTTGTCTTTGAATCCGGAGATTAGAGGTTGGACGGAGATAGCGGATTACGTTAGAAGACATCTAAACCGCGCGACAGTCTCACCAAGCAACATATCAGCAACTAGCCCAGGCAAGAAGTACAGTATCCAAAAACAGGGATTCACGAAGTATACCGGTATTGCAAAAGATCAGTCCGTATCTGAGCGCCCATAGAGTACCAATCCTCAATCCCCGTCATCATACCTTTCTTGTCTGAGACAAGTACCAGTACTGCATCTCTACCGACTAATACGGTACCCCCCCCTCCCCTCTCCCCCACAGAAAGAAAGAAAGAAAGAGGCCCCATTTTAGCAATACCGCAAGTTCCAGGCACAGTAACATCAGCACCTTCTCCCAAGAGAAATCCCAATGGGTTAGTAGAGCTACACCCTGGAGGCCGGGGGATATTCCCGAGTGATGATAAATGATATTGGAAACATGAACCCTGGAGTGTGAAGAGTGCCAGTACAATGCCTATAAATTCGAGCAGGCTCTTACTCAACCAGTAGCCGTTGTGATGGGCCCTCAGCCCAACCTGATCTATACCGGCGAATTGTGTGATACCGATACGATCGCCGTACCCGCTGGAGCTGACCCATCCATCCATGGATTCTACGGCCCGAGCTAAGGGCTCTCCCCAGGTCGACGGGAACGCGAAACACATCAATCACCTCATAATTGTCAAGCCCTCAATTGAATCTCGTCCAGGCGATAACTCCTAGGGATAATCCTACAGCGGGCCGATGGGAGCCGGGGGGTAGGCAATCCACCAAGTTTATCCCTATGGGGACATCCTCCTCCTCCTCCCAGTTTAGGGTACCCGCCGCTACCCTACTGTCTGACCCTTAGATAGCTTTCCTTTGACTTTCGTTATTGCCGTCGATTGCGTAGCTTGTTACGTAGTCGCGCAAGTGAGTAGTCTTGGTGGATGGGCTTTTGTTAGTAAATCAGTGTGGAAAACTCCTTGGAGGGACGGAGGTCAAGTGTGGATTTTTTTTTCGGTTGATTGGAACCGTTCTTGGTTCATCATCCTTCATCACTTTTCCGAGAGCTGATCACTTCGGTTTATCATAACCATCCATGCTCAACACACTACCGTATCATACCTAACCCCCATAGCACAGAAAAGTAACCGACACGACCCCCACCCGCGAATATACTATCATAACATTAGAAAATATCCCGACCCGGTGTAATAGAGGGCATGAAATTCTACCGGTTGGCTGTCCTGCAAACCAGCCAGTACGTGTAGAATAAGCCAAACTGAACCACACAGTCTACGACAATCCACGACCAAGCACAAACCCCTACACCACACACACAAACGCACAGAGTTACCACCCCCCCCCCCTTCTTCCAGAATCACACAAGGCCTTACCATTCGGGTGGCGTCCGAGTGACGCTCCATGATCCCACTCTCCCTCCCCACACCGTCATCTCCCCGGAACTCTTCTCCCGAAACCTTATCCATACTCGGCACATTCTACCCCCCCCCCCCCAGATATTAGCTAACCGACTATCAAGAACCCCATCCATCCAAACACAGCAAAGCAAAACAAAGAAAGCACGTCTCAACGACCGGGTGAATCGCAGCAGCACGCTACTCACGTAAAGGAAATGGAGGAAGGCATGGCGAGAATGCCTATCTATTTGTGATTGCGCGTGTCTTATTGCATTGTATTTGGATTGGAACTACTATCACGGTGAGAGCAATGAAAGAAATCAATGAGACCGCCCTGTACTGTATGTATGCGTGTATGGATGCAAGACGCGAAAACCAAAACCCCAATACCATGCTAAACCAGACAGGCCAGAGACCTGGACTCGTCCGTACATTCGTTTTCATTCCTCCGGACCAATAGTGAAAAATAAAAATAAAAAAGCGGGCGAAAGAAGGATTATGGGGAAACAAGAAAAAAAAGATAGGGGGGTAGTCTATTTTTTGAAAATTATCCCCAACTATGATACTACTCACCATATATTAAGATAAATCAAGCAAAGGAGCTTTTAATAAAAGAAGCGATTTTGTTCCTTTTTCTTTTGTTCCAAGATAGAATTGATTCACTCCGGTTCGGTTAAAACATCGCTCCGCCTTTTTGCGAGGGAAGAAAATAGAACGCAAGAGAAACAACCCCCCGAAGATGCGAAGCGAGAACAGCAGCCCATTGAGAAAGAAACAAGGCAAAGCTAAGAATAAAAGAATAAAAAATAAACCCATGTCGTATGAATTCGTTAAGTCCCGATGTAAAGGCAAAAGAAAACGAACGAGAAATTGAAAACCCAAGGACGAAAAAAGTTTGCGTTAACAGAAAAACTCGAAAGGTTTAATGTCGCGCAAAATAATGGAAAATGGAAGAACCAAAAATCCAATCTAAGGTACGAAGCAAAGTGAGGTATCATAATAAATAAGGGTATATCAGAAATGCCTTTTTGAATGCATGATTGATGGCTTGACTGGAAAGAAAGAGGGCAATAATATGTACGGCCCAGCCTGCGAATATGAACGGTGATTTTAGTGTTTAAGAATAGGCTGGGGGCGGATGGGGGAAAGAAGGGAAAAAAGGCACACTTCGTACAAGACCAAAAAAGTGTTAGCTGACTCTGATTACCCCGGCGTCATGTATTTCAATGCCCATCTTCTGAGGTGGTAGAGCATTGGCGGTTGGTGTATCGTCAGCGTCAATATCCATCTCTGCACCGATACCCTCATCCTCGACGACGGGAGCGGGAGGCTCGACTGGCTTCATCTTATCTACCTCCAGGTTGATCCGATCCACCGCTTCCCGCATTCTCGAATTGATGAAAGTAATGTGACCCGGGCAGATATCCCCTTTCAGCCACAAGAAAGCAGCATTCTCACACCCCTTCGACGCCTTGTCCAGACACGAGTCAATGGATTCCAGAACCGCCGCCGCCTTCTTTTCCCGCTCCGCTTTCAATCGCTCCTCCTCGGCCTTCTTCCGCTCCTCCTCCTCCCTCCTCAGCCTTTCTTCCTCAGTCTCCTTAGGCCCCTGGTCCGACTCCTTATCGGATCCCTCCTCCTCAGAGTCATCATCATAACCGTAGTTATGCATCGGTAGTGTCATGGCCTTTTTTCTCTTAATAGCATTCATCTCCTTCCTTAGCAGCCCTCGCTTAGAATTAAGGGTGGTCCAGCAGTCGTAAAATGCCTGTTGAGCCTCACCGTCGTAGTAGATATGGGGGCCGTTTATTGAGGAGAACTTTTGTTTTGTGGCAGTCGGTTTAGCTGCCATTCTTGGCTTTCCAGCGGGCAAGCACTCCAACTTCTTCTCGACATTAGGAGAATCTGTCCGTAAGGGGTGAGGGCCTACAACCGTGGTTGTAGCCGCGGTTACCGGCGTTGTTGAAACAATAGGGACATCGTTCTCAGGACCGGATGCAGCGCGCTTTCGCGAGTTTTGTGGAGGCGGTTGTGTGGGTGAAGATGATTGGGTTTGTTCACCAAGTGCCTGGGTGTGTTTATCCGAGATGGCTCGAAGTCGGGTGGACCAGTCTGGCAGGATGGTGAGGAGTTCCTCGAATACCAGGTTTTTGTCCATTTAGGTGTTGTATGAATGGAAGGGTTTAGGCGTAATGGATGGCTGATGATGGGCGTCTCGATGAGATGCAGTGGACAGCGGCTGGAAGGGCTGATGTTCGTCTAGTGGAAAACGAGTTCTGTCTGATCAGGATAGGCGAAGAGTCAGAAGGGACATGATGGCATAAGGAGACGAGAGTGATGGAGTTTTTACAAGTGAAAGAAGGGAGAGGAGATGGCAGGTGATGGGGGGGTAGGTGAAGAGCAAGGGGTGGGTTGAGCGAGAATAAAGGAAGGAAAGATGGCGGAGATAACGGAGAGAGCAAGGAGCGGTTGAGGTGTGATGTAGGGCGGAGCGTAGAGCGAGGGCAGACGCAGAAGAGGTGGTGGTGGTGGTGGATGGATTGTTTGGGGGAAGAAATGGATGGAAATGAAGGGCAAATAAAATGCAGAAACAGAAAGGACATGGGGAAGGGGAAATACTTGCCTGCAATGGGCAACTGGTTGCCGATGGCTTTGCTGCGGTGTGCAAAGATTAAGAATTGGACCAAGCAAGCGGGACAGAAGACAACTGGCCCCGGAGGGAGAGAGAAGTCGACAGATACAGAGGAACGAGAGTATGAGCGCGAAAAAGAACACACACCATATGCCCGCCCACAAAGGAATCAAGCCGAGGCGAATTTAGAGTATGACACTGTGAGGTAAAGTTTGTTGAAGAGGCGAAAAAGTTGTAGAGACGAAGGAGAGAAACTTCTGACTGCGGTCCAAAAAAAAAACAAAAAAAACAAGGTGCAACACACACTCGCTCTTTCGCTCTGAGACCCCTTCCTTCCCCACTCGGAGTTTCGATTGACTGTCGCTCTTATATATGGTCTCGCTCACTATTCCCGCAATCCCCGCTGTTGCTTGAACGCCCGGGCCAGGCTTCCTTCCTCAGGAAGTAATCTCTATGGGAGAGAGAAAAAATATACTATACGGAGGCCTCGTAAGAGCAATATTGAGACTCAGGCTTCTCGGCTGATTCAAAGGTTGTTCCAAGGATCTGAGGAGGAGGAGGAGGACGGGAAGAAGAGGCAACAATTCAATGGCAGAAGGGAACTAAAATAAGAGGGAAACAATTAATTGCAATACAACCATATATCCCCACTTCTCCCGGGTTTATTCAGCACGGTAAGCGGTAAGCGGCTTTTTGTCGTCAAAGGTCGTTCAGCTCGTGGTTCTCGTGACGGCGGGCGGGAGAGATGGTTGGGTGTGAGTGAGTAGGGTGCCGGTATGATAGTGGTAAATGATAGGGTAAAGGTGGATTGGATAGGAAGACGGAGCAGCGGTGGTTGTCACTTTGAATGAAGGCAGGGAGTACGGAGGAGAAGTGAGATAATATCAAACGGCCAAGAGGCACAGACGACAACAGATGGACAAAGATGAGCCAGAGTTCTAGTATTGGCGGTGGTGTGTGTCGGGCAGCGGGCAAGGGGAGGGAGAAAAGAAAGATGGAGACGGCCTCTTTTCTCTTTTGGCTGCCGGTAGCTCCCGTTACCTCGCGGGCGAGCCGGGCGCGACGCACGTAGTTTACGGATAAGTATTAGGCAGGCACGATGCGAGAAGGGTAACCTAACCTAGGATGCGATAGTAGGAGGTTCGTTCGAAGGTCGGATGAGTGGGCGGGTGAAAGGTCAGAAGAGTAGGACAAGGAGAGGCAACAGAGTACTCGTACTGTACCGGTATCATATGGATGTGTAAATAGTTACAGCCGGTGGGAAAAATGGACAAGTCAGGGAGGGATTCCGCAGCCCTTCCTTTTCTCAGGTGCGCAATGCACTGTGCGATGCACGATACAGAAACTCACACCCCATACTCTACAGTTCGAGTAATTCGCTTGACTCCCTCCTCCTCCTCTGTGAAGTATGCAGTGGGGAGCCCACAATTAGCCACCGTATCCTGACCAAATTTAGCGGAACCGTTTTTTTTGCCATACCGTATATCAGAAGGGAAAAAAAAAGAAAAGGCTAACTCTCAACCATCCTCCCCTCCCCCCCCCAAATAGCCGCTCCACCTCATACCGATGCCTGCTCCCCCATACAAAAAGGCAGCCCATAGTCACCATGCACCCAGTATCTGCTCGAGTACGGTACTCGAGCAGGCATTAGATATTGGCCACCTGTAGTAGTTTCCCCGCGTCGCCACTCGCCTCAACCAGCTGGCGCCACACACGCGCTTAACCACCTCAAGCGCGGCAAATGGCCAGGGAGCTCGTAGTATCCCAAAGCGAAGCGAACCAACCCAGATCCCAAAGGACCCACTGATCTCAAAAAGCAAAATTCAGCCGAAAACAAAATACTCGCACGATAAATAGATAGGAAATCCGTGCGCTTACGACTTTTCTTGCCCTCTCTTCACCAGAATTGCGATTAATCTCGTAATCCCACCCCCTATGTTCTCCACTCCCTTGTTATGATAGGAGCACTGTTAAGGTACGGTAGGCAGGCGGGCAGGTTAGGCATAAGGCCGTTAGCTAGGACAATGTTGCGATACTGTACCTGCTTGTTCCCGTCATTGATGATGGTCATGATATGGGTAGAAACATGTAAGCAAGGGGTATCTATACTCTAATCTCTCGCTTCTTCGTGAGCTAGCCTGCCATAGAGGGCTGTGCGAGCGCTCCGCTGCGCTCGTACAGTGCCTGTGCTATCCAAATAACAATAAAAACATGAACAGAAGGAATGCCGGTATTTCCTATGCATGAATGCTCTTCGACCTCCCTTCCCCATACACTGCAGAACTAATAACCAAACAGAAAAGTGGAAAGGCAGACTTTATTTGAGCTGGTGTGTGCGGCAGGAATGCAGTGGCATGGTGGCCTATCGACCTGTAGGAGGACCTTCTTCCTCAACCAAGCGAGCAGGAAAGAGGCGACACTAACTCACACCTCATTCGCCGCGCGCCCGACCTATTCACATACAGTCACACCTCGTTATAAGGGGAACCAAGAGTTCAGGTTTTCCTCTTCATTATAGTGGGCATTTAATATTGCTAGTTACGAATAGGCGATGAAGTGATGGGGGATCTAGTTTTTGAGGGTTATTTCTAGCACCAGCATTTAGTCATGATTGCCATCCAAAGGGCCTTTTCATTCATATACAGTTCTGTGCAGGTAGAAACAGGAAAGAGTTAGTTGCCCAAGAGGCACATTACCTGACCCTCGAATAGAGTTTCAGTTGCAGGACCACTACGTTATCACCCAATTTGAGAAGAGGTAACCAAGAGTCAGGAAGAGCCCCTATCACTAGGTACTCGGGTATGGAGGTAAATGATGAGACGGACAGGGGGTCAAGATGTCAAAGCTTTTTACCCTTCCTAGCATTATTCCTGCCAAATTAAATCATTTTTTACCTCTACTGTACCAAGTGCCCGGACCCATAAACCCCTGTCCATCTCATCATTTATCCCCTGACCCGAGTACTAGTACATATCCCACTCAAGCATAAAACAGGGCAATGGAGGGTCTTTCAGAACAAAATAAAGTCAAAATTTCGGCTTAACATACCGCGCTCTTCCAGTTTTCCCCTAACAGGTAGAACACTTTCAATTATGGCAGGCTAGGTTTATATGGGGACAGGGAATCACAACTTAAATTTATTCCCAAATTCACTATAGCGAGTTCTCCTCTATATATGATATTTCACTCTAGTAGGGAATTTTTTTGGGGCATTCGAGCCCTCAAGCCATTGGCTCGTGATATGGTGCCGGCCTCAGAAACCGGCACTCCCAACAACGGCCAAGTTTTTTTGAGAAACCAACTCCATAGAACTACTCAGAATCAGCTCTTCCTCAGTTCTACGGACTCCAAATTTCGATCGAGTGAGTGCTCACGTGGGCAAGTTAAACCCGGTCACAGTTGGGGGAACCCCATACAAAGTGTCCAACGACAAGGAAACATAGCCAAGTGTTTGTGTAACAATGGCTATATTTTCAAATATCCATTGCCGACCGGACACAAGCACAGTGCAACTGCCTCAAGCCGGGTCCCAGAAAATGCCAGAACCCGATCTCTAATAAGAGAATCACAACAACGAACTTTTTAAGAAGATAAAACTTACATGATGTAGTCTTTTGTCAGGACAATAGATGAACCTATCCTTAACTAGATATACCTAGCTGGAGAAATTTACAGGAGAAGTTTCAGTGAGAGCGAAACATGTGCTCAGATATTCGCAATGTGGGATACTAGTAAAATTGGCCTGATATTTGGCAAGTGATGTGAAACTTGGGACTTTGGTTGGATTGGTTGACAGAGAGCCGCTCACCACCCGCCACCCATTCGGCGTTTCACGGAGGACCCCTTTTAGGCACGTTGTCCCATGTTATTAAGCAACTCGAGGGAAACAACGAGCGCCGGTTTTAAGTGTACGGCATAACCATTCTTCCAGCGGCCAGCCGCAGAGTCCCATTATGGTGAGGAGCTATGATACTCGAGCACTCGAGCGGATGGGAGAATGGAAAGGGTTGCAGCACCGGACACTTGAAACTGGCACTCTGGTTCCTCCGATTGCTTAGTAATACATGCAAAACTGATGCCTTGGCATAAACCTGGTTCCCCTTGCAGCAGGCAGTTCCCAACCGATACCCACTCAACAAATGACCAGAGCCTGCAGAATTGAAGAGGAGCTTATTCCGAGCAGCAGCCCAATTGCTGTTGCTAAGTGGTCGCCGTTGATTTTTGCTCCGGGGAGGATCGATTTCAGATGCCACCATACTTGAGTGCTCCAACCCGCTCACTGCAGTTTCCTCGGTTGGCCCCTGGCCCTCCGGGGGCAGCAAATCGGAGATGCAGCTACTTGTACTAGTACTCTACTCGAGTACTGACTTTGCTTCATTTTTTTTTTCCTTTTTGGACTTACACCACACCTCTGCATTGCCTCAAATCACAGCACAGCACAACACAACGCGAGCTGCTAGTCTACAGGAAGTTTTCTCTTATTTCATTTTTTCCCCTCTACCTTCCCTGTTACCCCACAGTGGGCTGAAGGACTGAAGGGCCTCATAATGCGGAACCATGCAATATCGTAGGAATATCGCATGTGTTAGACAAGACTATCCCGGCAGCATCCGTGCTTGTATTTGCACTTGTACCATCACTACCGGGAGACTAAGGCAATGCAAGCGAAGAGTCTGGGGATGAGTGTTGAATTATAATCCCACAGTAAGAGGGGAGCTTAGAGCGCAGGGACCCCATGAACCGACAATTCATTGAAGAGAAAACAGACGAGCATCGCAGTCTCTGGATTGTGCCCCCCCCCTCCCTCCCTTCCTTAGGAAGGAAGAAAAAGATAAAACACCTCAAGCCTTTCCTTACCCTGTACTCGAGTACTAGCAGAGATCTGTGATATTGGCCCTTGCTTCCAGTAGCATTCGGCTCCAGCAGAGGCAAGTAAACAGTGAGAGAGACGGGGGGAAAGAAACCCAGGTCCTCCAAATCAGGAAATCCCGTAATCTCCGGTATATTTAATAGATATGAGAGCGAAAAAAGGGAAAATGACCCTTTCACAACCACAGCGGCGCAGATCGCTTTCCCAGTCCTTTTATTATTATTATTTCTTCCCCTTCCCTATCCGCCTTCGCTGGCGGGTACTCGAGTACTCGGATGATAACTTACTATAGGATCCAGCCGAAGAGGGGGTAGGGAAGCAAAGGGGAGGGAAAAAAGTTTTGTGAGTGAATGAAAACGGCCTCACGGTACACCAAACCAACGTCCTAAATCTGCGATGAGCGTTTTGTCGATTGTGCGATCCCATCCACGGCACGGCCCGAGGGGGAAGGGAAGGGGCGGGGGTTTGTTGCAAAAGAGTAAAATGAAAAAATGTGTTTCACGCTTCTCACCACTGTTGTGGTGCTCCCCTGTGTGATGGGATGCACAAGGACTTTGTTTTAGGATCTGCGGTTCAATTGATGAAATAGGAATGATACCAGTAAATGCTGTGAATTGCTTTTTCTTTTTCGTTGGGCAGTTGGCGGAAACTGGTTGGTCGGTTGGTTAGCTAACAGGCCGGCTAGCCTACCGGATGCCTAGCTAGCTAGATGGCTGGTATTGTTCTACCTTCGCGATAGCTGCTGTGAAGAGGTGTAGTGAAGGTTGAAAAATAGTATAAGTATTATAAAGTGCGGCTCGCGATGACCACCTGAAAACGTGTCAAGTTAGTTTGCAATGTTAAATGCAATAACACTAAGGAGAAGAATTTGCTCGTCCCCTCCCTACCTCTCCTCTCCCTTTATTTTTCGTGTTCGGCACGCACACGGCATCACTCAATTTGCGCTCTCTCATTTCCATCTCTGCTCGTAATGCCCTGACGCTTGCGAACGTAGCTGATATTGCATGCTGCCAAAACCCTAAGGCTACGACTAGTCTTCTGTCCTATGCAATAGCAGTGCCCACAAGCGTTAGGACATCACGAGCAACTCCATTATCACTATTCTTCGATCGACGAGAAAACCAAGCATGATAGAGCATGGAAGCTTGAGGCGCCAGCCTATCCGTCAACATGGTGTGTGTGTGGGGGTCCCTTTCCCCCCCTGCAATACCGGTAGCTAGCACGAAGTCATGATCGCGCACTAATGAAACCCAAGAAAAGAAAGTACTTGAGTAATGGCATCACATCTTCCCTTCTTTCCTTCAACCTGCAAATTTTCCAAGCAGCAATGAAATACGATAAGTTACGGGTAATCAATAAAATGGAGTACGGTAGGCGACAACGGGATCACCATCACCCCGATCATGAAAAAGGATTTTTTTTGATTTTTTGATTTTTTTTAAAAAAAGCGAACCTCTTTTTATCCCCTACCCGACTTCTGCCACTCCCATCTGCCGAAAGCATGATACATGTACCACAAAGAAGGAGCCATCAACACACAAGGGAAAATAGATAGGTAAATAAAAAGCGCAAACACCGGCTATGTTTAGTTTACCCTCGCTCGTTCGCCCGCCCGCCCGACCGACCCGGCGCTCTGGAGGAGTGTGAGGATTACGGGCGGGGTGTCTGAAGATGCTTTCTTTTTAATACCCGCCACGCTCCCTTATCCACCAGGCTGGAGAGTGAGTGGTGGAGCGGAACCTTGCCCCCTTCCCCCTACCCTACCCTAACCCTTGCTGTTACTCTACCTTCCGGTGGGGCGGAATACGGTACTTACGCCATTTGTTTCACACGCACCCGGGCCATCGCAGGAGAATCCTGGCCGGCCCCCAATACCTTTACTCCGCCGAAGGGGAGGGAGGAGGGCAGGAAGGGAGGGACGGAGGGGACACGGGCCGAGTGGGAGGATTAGGAGGGAATGTATGGAGGGGCGAAATGAGGCGGTTATTTATGTGGAGGGGTTGAAAATTGAAGTACCAGTGCTCGAGTACTCGAGTACTGCACAGAAATGGCATGGATGGTCTGAGAAATACATGGTCCAAAAGTCTTCAATCCGGCTGGGAACACAGCAACCTACTGGACCATTATACGAGACGAGTACTGTACCGGTGCTCTCACCGTACGGCTCCATACTTGCTCTGCGGAAATAGTTTCCAATTGGGCACCACTCGTAGTTACGTCTACGGCAGGCCGACGCAGTGCATGCCCCAAATCCTCCAATCAGTCTCAGCGAACTTGGGGCTTCAATATCCTTCTTCAGTAGTCTATCGCGGTCCAAAGCACAGCACAGGCAACCAACCGATGGTAACGGTAAGCTATCTTGCTGCAACCGTGCGGTGCCTGAGCATCCACCTTGATTCTCTAAGGGGTAGTAGTAGCTACGGCTCCACAATTAAACGGAGCACGGGAGAATGAAGGAAAGGTATCATTAAGGTGCGCAGGAAGGAGGGAGAAAAAAATCAAAAAATCAAGAAACCACCCCCCTCATCATACCGTAACGCACAGCACTGAACTTGACCCAGTCTCAACTTGTCTAGTCTGTAAAGCATGCGGTGGTGTACTCGAGTAGTCCTTATTACTGTCGCTTACTTTGCTCTTAAAGAGCGGGGCGATACCGTGCTGTACTCGAGGAGTGGTCCATGACACTCAACAACCGGTACGAAGTACGAGTGAAAAAGAAAGGAGAAAAAAACGCCATGCACTGTCCGGGATCAAGATCGATACTTGTACGAGGGAAATCTAGTACTTTTACTACCGTACTCGTACAACACAACCGACAAAGCAAGCATCTCGCCTCACCTTGCGCCATGTATTATACTATACGTTGGCCACGCTAATGATAACAATTCACAGAACAAGCCTAATCTGTATTTCTCCCCTCTTTTTCTTTCCTTCTCTCTTTCTTTTTTTTTCTTTTTTCTTTTTTCTCTTTTTTCTTTAAAAAAAAGGCACTGCAGCCCCGTTCACCATGTATGTAGTCCATGATACGTATCCATACATTAATAGGAACCCCGCTATTGCACACGCCATTCCGTAACGAACTCGTGCTCCACCTTCAAGCAAGCAAGCAACTTCCCGATAGTCAGCCAAGGCCCCCGATCCCCAAGCCCACGTTTTTTTCTTCTCCGCAACGATAATAATAATGGTAATAATAATAGTAACGGTGAGGGTTATCAGAAATGAGTTGCAAAAAGAAAAGAGAGGTCGGGGAGGAAAAGGTAGGTTATTGGAGGTTTTGCTGATGGTTCATCCAAGGCTTGCCAGTATTCCGCGGACTGTGCTTGGGGGGCGAAGGGGGCGAAGTTTGTGCCTTGGATCTGGGGGACACTTGGTATAACGAGTGCCGCGCGGGTATAGTACAGCGGGTGAGCAAAAAAAAGTCTTGGGAAAATTTGCGCCGAAATCTGCCTTCCCGAAGGGGCTTTTAAACCAGGCCCCTGCGCTAAATCTGGGAAGAAAACTTCCCGAAAACCATCCAATTACCGGTCATTGTCCGGATGCGTGTAAAAAAAACTGTCCCCCTCCCTCGTTGCGCCACAATTCGTCAAGGATTGGGCCATTGTTATGAGGCGTTGCCGGGGCAATTATCTTGGTAAATTTGGATTGATAATGATGATGACTTTTTAAGCGATGGCAAGACTTTTTACAAGTTCTCGGGGTCTTAAATTGGTAATGGGTATGCTTCAAATTAATCATGGGATACTGCACAGGTAAATGACTTTTAGATCGGGAATTTGGAGATCCAGTTTTTGATGGGCTACTATACCATCAATTGGAAATTGAGGCCTCCGCCCACTTTTGGAGTGAAAAAGGCTCAACACCAAGTCTTTTTTGTCCACCTGCTGTGCCGGTACTCGCACAGCATCAGCCCTAGATTGGCTTTATTATATCATACCACGCGGGAGGATTGGATGTACCGTGGACGGAGATACGGATGCAGCTGTTGATGTATCGGTACCAGTATTATCCGATATCGATTTCAGAGAGCCTCCTGTCCTCCCTCACCCCAAACCATCCCGATTCCTCCAATTCAATTCACCACCACCATCATACCCAAACGCTCTTCTACTCGTAATTGCTTGACGTTTGTAAAAAAAGACCGCTATTGCATATGGGCAAAATCTTGAGGTTCCGGGCAATTTTTTGCTCATATGAAATAGCAGTAGTTTGTCGGAACTACTACCTCAGTATGATGATATGGGACGTATGTGTTCGACCAGCGGTCAAGCAAGTTGAAGCATGTGGATCTAGGAATCGGCAGTGGTCATCTTGATGTATATTGATACGGCGCACTACTATAAGTATGACAGTCTCAAGCGCGTCTGTGGGGTAGGCGACGTGGCATTCGTCTCTTTTTCTCTTTCATTCAATTGATCTGTCGCATTACTTCTCACCCTGACTCCGGCCGTTCCTGTGTGACCTCCAACATAGTTTTTACTAACATCAGGTAATTACCAGCAATATGGCTAGTAAGCCAGTAACTACCGTGCCATAGGTTCCCAAGGATAACACATGTTCGTGATCATAACCGCCGAAACCCCAAATCCTCTCTCTGCTCTGCTCGTGCTTTCCCTATAACCTTAAAAAGTAGTAAATTCCCATCGATTCATCCATACTCCACTATATGATTCCCTATCCAATCCCCTTGCCTGACCTCACGCTGCGCATCTCCACAAGCATGCTTTGGCTTTTCACATGCTTGTACAAACGGTTCGGTTCCTGTCTGCTCCGGTGTTGTTGTTTCCATTTTGGGGTTTGGGGACCGGGATGAGTGGATTAGGTTGTGATCATGGTATATCACTCGATTTTTGGTGTCTGAGGTTTATTATTTCTTTTTTCCTCACCGTTTGAGTGTTGGGTGATGCGGGAGGGGTTGGGGTTACCGGTTTGATGGGATCCTGGGGGGGAAGGGGAGGTGAGCGCCCCTGCGTATGTGTATGAATTAGACGGACTCGAGCACAAGTAATTACGGAGAATTCGTGCTGGGGGGGTTGCTTGCCGATGTGTTTTGAACGGCGACTTCGGTGGGGATGTCAATTGCGGGCGGGAGGGATCTCCCACCCTCCCCCCTCGATCTCTTCTGTTATTTGCCGTTCCGCCCGGGTGGTCGGTCTAGCGTGTGGGTAAGTAAACCTTCGACAGTTGTTACTGAACTATTTCTCTTGGCGACTGGTAGGCGTAGACATGTGATGTTTACTGTACCAAACTATGGTCGCCAGTTGGATTTTGCCCCCACCTTTCTGAAAAAAGGTACCGATGAACGCAGTTCAGGGTTTGGATCTCCGACATCTTTGTGTGGGTACTGTACGAGTACTAGTACTGTACCCACAGGAGTGCGGTATACCACTTCTTTTTCTCTCACTTACCTAGTCGGGCAATCAATCTATCGGTCGATCAATCAATAAATCAATCCCTTACTTGCCGAGAATCCCCTTTCGCCCCAAACAATCTCCCCTGTAAAACGGCTCTCTCTCCTCTATCCAACAGGTAACTCCTGTCATCGCCTCGAGACCCCAAGCGGACTGCTGACACCTCCGGAATCCCCCACCCCCCCGAGATAATCGCACCAAATTCGGAGGGCAAACACTAATCACTCTCAAATCGCGTGGTGGAGCTCGGAGGGTTTTGCGGACCAGGGGGGAATTGTTATTTTAAGTCAGCGTGTGGGCGCTTCCACCTGGACTATTTTTCCTGATTTGCAAAGTTGGGCATCCTGGGCGGCGGAGATGGAATGCGTGGTAAGCCCTCAGACACAAGATGATATGGCTTTTTGCCTGGGTGGGAGAGTGGGTGTAGATGCTCCGATAAGTCATGACTAATAGGGGGACGGGGATTTCTGTGAGTGCTGCCGTTTTGCTGTATTGACAAAGGAGATTGGTAGATGGAGAAAGGGAAGCTATAGTGAGTTTATCAATTTGAGTCCAAGTTTGGTTATGGGTATTGGTGATGCTGCTCATCGTGGGTGAAGGAGCTCATAGGCTGGCAAGGTGAGCGATCATGGGTGATCACTCGATTCTGGCTCACCAGGCTAGCTTTCAGGAATTGTTGTGTTGGCGGTGAGTTTCTGCGGTTACAGTAGCAGCTGGTGACAGTGTGGGGATTGTGTGACAATGGGACTGGGAATCTTTTGCTTCGCAGTTCGGGGCTTGCGCACTGCTTGCGCTACTTTTGGGCGGGCATATAGCGTAAAGCTGCCCCTGATGAAGAGCATCGGGTCGAGAGCTTGTGAGGGCAAAGCCACGGAGGTGGCCTAACCCGGTGCGAGCCTGCGAAATATGCAAGAGGAGGCTTGCGGATGTGAAAATCCCTCCTTCATTGGTATCGGAAAGCTTCAAAAAAAACGTGTAAAGAGAGGTGCATATGTATAGCCTTATGCACCCCCGTATCTCAAGTCCAAATCTTTCTTAGAGGGGTAAATTTATAGAACCATGCTCAAGCGTAGTACGATAGAGTACCAGCTTAGCTACACTTCACACCGCATCGTTTGCACCCGATATCCTCGGATCATGCCCTCGGCCCAGATCACCCACACCAGCGATTTTTCCGGGAGGCTCCATGAAGGGGGGATGAGTTTTGCACTCCCGAGATTGCATTGCTTGCGAAATTCGATATGACACCCAGGACTGCATGATGGTACTATGATCAATGCTAGACAGGACCCATTCCACTTCGCGCGATATCGCTTGATCTGGTGTGACTTCTTTACATTCCCGGTAGCCCATTGTCGTAGTCGGGGTTAAGAATTGACGTATTGTGACATTTAGGAGTTCACAATGTCATAGTCTCCTGGGGAATCTCTTGTGCTGTGGAATTTGTTGAGGCTTGTTGAGGCGGGCCTCAAGAGGATCATTAGATAATGTAACCCAGAGGCTCCATTAGATGGCTGGGATTGCGGGTATTCAGGGTTCATAGTCTTTTTGTTAAGCTTTTCACCGCTTCTGCTTTTTGGCATAGGGCATTTACCTTCGCTCACCGCAATGCTTGTGATTTCCTTGCGTGAATCTCTTCTATGATACCAAAACGCCACCTTTTTGGCATTTATGTCCTATTCTGCCTGTCTCCTTTGTTCCTGCCCTCGCATCCTCTTTAGTATCATCCGTTATTGTTATAGTACCGTATTTCGTCATTTAGTCGGGCTGTAAGTGGCTGCTTATGGCTCGCTCACTCGCTGGCATCATTTAAGTCGAGTTACATCTATCTCTCTCGTTATGTCCCACCTTCCCTGCCTTCAGTTTCTTCGTGAAGTTTGGGCCACAAGCGTAATGTGTCATTGCTCAACAAGCCCTCTTACTCTATGGCTAAGAGTATCCTTTGATGATTGCGTGTCCCCTCTCGAGGGAAGTGCGAATCGTACGGGAGGATTGACGGATTGTTAGTGTGTATTCTTCGCTTGAATTACTGCTGAGGGGACGCACTAGTAGTTGATAAGTTATGAAACTCTGTACTGTAGCAGCTCATCAGCGAGAGTATGCCTAGTTCCGCCGGCGCACAAAGTATCTACGATTGTGCGGGGGAGGCGAACCGGGTGTTTGAGTCCCCGTTGGTAGTATTGGAACATTAGTTCTCACTCGCTTGTGAGGGTTGTGATCGAGGGAGGGGAGTACACCCGCTTTGCGTTAGATATCGATTTCTGTGGGGTTGGAGCTGTCGAGGGTGAGTTTCTCCCGGCTCGTCGTATTATCGTGGGCATATCGGAAATGGCAGGTATTCAGTATACCAAATACACTAGCATAGCTAACCTAGCCTACAGCACTATTAATATAACAAAAACAATAACTCCTACTGATACGGTACCTTATACGTTAGGCACAAGGCTACTAAAAAAATATGATCTAGCACAAGTAATGTACACAGAAAACAATTCAATCGACCCAAAAATCCAATAAACAAAAAAGATCCGAGCAACACAACTCCTCGAACGGGGGGGGGGGTCCTAAAGCCTAAACCCCTCCTCCTCAATAACCCATTTCTTCCCATCCAGCTTTTTCACAACCTCACACGCCCACCCTACAACAATCAATCCCGGCGGCCGAGACCCTACTTCCTCAATTGCAAAACATACATTCTCAAGGGTGGATCTCACGATCCTCTGATCCGAGCAGCTTGCCCTCTCGATGACCGCGCAGGGCAACTCCATCGGCCAACCCTTCTTCTTCAAGTCACGCACAATGTCACCGAGTCTATGCAAAGCCATAAGAAACACCGTCGTTCTCGTGTTAACATATTCCGGCATTTCCGGCGCAGCACCCTTCCGGCCTGTGCCTGTGCAGATGAGTACCTGATCCGCAACCCCGCGATGGGTAGGCGGTATGCAAGCGAACAACGGCGCCGACAGCGAGGAAGTTATTCCCGGGAGAACAGTGGGAGTGTATCCATGACCCTTGAAGAATTCAAACTCTTCGGCGCCCCGGCCATATATGTATGGGTCTCCTTGCTTCAGTCGGACGACGTTTAAGCCTTTTTGAAGACCCTCAAGACCAAGCTTTAGGAACTCTTCTTGAGCTTTGTCGGCGTTGCCGGGAAACTTGCGGGCTATATGGACTACTGCGCGTCGCGGGACTAGGGCGAGGACGGGCTGAGGGACGAGTTTGTCTGCTAGGACCAGGTCGGCGGAAGATATGGCGTTCACGGAGGCAGTTGTTAGGAGGTCTGGATGACCGGGACCGGAACCGACAAGTTGGATTCTGCCTCTATGCGGGAGAGAGTCTAAGGGTGGCGGGACTTCTCTGAAACTATTGGCGTTGATGTATGATTCTAGTATAGGCCCGATGTCGTCGTCTGTGAGCCCTGCCAACTTTTCTAATGGCCAATACTCGCAAATTTGTGAGAGCCAACGTGTCCGTCGAGTTTTCGCTGCGTCTGCGTCTTCTGGCAGAACCAATGCGTTGAAGTTGATCTTCTGATCCGTGCCATCTACATCTTCGTCGAAAATGTCCGTCTCTCCGTGATCCTCTTCCCACAGTCTTCGCCTGAGCTGGCCTAGGCGGGCGCAGGCTGTGCCCATGCCAGGTGGCAGTGTATTTGTGATTTCTCTCTTAATCCTACTAGAGAGTTTGCATCCGTTGCCAGAGGTGGTTACTCCGATCTGCAGGGGCCCGTCGGAATAGGTTGATAGTAGTGTGAAGCTGCAGAGGTGGGGGGCATCGGCGACATTAACGGGGATTCTCAGCCGCCGGCATTGGTTAGATATGTAGGTGGCTATCCATAACTTGTTAGTTATCTGCTCTTGCCCTCAAGTCCAGGACCGCATACATTGTGCACACTCGACTGGTATTGTAACAAACACCAAGTCAACGACGTGATCAACCTCCGTCCTCCCTAAGGTTGTCAAGTCTTCCGATCGGAACTCCCGCTGAATCCATTGAACCTCTCCAGTTTCGATCCGCTGCCGCAGCCCGTAATGTAAGGTTTCAGAGTCGGATGCAATAAGTTTAACCTTCGCCCCGACTTCTAAACTCTTGGCACAGCGTGCTCCAGCAAGAGGGTTCGATCCGACGATTAAGTGAACCTGCCCAGAGCAGTCAAATGAGGTCAAAAGGCCAGGTGAAGCAATTAATCCCGGCATTCTAGGGTGTGAGCTTTTCGATTCTGGGCGCTTACAGGGCATCCCGTCAAGCGGTATAAGTGACCTTTTATACTAATCTTGCTGGTGGAGAAAGTCCGCGGTACGGGAATGGGGGCGGGAATATTGGGATTTGGTATCATAGCGTGGGGTTTAATCGGTCGATTGGAGGGGTGAAAAAAAATGGCGACATGAGGCTCTTTCAGGGTCCAGATCCCTTCATCCGTTTTTCGAGCACTTGAATCGTGATACCAGCACTGTAACCGCCTTGCTAGCCAGTGCGGCGCAGAGAATAAGTGGCAAATCGAGCTCAAAAGCCCCTAATATCCTGACAGATCCTCTTCAGAGAGTTATTGGCTAGGTCATAATCAAAATTTGTGGTCTTTAGATATTCATACTCGAATCTCCGCCTTTTGTACTGTACAATAGTACCGGGTAGACTAATCGAGTACTCCGGAACTGTACTGCACTTGGTGTGTGAAATCCGGGAGAGGGGATAGGGTCTGAGGATAAGATTTGCTTGCCTTTTGCCCTTTGCCCCCATCCCGATTGGTTTGGTTGGTATGATAGCATATTATACCAATATCACAACCCCGCGGAGACTGACCCCGCGGAAATAGATTGTCCCCAGATAAGGATGTACGAGTATCATACAGGTACTCGAGTAGGCTCGGAGGACTCGAGTCAGGGAGGGCTTGAATTCGATTGGGCATTGGGTGCTCGGAGGATGGAATCAAATCATCGATATCATATTAATTATCCTCAGGAATTGTAAACTGTGTTTCTCGAGTGTTTGCCCTGCTAGGACGCTATCCTAAAGGAGCCTTTACCAGAACCCTCCTGCCCCCACAAACGATTTCAATCATTGTTAAACTATGAGCCTCAAGGATGATTACCCGGCTACACTGCAGAGTCGCACCTCACCACCCCACCATACAAACATTATCCCCCCAAGAACCGACCAAAGTCTCCATTCATTCGCTCCAGCTCAATGCCTCCGACTTTGAGCCTCAATAGCCCTTCCAAAGACGCTACCTCCTCCCACCACCTCTTTACCATGTATTCCAAGACTTCACTCATATCTTTCCATGGCCAGCAAATAGCTAACAAAGATCTCTCTCCTCCAGACGGCCTGCTACATCCGCAGGCTCACACAAAACCTTTCTCCGACTAACTCTTCATCGGACGGCTCTTTCAGCGCTTGGTGTTAAGTCTGGCGAACTCTGCCAGATTTCTACTATTGGGGCTGGTGAGGGGAAAGCTTTCCCAGTTGTCGCTTGGTTGTCGTCTGATCCACATGTGCAGAGACATGTTGCGTTAGTATCGGACAATGTGAAGACGCTGTTGGGGGCTGGGTATGAGGATAAAGTGCTCGTCGAGAGGTATACTGGAAGGGTGATTGATGCCGCAAGGGTTGCGGTGAGAGAGGGGGATGGGAGGTCTGCAGTGGAGGAGGGATGGAGATGGTATTTGGAACATATTTTCAGTGAGTGCCCGTGACATGTGCACGGAAGGTGGATAGGACTGACGAAGGGGCTAGTCGAGTCAAAGTACATCTATGATGGTTTGAGTATTCCGAGCATAGAGTATAAAGGTGCCAAAAGGCTTTTTCGAATAGAAACGGTCACTGGAGAAGGGGGTGCCTGGATCGAGAATCAACCCGTGGTGTATAAAGCGACCTTATCTACAATAGTCGAGCTAGCCAATCCTTCCTCCTCACACTCAAAACCCCCCACCCTTCCTGCGCCTAAGTTAAAATCTTCAAAAGAACCTACCCCGCAACCCGACTCTGCAATTACAGTGCCCCCCTCGAAAACCAACTTCTCGTCCATCGGTGGTCTTGCTCCGCAAATCGCAGAACTTAAGGCTCTCCTCCTCTCAACCCTCCACCATTCACACCATTTCACCAAACGCAACCTAACCCCCCCGCGCGGAATCCTCCTCTACGGCCCTCCCGGCACCGGAAAGACTCTTCTCCTCAAGGCCATCGCATCTGAGATCTCAGCTCGATGCTACGTCTTGAACGGTAGTGTAGTAGGCAAGTACCTTGGGGAGAGCGAGGCTGCTATTCGTAAAGTCTTCGCAGAAGCTAGGAAGAATCAGCCGGCGGTGGTGTTCATGGATGAGGCAGATAGTATAGCGCCTAAAAGGGGTGAAAGTGACGGGAACGAAGGAAGAATTGTTTCCACAATATTGACGGAGATGGACAGAATGAGTTATGGGGACAGTGAAAGCGCTGAAGTAGTAAAGTTGGTGGTTGTAGCAGCTACAAGTCGGCCAAATGCTATCGACCAGGCACTCCGTCGACCGGGCAGGTTTGACAGAGAAGTTGAAATTGGTATCCCGAACGTTGATTCTCGTAGGGAAATTCTTGAAATCCTCACTCGAGACATAGACTTCTCCAACGGGCAACTCAAGGAAGCCACGATCAAGGCCCTCGCCGCCAAAACCCATGGTTTTGTTGGCGCAGATTTAGAAGCAGTTGTTCGCACGGCCTTCACCAGCGCGCTGAAGCGCCTGGAACGGGACCATATCGATTTGTCAACCCTCACCCTCAATGGCACTCTAGAGACTCACCCCCAAATCCTCCTTCGCGAAGAAGACATAGACTCAGCACTAAAAGACGTCCGCCCGACCGCTATGCGCGAGATCTTCCTTGAACCTCCCAAGGTACGTTGGTCCGATATCGGGGGCCAAGAGGAAGTCAAACAGCGCCTGCGAGAAGCCGTCGAATGGCCATTGACCCACCCCGAGGCATTCTCCCGTCTAGGCGGCACCCCCAGAAAAGGTCTCCTACTCTACGGGCCGCCCGGTTGCTCAAAGACCCTCACCGCGAAAGCACTAGCTACAGAAGCTGGTTTGAACTTTATGGCTGTCAAAGGCCCTGAGCTGTTCAATATGTATCTTGGCGAATCCGAGCGTGCTGTTAGGGAGGTGTTTAGGAAGGCCCGCGCTGCAAGTCCGAGTATCATCTTCTTTGACGAGATTGATGCGCTGAGCGCTAGCCGTGATAGTGGTGGGAGAGGAGGCAGCGGTGGAGGTGGGGGAAAGACGAACGTGCTAACTACGCTGCTCAACGAAATGGATGGTATTGAGGATCTTAAGGGCGTGACCATTCTTGCTGCCACCAACCGTCCAGAAATTATTGTACGTTTCCCCTCTTATAGATCAATTGACCTCTAAGTTGCTTAACTGTCCTAGGACCCGGCGCTCCTCCGCCCCGGCCGCCTCGACACAATCCTCTACGTCGGACCTCCAGACCTGCCCGCCAGAAAGCAAATTCTCCAGATAAAGACCGGTAAAATGTCCATATCCACAGACGTCGACCTCGGCCACCTCGCCGAAGCTACGGAAGGCTTCTCGGGCGCAGAAGTAGTCAATATATGTGACGAGGCTATCCACTACGCTATGCGCGAGTCCTTCCTCATTGAAGCGGTTTATACTAGGCATTTCAAAGCGGCGCTGGAAAAGGCTGTTCCGCAGATCACCTCTGGGATGTGTGAGGCTTATGAGAGTTGGTCTGTGGGTGGGGTCAAGAAGATATAGTGGTGATTTGCGGGTTGTTACTAATGCATGCATGCATGCATGGATCATCACTCGGGGGCTCTTTCGTGTGGTATCGTTATCGCGGAAAACATTGACTTGAGGCTTAGAGAGGTAAAGTGGATATCCGGAGCGGTGTTGAAGCTATCTGTGAGGGAATAATAAAATACCGTGAACCAGCAAACCAACTTGTGAAAACCCATGCCCCCCCCCCAAGGCAGTTTGGACAGTCAAGTGTAGGGATGGTGAAACCGGGCGCATCCCGATACGCAGACAGGTGGAGAGATAGAAGTGGCAAGAGTGACGACACGCCCGCCAAAAAATCGATGTAAAGAAATCGTACTGGAAAACGAGGGAAGGGGGGGGGGAGTGAGTAGATATGGAAGGGAAAATAGGCTTAGGAAAATTGGTACCGAACCGTGAGAAGGAGAGAAAGATAGCGGAAAGGAAACAGAGAAACAAAGAACCCCTTGAAAGAAGAGAAAGCAGAATAATATACAGTCTCCAAACCTCTCAAAATAAAGCAGAGCCAGACAAGGCAATGCGATACACCTATCCAACAATTTCCCGATTTTTGAACCCTTTTTTCCGACCTCCCTTTAATTGATTCCAAACCGCACCCCCACGACACAAAACGAACTTGCAATACCCATCCATGTTAAACACCGACCAACTCGTGATATTTACGTTTGCCCCTTTTCTACTCCTAATTGATTCCCGACCGAACGTTTTCGCTTAGACAGTTTCTTTCCCTTTCCCTCCCGTTTTGTGATCCCGTTCATTAAACCCCCCCATCGTACAATGACTTTTGGTTTACTGTGGTTTCGTCTAATAATTAATTATAAGTGAAGAAGGGCGAGCGTATCCTGCCCTAAGCTAATGGCCATTGGCGGCGCTATTCCAGCACTCGAGAAGCTGGGATTGGTTAGTAAAAGAGGTTTATGAGCATGAGTTTGTGCGGAGGTGAGGAGGGAAGGAGATTAACCTTATCGCCAACGATTCCCTGGCCTACCAAGTACCTTCCTAACCGTTCTACAACTTCAAGTTGCTCTTCGGGGGAGAGACTTGTGATTGCGGTCTCGAGGATACCACCGACGCTCGCACGTTGGTTTACAGCGATGAAGGATTGATAGTACATGTAAGAGAAGAAGCCCATGATAAACTGACAATCCATTCGATCTGACAAAAGGCGTTAGACACGGCTTGATAATATGGGGGGGGGGGAGTATAATAACCAGTGATACCACCGTGACCCGGGACAAGGTCTCCGAAATCTTTTATCTTAAAGGTCCTCTTGAGTCCACTGGCAAAAAAGCCTCCAAAAGGTGCGATTAATGAAGCAAAAGTAGCCATCGCAAGGATATGGAATTGCATAGGCTGAACCTTTACAGTTGTGCCAAGGACTGGCTGCAGGAAGAACAGAAGCTGATACTCATGTTTGAGGAAAACTGGGTTGGGATCACATTCAAGCCCGGTGAACGCATTGGACCCGAGATCCTATTAGTTGAAACAGCCCCACATTAGTAACGCCACTAAGACCAGTACATGGATTAAGTTGGGGGGGGGCAGGAAATGCTAAATGTGGATCAGGCATGCCATGACTCTGCAGTGCGCTTCTCGGAGGCGCTCAGAAGTCTAACGTCTATACAAGGAAAGGCATCTCATCACATCACCAGCTTCACACGCCGAGGGTTTGATAGGCGGAGCATTGGGTCGCTTAGGGATCTGCTCTGGGGTCAAATTAGGAGATCTTCTCACCTTGACTGGACAGATAAAGTATTTGTATCGCATCAGGATGTTTGTCATCACCAACCCGAAGAAAACAGTGCAGACCCAGGCACCGACAAAACCCTCTACCGTCTTTTTGGGGGAGATCTTGATGAGTTGGGTGCGCCCAAATGTGATTCCGCAGATGTAGGCAAAGATATCATTGGTGATTACTAGGGACACTGGGAGGAAGAACCAAATCATCCCCTCGAAAATATTGTTCATGATGAAGTGCGCTTGGACCACAACCAGATATAGAGCCATGTGGGTCCATGCGAACTGCGTAAACTGGAATCTGTAGTGTCCCTTCTTGAGAGAGGCAACAAAGAAGACAAATCCTATATCCATGTTCAGAATGATGATATCAACAAGAGAAGGGAGAAGTAACACCTATTATGTAGAGCACGAAGCTGATGAATCTGTGATGGGTTGCGAAGGGTAGTAGAAATGCATCAACCACGACAATATGTTTGAAGTAGTAAATTACACTCTCGCCGTACAAAAAGTACATGGTGGCAGCTAGGAAGTACCAATTTAAGCTCTTGGTGAACTGTAACTTCTTTTCACGCGAAGGCACATTTGCGATAGCAATGACTTCCTTGAATGTTATTACCTGAACAGCCGTAACTAGGATCACTAGATAGATGTGACCCGCGGCCATGGCGGCGAAAAAAAGTGCTATCATTAAGAGGGTCCATATCGTCCTTGTTATGAAGGTTTGCTTCTTCTTCTCATACTCTGAAAGCGTGGGAGGTTCTTCCTGGATTCATTCCACACGTGTTAGCGGCACTATTCGTTCCAGTGGAAGGCCATTAACAGATCGGTTTAATGATCAATTAATCAGACTCAGTGCGACGTACCTGTATTACAGGAGACCTATATGCAGATGATGAATCTGCCCCATCTCCGTGAAGAGCTGATCGTGTAGTAACACCATCTTCACTCGAAAAGCTACTCCGCCTTGCGCTTGAGTCGTTGGATGTGCTGAGTTGTGAGCGGTGGGCGAATTTGACGTTCCTTCGCGGTTTGGCCATTTTTGGTGAGAGAGAGGGGGGGAAGGAGAGAAGGAGAGACCAGAGCAGAGGCGGGATGATGAAGATCCTGTTTCACAAACCAACGCCAAAGATTGCGAACGTGGTCACAACCTCGAAAACGGGAAGGGGCAAGGGGCTAGCTGAAGTTGCAGAGGAGCAATTAAGGTATGATAGTGGTATCGATACCGTGCTGGTACTCGAAGCGTTGAAGATGAAGGCGTGAGGTTTTTGTTGGTCTCCGGAGACTTATTTTTCTCTCTTCCGCTCCCTCTCTTTTTCTTTTTCTTTTTCTTTCCTTTTTCCTTCTTTCCTCACCTCTTCGCTCCTTCTTTTTCCTTCTTCCCACTTCTTTCTCTTTGCTTTTCCCTCACGCCTATGTGGGTATGGAGCGCTGAACAATGAGAGAAACCCGGAGGAGTGAAGCGCGACAGGTGGGGGGGGTGATTTCGTATAGTACAATGGCTGCCACCACTTGTAAGTACCGGCAGTGTTGAGCGGATTATGGGTTTGCTCGAGCAAGTGACGCAGTCAAGTTTTTTTTCCCCCTAAGACTCAGGGTTCTGAGGTTGATTATGCCAAGGCCGCTGGATGGGCCGGGTTAACTTACCCCCACATCCGGCGAAGTTTGTGATAGCACTCGTACTGTATTAGTACTCGAGTACTGGCAGTGCATCTCAGGATATTCCCAAGCTGACCTGACCATCAAACTGTGAATCCAGTGACTATACTTCAACTTGCCTCGTCCTGTTATAATCGCTCATGTGCTGCATTCTGATATCGCACTGTGAATAATATGGGTTGCAGGTTGGCCCACGAGACTCGATGCTACACAAGATCCAAGGACGAGCTACAAGTACCATTGTCCGGCTGCTGCCATGCCGATATTATTACGATGCCGTAGCACCAAGTGCTTCGGGATGATATCTGCCCGGTACCGCAGAGATTTTTATCATGGCATCGCACACATGAATTCTTCCCCAGTTCAGGATATGATACCGTAATGTATTGAATTAGCCCCCAGTTCGCCAAATTTCCTCCACGCGAGGTCTAATAGCACTACCGGTAATACTCGCCAATTCGTAAGGCATCCGGGAACAGAGAAGACGGCTTGGCGCTGGGAGAGCCTTGCTATCCGGTATAGCTGGCGCGACACTTGTAATATTATCGCGGGGAGTAGACACTCATACTCGAGTATGCGGGATGACCATCTGGCTTGGCCCCAAGGGAATTTGCCTTATCCCCGGACACTTTGGCAATTGGCGGGTAGGCTATAATGCAGTACCAATATGATACTCGAGCACAGTACAGTACAGGCTCTTGTGCCTGAGTTCAGGAACGAAAGATTCAGAGACCACAGGCTACAGCAGGGTATGGTGGGTATATATATCATGATACCGGGGGCATCTGGGATCATGAGGCCTGGTGCAAGTTTGGCCAGATCTATTTGTACGGTAGTTCGCCCTTCTGAGTTGTTCGATAGCCCGGACCACCACCTTAAGGAATGAATGGTACCGGTATACTAAGCGTCCCTAAATATACCTTCCCACAGTAGCCCTGATACCCATCGCATTCGCCCTCAGGCACCGATTTTTTTTAGATGCTGCAGAAGCTTCTTTGGTATAGGTTATTTAAAAGTATGGCGTAATGCTAGTACCGCGCCCACAAGCAAGGGACATTTACCATATCATATGTATTCTAGAGTAGAGTTCGCAAATCTGGCCTCCGTTGTGCCACTAGTACTCGAGTACTCTGAAAATCTCCGAATATCCCCAAACTTCAGGGGTTAGTCTGGGCCCTGCGCCGCCCAATTCTGTCCGTCCTCAACCCAGTCAAGTCAACATCCATACATCATACAAGTGCGGCACTGTGGCATCTACAATTCCGGCCAGGGCCAACCTCATCCGAAGCCCACCCCCTCCAAACCAACACCTCCATTCCCTGCCAGTGAAGCAGTGGACATCATGTATTGGCCCCTCGGCACTCCTCGAATATACGCGGCGAAACCTCCTCCAGACTCTTCACCGCCTGCATACGATTCCGACGACGGCTCTGGCGAGCTCATACAAAACAGCCCTTCGTTTTTACTCAGGGACGACGACGACGACGACGACGACGACGATGATGATGATGATGACGATTACGAAAAAGTGAATAATGAGGACGGTGAAGGCGACGATGACGATGGCGAAAACTCACAGGAAGGAAAAAAAGTCGGTGAAAAGGAGGTTATGGATCAAGAGCTCAGGGAAGCTCCACCACCACCACCACCACCACCACCACCAAGGTCAAAGGGCAAAGGAACCGACCAGAAGATAGGCAACCAGCCCACCGGAGGAAAGGGGGAGGAGGAGCGAAAGAAGCACATACTATCATTAAAGGTAGCTAGGAGCGGAATGTTGTTTGCAACAATTACAGCTTCCGAGCTTACCATATGGCAAATGAAGGTGGGGGGGACCTCCGGACAGGTTGGGAAGTTGTGCTCTGAATGCTGATACAAGCTTAATATTATTGTGGGTAGCCCGCGGCCGTCGTTGCCCATGTTCGCAGGTCTCAGATCTCCCTCGGCTCATACGGCCCTAATACAGATCTCCTCATAAGGCCGGATTCACAAATATTTGTGGTGCAGACCACACTGGGATACCTAATTACCTATTCACTCGCCTCGGACCCGAATGCTAGAGTGTACAAACCGAGCTTCGTTAATAGTCATCATCATGCACGACAGAACTCAATGGCCGTTGGAGTGAAGGCAGCTGTTGGTACAGGAGGATTGCTTCTTGGAGCAGGCGAGGCGGGAGGGGTGAGGGAATTCTCCGTGAGATTTAGGATGGTTATCAAAGTTGATGCGGGGATTAGCAGGTTTGGCTACCCTGCTGCCGTGGGGATTGAGACGGAGGCTAATAGGACACTTGAAATTAGGGCCTTAGCCCTCGACGATGAATTGATGGTAGCTACTGTTAAGCCTGCTGCAGTTCAATGCATTAGATGGACACCAGATTCGACGGGGAACCAAACAACTACAGAGTTGCTCAGTCGGATGCCTTGGCTTCAAAAGAAAGGTTAGTGAATTAACTTGGTATGTGGTGTTTCTTGGAGGTATTTAATCGCACGTTCAAAGCCCCATACTAATATTCGAGCTCTGTTAAGCAGTTGTTGCTACGGATATCGTTCACGACAGACCGATGAACCTTTCGACCTGGGTTACAAGTGATGGCCAGGCGTATGCTGTGCAGAAGGCCGCTTTGGAGGTTTGTATGCCTGTTTTACAAGTGATGAGATATCTGACACGTAGGTGTTACAGGATGGCGATGTTTCGCGCATGTTCAAAGGCTACTGTTTCCACATCCCATCCTCCTCTTCAGAGAAGGCTGTAAAAGTTGCCATCAATGCTCGATTTTCACTTATCACAGTGGCCTGTGCCAGGTAGGCATCATCTCATCCCTAGCCCTGGGCTCAACTGACATGGGATGTTTAGCGGATCGATCTTTGTTTATAACGTCCGTGACTATAATGGGAGTATCCCCTTGTCGCATGTGTTATCAGCGCCGGCATCTCCTGCAACATCTGGAAAATCAACCTTCATAACATGGTCGCCCGACGGATATTGCCTTTTTGCTGGCTACGAAAGGGGTTGGGCAACATGGAGTGTCTATGGAAAGCCTGGCGGAAATTCGTTCTCTGCGGACACCAGATTGCTAGAACGCAACGCAGGCGAGGGATACCTGGGCGGTGTGAGGGCTGGGAGCTGGGTGTCAGGTGGTGGAGAAATAATGCTCGTGAAAGAAGGCGGGGATGAGAGAATTTGGGTTATGGAATTTGCGAGGTCAGCGGTCACTGGCTGCTTTTGCTCAGCCAACATTGCCCGTTCAGTTTTGCAGACGAATGAGAAAATACTCGTATATCGTGGGTATGATAAATCCGATATTACAGCAATTTCACAGGAGACTAGTGTTCTATGGCATCATGTGCAGATGCCTCCGGTATACTTGGTTGACAACTGGCCAATCCGAAGTGTGGTTATATCGCCAGACGGAAGATACGTCGCAATAGCTGGCAGGAGAGGGCTTGCTCATTATTCAGTCAATAGTGGGCGCTGGAAAACATTTATCAATGAGAATATGGAACAGGATTTTGTAGTACGGGGGGGCATGTGTTGGTATCAACACATCTTAATTGCTGCAGTTGAGTGTGATGATTTGTACGAGGTTTGCGATCCCCGAAAATACACTTTATAACCCAATTCGCTAACATCCGCGCCCGTTATAGTTGAGACTCTATTCTCGAGAGCTGCAGCTCGACAACTCGTTAATACTACACATAGAGACACTACCATCTCCTGTCATCTCCATATCACTCGCTGGAGATGACTCACTTCTAGTTTATACTTACGACAATGCTCTGTATCATTTCATTGTACAGGGAACGAAAGATACTGTAAAACTTGTGCAGGTTGGCCAAATTTACTTCCATGGCATCGTCCGAGCACCCGCAAGAGTAAGGGCAATAAGCTGGATCCTGCCCGAGCAGCAGCTCCGCGATGGTGACCCCTCACAAGATGTCGCAGTCGCAACGGTTATCTTTCTTGTGGATGGGAAGCTAGTAGTGCTGCAGCCATCAACCACAGAAGGAGGAGATGCAAAGTACGATATGCGGGTGCTTCAACAAAATGTAGAATACTACGCATTGATGAGGGATTGTCCTATACAACAACACCTCCTGCAGGGGTCATCGGAAAGTGGGGGGACGACGCCTTACGACGGGAACTTTCCGTCAGCCGGGAGAGTAAATGAGCTCGCCGACTCTCTGTGGATATTTGATGGCATTGATATGAGGGTAAGCTATCCTCCCCTAGTCATAATGAGCGGTATCCTCTCTGATTGAAAAGTCAGGTCTGGAGTGATGTCGCAGAGATTCTCAATCCCAGTCCTGGGGAGGGTGGCAGAGAAATTCCGCCTCCAGTCAAGATCGCTGTTGATTTCTATCCCATGTCCGCGGTACTGAACAAAGGCATAATTCTTGGGATTGAGTCTGAGTTGGTTCAACGAAGAGATATCAACTTTTCATACTTCAAGTTTTCTACCAGGGTGAGTCCGGATATCTCTTGTCTGCAACCACCTATTAATAGGCATCCGAACTTAGACTCACCTCTTCCTCAACCATATACTGCGGCATCACCTCACGTGCCACAGACCAGGGGCCGCCGTAGAGTTAGCTGTCAATTATGAAAAACTTCGGTACTTTGGGCATATTTTAGAGGTTTTGTTGCATGACGTCTTAGATGACGAGGCCGACCGACCCCCAGACCCAGAAGGTAATATCCACTATCTCTTCGACCGGGCCTTGTATAATGCTTACAGTAATAGCCGCCGTTCTCCCCGAAGTCATTCGCTTCCTTTCCCACTTCCCCCAATATCTTGACGTTATAGTAGGCTGTACGCGGAAAACTGAAGTAGCCTCCTGGCATTACCTCTTCGACGTAGTCGGCTCTCCTCAAGCCCTCTTTGAAGAATCCCTCTCTCGGGGTCACCTTAAAACGGCCGGTGGCTACCTTCTCGTCCTCCATACTCTTGAGCAACTCTCCAGTTCCTCGAAAGATATGGTCAGACTACTGGAGCGAGCAGTGGCTGAGGGAGACTGGGACTTATGCAAGGAACTCGCTAGGTTTCTCACCGCTCTTGATAACTCGGGTAAAACGCTTAAGGAGGCGCTGGAGTTGGTTGAATTGAGGAGTCCGGTAGAGGAGTTTGATAGGAGCTTCATGTTCGAAAGTGCAAGGCTTAAGCCCCCGCCACTCGGGAAAAGGCCTGGGTCGAGTGGCACAGCACCAATGGATTATGGGTTCCCGGAGGCGAGGAAGTAGGTGGGCACATTCACCTTGTAGATACATACTAGAAGATGAGGTGGTTTTTGTTTTCTAGGCTGATTTCTGTCTCTCTTCCCGCATTCCCCCTCTTTTCCTCTTTTCCTCTTTTCCTTTTTTTCCTTTTTTCTTTTTTTTTGATTGTTTGGGGAGTCCGGTCACGTACGATATGATTAATATGGTTCTTATTTTTCTCATTTCAGTGATGCTTCGCGAAGCGAAGGTATCAAATAGGGTAATAGCTTCCTCATCATACGAAGTCCTGGAATCACGTAGAGTGATTCGGTTTTGACCTAAGCTATTGAGTAGTGGTGAATATCAGGCTGAGCGCACGACATCTGGATGTGCTTGTAAATTACTTGCAACAGATAGGAAGCATCTGAAAGCAGGGGTTGTGGCAGGTGGGTTTGCACCGACGCTCAGGCGCGCACTGATCTTTTGTAATACACCGATGTTTTGCGATAATACTTCTTTCCTACTATGTAGGAGATCGACCCGCATACCGGGGGGGGGGGGACCTAACACGGTCGAGTTAATTACCGGTAATCTGCTAATTCCCTATGGGGGCAGCGAGTGTTCCTCACTCACTCCAGAAATCGTCAACACGCACATTAATAGGAATGTGAGAGTCTGTTCAGAGTAGAGACTCATTAGCTGGTAGGGAGGTATGGTTTAGCCGGCGCCTACAAGCTAGAAGCTTAATCGAGTGATGCTACGTGATGGTTATTCGTGTTGGCCCAAAAACAGACAAATCTGGAGTGGTTCACTGGGCAGTAATTTACCGGTAGCACAAACTCGGATGGTCCCTGCCAAGGCGACCCTCTCGAGCCTCACTCCCCAGCCAACCAACATATCTCGCGACTGCCGCCTCTCCCCTCCTCCCTCATCCCCGGGCCGCCATGCCATCAAGGACAATTCCAAAAGCCTTCCTATTCTGGAAGCTCCTCCTCTTAGCTATAGCCCTCCTAGCCCCGGCGCCCTACGATACCTCCACATCCCTGATCCTCCCACCGCCAACAACGTTCCTGCAATTGCTGCTGCAGAAACTGACCCGCTGGGACGCAATCTACTTCGTCAAAGCGGCGCAACGCGGCTATGCTAACGAGCAAGAATGGGCCTTTGGATATGGCTTTGTCAAGGCGATCTGTGGAGTTCGATGGGGTGCCTTCATCCCCTACATCCAGTCACTAGAGATGAGGGAGCTAATAAAACACTAGCCCTTTCCCCGGCACTCAAGTATCTAGATCTACCACAGCCCTATGATCACGCCCTCTCCGCCGTCCTCCTGGCCAACCTCGCGCACGCGCTGTCAACAGCGGTGCTCTACGCCCTTACGCGCGAGGTCTTCCCTTTAAATAAGAAATTGCCACTCGTGGCGGCGCTCCTGCACGTCATCTCGCCCGCTGGGCTCTTCCTTTCAGCGCCGTACAGCGAGTCGTTGTTTGCCCTGCTGACCTTCTCGGGGTTGTACTGCTATGTGCGTGGCTACATGGTGTTTGCTGGCGCATGGATGTTCTTGGCCACCATGGTGCGGAGTAATGGGCTGTTGAACGGTGCGGTGTTTCTGCTGGATTTTTGGAGGGTTGGGTGGAGGTTGATGGCTGGGGAGGAGGGAGGGGTGAGTGAGAGGTGGAGAGCGGTGGGGAGGTTAGTTGGGTTGGGGGTTGGGGGGGTGCTCGTGGGGGCTGGATTGGCGTTTCCGCAGTGGGTTGCTTACGGGAAGTACTGTCTTACTGATGCGGGCGCGGGGGAGGTTAGGAGTTGGTGTGACGACACTGTTCCTAGCATTTACCTCTTTGTGCAGGAGCGGTATTGGTTTGTTTTCCCGTCTTCCTCCTCCCACTTTCTGGCCCGAGATTAACTGAGCCAGGAACGTGGGCATCTTCCGATACTGGACAATCTCCAACATCCCGCTATTCCTCCTCGCGACGCCAGCGCTGATCGTCCTCATCTGCTCCAGTATATGGGCTATCTACGGCGGCGCTGGGCCCGTCGTTGGGAAATTGGCTATCCCCCAGGCGCTGCTAGCTGCCATGGCGCTCTTGGCATACCACGTACAGATCATCACACGATTGAGTAGCGGGTGCGTGGTCTGGTACTGGTGGGTTGCGTGCATGATTTGTGCTGGCGATGCCCGTGCTAAGTGGATTGTGCGGTGGATGGTTTGTTACGCTCTTGTTCAGGGGGTTTTGTTCGCAGCTTTCTTGCCACCGGCGTAGTAGGGCTCCCCTCTTGATTGTGTGGGATTTGGGTTTGTAAAATTGGATTTTGGTAGAGGGTGGGAGAGAGGCGGTTAAGTGAGGGCTTGAGCCTCTCTGTAATAGTTTCAATGATAGAATATACAATTTTGTTCTATTCAAACTTTTGTAATTTCAAAATCCGCAAGCCGGGACGCTGTACAATTAATTATCCATCCATCCATCCGCCCATCCGCTATCTATCTACCTCTTCCGACCGCCGCCGCCGCCGCCGCCAGCGGCACGCTTGCTCTTGCCTAGCCTCATAGCCGGCTTCCTCTTCTTAATGCCGGTGAATTGAGCCCTGTTCTTCTTATGCGAGAAGCCGGAAAGGTCGCCGGAGGATTTAGCATCGGTGCTCTTCGCAAACTTCTTCCTACCGCCAAAGCCGTACTTTTGATCCTTCTTCTGGCGCTTGTGGTTGATGCCGTCCCCAGTGGTACCGCGACGGCCCTTGACAACCTCTTCGAGGGCCACATCAAACATATCTGCCTCAGTGGTTGCTTCTACTTCCACGCCTTGTCTTTCTACATGTACTCCCCCATCAATTATCACCCATCCGGTAATGAAAGTGAGGTG
>Ga0307509_10000359_pt1 | contig 76667 bp, 60 predicted proteins | sample 10_EM_MG_FD_202245 | JGI IMG/M metagenome (GOLD analysis project Ga0307509, IMG submission 202245) | Populus trichocarpa ectomycorrhiza microbial communities from riparian zone in the Pacific Northwest, United States - 10_EM | ecosystem: Host-associated > Plants > Roots > Unclassified | place...
TCAGGACGACCAGTATATGCGGACGGAATATCAAAGCTCTTACTTCCAACATTTTGGAATTGGTCCATTTCCCCAGGGCCCTCACTTGCACTGATTCTTTGCAGCGATGGGTGGAATTGACCACTCGGTGCTTGATAGCTTTCACCGCGGATGTCTCTAGATCTAGATCTAGATCCGATGTTTTCCGGACGACTAGTATATGCGGACGGAATACCAGAGCTCTTACTTCTAACATTTTGGAATCGGTCCATTTCTCTAAGGCCCTCACTTGCACTGATTCTTGTTTGCAGCGATGGGTGGAATTGACCACTCGACGCTTGATAGCTTTCACCGCGGATGTCTCTAGATCTAGATCTAGATCTGATGTTTTCGGGACGACCAGTATATGCGGACGGAATATCAGAGCTCTTACTTCCAACATTTTGGAATCGGTCCATTTCTCTAAGGCCCTCACTTGCACTGATTCTTGTTTGCAGCGATGGGTGGAATTGACCACTCGATGCTTGATAGCTTTCGCCGCGGATGCCTCTAGATCTAGATCTAGATCTGATGTTTTCGGGACGACCAGTATATGCGGACGGAATATCGGAGTTCTTACTTCCAACATTTTGGAATTGGTCCATTTCCCTAGGGCCCTCACTTGCACTGATTCCTGTTTGTAGCGATGGGTGGAATTGACCACTCGTTGTTTGATGGCTTTCACCGCGGATGTCTCTAGATCTAGATCTAGATCTGATGTTTTCAGGACGACCAGTATATGCGGACGGAATATCAAAGCTCTTACTTCCAACACTCTGGAATTGGTCCATTTCCCCAGGGCCCCCACTTGCACTGATTCTTGTCTGCAGCGATGGGTGGAATTGACCACTCGGTGCTTGATAGCTTTCACCGCGGATGTCTCTAGATCTAGATCTAGATCCGATGTTTTCGGGACGACCAGTATATGCGGACGGAATATCAAAGCTCTTACTCCAAACATTTTGGAATCGGTCCATTTCCCTAGGGCCCTCACTTGCACTGATTCCTGTTTGTAGCGATGGGTGGAATTGACCACTCGGTGCTTGATAGCTTTCACCGCGGATGTCTCTAAATCTAGATCTAGATCCGATGTTTTCGGGACGACCAGTATATGCGGACGGAATATCAAAGCTCTTACTTTCAATACTTTGGAATCGGTCCATTTTCCCAGGGCCCTCACTTGCACTGATTCCTGTTAGTGGCAATGGGCGGAATTGACCACTCAGGGCTTGATGGCTTTTGGGGATGGGATCCTCTCTGATCTCATCAGGGTTGATGATAGATCCAGGGGGCTGGTTCCACGGATATTGGGTAATGATCGATCTAACTGCCGAAGACCTGACATAAGTTCCACCAACCCGAATCCACGGGGATTCGGCAGTAAATAAAGTACGCTCTGATGGCTTAGGCCTAGCTTCCCGAAGGCCTGGTCCAGCAGGAGGGATCCTAATGTGCCCTACTGTGGGTTCCACACCTCCTAGATCAGCTCGTATAAGGTCCTGTTAGAGTGTTTAGAAGCTGCTCTATTGAAAGTTGATCAAATATGGGATGGCGGAGCAAAACCTCGTTTTCAAGTTTGTCTTCAACAACATTTATAAGGCCAGGGAGGCGACGTTTTTTCCCCATTGGGATTATATTCGTCCCAGTACGAGTGGCATTGTTGACCCACATTTTGAGAACAAGATATTCTCCTGTGTGCCTGGGGTGAGTGTGTTGATATGGAGTTGGGTTGGGTGTGAGTAAAGTACCGGGCGAAAGGGGAGTGAATCCAAGGGAAGAAAGACCATATTAATAGGGCCAAGTCTGATGACTGTCTAGGGTCCTGTGTTTTAGGGGAGGGTATAAGACCTTGAATAATAGAATTTATGATCTTATCAAATCTGAGAGATTTCTAGATTCCTGACCTTCGTGTTCCTATACTAGGACTTTCTCCACAAAGCGTCCGTTCTTCCTGAGTGCTCACTTGTAATACATGTACTTGTAATACTGATATAATATTAGGGTTAGAATTAATATCTATATCTTGTCTTATATCTGCTGTACAGTTTAACGATCAAGAAGGTTGGTTGCACTCCTTTCTTCTTGCCCTCTCCCCTCAGGTCTGCCACTGGCACAACAAAGCAACCCTGATGGTTGGGCGGAATGGACTGAAGAAAGTAAATCTAAAAGAGCAAAATCAGAGTCAACAAATATCTCTGGCTTGATGGAAAATATAAAATAAAGCTTCTGGCGAGGTCTCTGCGTTACCTAGCATGTTGTTGGGCTATAGGGCCAAGGCCAACCACGAATGGACCAAATTGTTTCCAACCCCCTTGAGGTCTCAAGAGCCCGCACTAGCACTCGGCACCTCTGTAAACCGCAGTTGCAAAATGTACTGCGTTTTTACGTTTTCTGATTCTCAATGAGAGCAATATTCTTTTGTAACTTAGTTACAAGTAGTAAAATTTCGGACTATCATACAGGATCCGGCAAGAAGTGATTGAGCGGGTATTTAAAGTTAACCAGCTAAACATATCCCTGTCCGTTCAGGTTAACTGTTCCCTACACTTGTACCATACCGGTAGCTATTCTCGAAGTTATTTTAGCCAAGTCTCACATTTTAGTATGTATTATATAAACAAAAAAATGTGGTATCCCTCAGTGTTGACTTTAAGTGCCACTTCGCGAGGGTAAATTCCTACGCCTGGATCAATATTTTTTTGTTTTAATATTTACCAATAAGAGGTTTTGTATTGTGCTGAAGGGAGGGCTCTTTTTTTTTAAAAAAAAAGAAAGTTAGTTAGCCACTATACCCTACTAGCTCTAAGCAAGCAGGCGGACTGCCAGTGATCTTCGTCAACAGCAATATCTGAGTAGAGATACCGGTATAGGCACCACCCAAAATTTAAGATATACGTTCTGAGTGTCTGAGGGGGATCCAAAACGCTTGTCTATTAATTGATGGATCGAAATCGACCTAAGGGTGCGATTTGGCAGTCATGATTTCCAGCCCCATGTAGTACCGGACTCGAGTATGAGTACATCACTGGACTCGGCGGTTTTTAAAGTAATCGGAACGGGAAAAATTGAAGTTACCCGGGAGCCGGATGGAACTTACAGTCCCTCATGGGGTCTTGACGAATATCAGCGGGTGACGAACAGGTATTAACCAGTGTTTTTTGTTACCCTACTTTGACGAATTTGAATTTTTATTGGCCAAATACCCCTGTTCGTCACCCGCTGATATTCGTCAAGACCCCATGAGGGACTGTACGGAGGTACAGCCCATAAGTATTGTATACCGTAAAAACTTGAATAATTGAACCGTGTGCTATGAAGTCCGAAATTCCCTTCTCTGGAATGGGGGCAAAAAACACAGCAAAAACACAGCCCTCTCCCCCCTGCTGAGACAGAAAAAAAAACAAAAATTTCTTGACCTTACTTAGAGAGGAAAGTCCAACGACATAGCACACGGTTCAATTATTCAAGTTTTTACGGTGTTTTACTAGCAGGGGTGTTTGGCTAGCATTGGGTAAGAGTAACGAATTGGGTATAAGCGGAGCGAATGGGGTATGATAGCTACCTAATCCACCCCTTTACCCTTGCTAGCACAAACGCCCCCTGCTAGTGAAATATACAATACTTATGGGCTGTACTATACCTCCGTAGGCTTGGAAGCACCCAAATCAGTTGCCGCCAAGCCTCAGTTTTACTTAAACCGCTTAACTCCTTTTTTCCCCGTTCCGATCACTTAAAAAAAAAATGGCCGAGTACACATCCGAAAGCCGTAGATTCACCGTAAGAGATACTAAATCTTTTTCTCATATATTGTAGGAAGAGCACATTGTACTCGTACAGTACTGGACGGGGGTGCGGTAGGGACTTGCCGTCCGGTCCTTAGTCCTCTTTGATTTCCTTACTGGAAACCCACTACCGTATCTTTGCCTGCCTTGTAATCTCGGGGGTTTGAGTCAAAAGGTCTTGAGAACGATGAATGTTTTCCCAATGTGGTGTGAAATTAGCCTACTGGATGTACTGGGTCTCATTAACTGGTATTCTCAATTGTTAACTTGTCAAAACTTGACCTATTCTGGGCTGACGGAGGGATTTTACTGCGCCGGCGCGGCGAGGCTACGGTATTGGAAACGGGGGAGGAACCAAAGATCATTCTTGGCATTAATATAAGGTGCGGCTCTGTGGTGCGAGTTGTTTCTTGTATGAGCAGGGATAGGTATGGTGGGAAGGAGATCTTATGTAATGGAAGGAGGCTCAATTTCTTGTTCTAAAAGAGCACTTTCGCACCTACCGTCCGGTATCCTGCTCGTAGGACAAGATTTTGCAAGGAGCCAGGGAGGAATTGTTTGGCCAATGATTTTTTTATTATTTTCACTCTTCAGGTTTTGCGGTGGGGCTTTTTGCCGGTACTGTAACCTGGTATTGTTAAGGGTTGGGGGTGTGGCTGGATCACGTGGGTCACTTCGGAGCTCTGCCTGCAGTCAGCAGCCAGAAAGTTTGTCTCAAATACAGAATTAACTGCCTCCGACAATTGAAGCTTCATCACTAATTTTCTTCACCCCACCATTCCACAAAATCCATTTGAAGATGTCTTCTGCAATATTCCGCTCGTCTTCCCCTTTGATTCAAACAATCGCTCGACAGCCATCGACGGCTATCGCTTACCCCTCCCTTTCCATCCTATCCCGGCCTCTCGCTGCCGGTTCTCTGCCAAAAGAGCGAACCATACAAGTCTTCAATCAGAGGAAAAACATATCCTCTTCAGCTTCCACACTAGCTCCGCCTCGTGAGCAGTCGATATTTGGTGCGCCTCCTGGTCATGGCCCTCATGGCGGATTTTTCAGGAAGGAGAGTCTTCCCGCAAACACTATTATTCGGTGGGCATCCCGCATCTTTGGTTTTTACCCTCCAAACTCACTGACAAGGTGGCAAGATTTGTCCCGCAGCAGACAGCATGGATCGTAGAACGGATGGGGAAGTTTCATCGCATTCTCGAACCTGGGCTGGCTATACTATGGCCGATTATTGACAAAATCAAATACGTCAAGAGTTTGAAGGAAGCCGCTATCGAGATCCCGAGTCAAAGCGCTATTACCGCTGACAACGTCACACTGGAGATGGATGTGAGTGTAAATTTTGGTGAACTTATTTCTGGGCTAATAGGAGAAAATGTAGGGTGTGTTATATATTCGAGTAACCGACGCCTACAAAGCTAGGTGAGTCTTAATTTTCACAGCCTAGACTTTTCATAGCTAACAGTTTTCCTCTACCCTCTTTCTTTCTTTCGTTTTTTTTTATAAAAAAGTTATGGTGTTGAAGATGCCGAATTTGCTATTTCACAACTTGCACAGACAACTATGCGTTCAGAAATTGGTCAACTTACTCTTGACCATGTCCTTAAGGAGCGTGCCGCCTTAAACGTTAATATTACTCACGCTATCAACGAAGCATCCGCTGAGTGGGGTCTCCTATGCCTTCGTTATGAAATCAGGGATGTTCATGCCCCGGAGCCTGTTCTCCAAGTATTGGCCCTTTGAAAATATCGTCTACTTTTATACTAATAGACATTAGGCAATGCATCGCCAGGTGTCAGCAGAGCGAAGCAAACGTGCCGAGATCCTCGAATCAGAAGGTCAACGCCAGTCTGCTATCAATGTAGCCGAGGGAAAAAAACAATCTGTCATCTTGGCCTCTGAAGCTAAAAAGGCCGAGCAAATCAATTTTGCAGCTGGGGAAGCCCAAGCGATCCTTGTGAAAGCCGATGCCACAGCCCGTGGTATTGAAGCTGTTGCTAGGGCCATCAGGGAGAATAAAGAAGCCGCACAGGGGGCTGTTAGTCTGAGTGTTGCTGAGAAATATGTGGAAGCATTTGGCAAACTTGCAAAGGAGAGTAATACAGTTGTTGTGCCAGCTCAGCTTGGGGACCTCGGTGGTATGATTGCCGGGGCTATGGGAATTTATGGGAAGGTCGCTGAGACTCAAGCGAGCCAACAAAAGATGCTTGGAGAACGGCTGGAGGGAGTAGAGGCCAATCGCGGGGATGGGGCCTAGGGGTCCTGTGTTGGAAAGGAGGTCTTGGGCGCTTTCGACATATCCCGACGTTGATCCTCTGGTGGGATAATAAAGGATGAGGTAGTTTGGGGTGCGTAGGCACCGAGCTGGCTGTACTAATGTGGCTACTTTCTTTATTTGTTCAGGCCTGCATAAAATCTCCATTCTTGCTTTCTAATACGTAATTAAGCTCCTTTAGCACATTAACCAGATGGATGCTGGGGTAGTAATGGGACTTAATTCCAGTTTGTGTTTCCTGCCAAACGGCTACGTGTGACAGTCACAAGAAATGCGAAATCCCAACCACCCGACAGTCCCCCGATATGACAAAGGTGTGGGCGTTAATGATTGAAGCGGAATTGCCTAAGTATTCAAATAAAGCCACACATTCATGATTGGCATACCGGTAGCGCCTTCACCCACCCGTTGACCCTCTCTGCGGTGCCCATACCTGAAAGAGCTCCATGCATGCATGGTACACAATCCAGACAACGAGGCTGCCCCTGCTCTCTAGGACTACAGGTGGAAAAATGCCTAACTCACTAAGAAGTGGAGCATGCATGACCTGCCCAAGTGGTCTCAAGAGGGAATGGCGCCTCGGTTCTCCTCATCTTGTTACTTTCAGGTTTTTTGGCCCCCTTCCGAATCTTGGGAGAACGGTATCTGCTCACTGAAGTATCGGTTTCGTGAATATTTACAAGGCAGGACTGGGGGGAATCGTTGAGTTGGGTTGGGTTATCCAAATTTGATTATAGACAGTCCGACAGGTCTGTTAGGAACGCTTTTTTATTGAACCCTTTCAAGGTACGGAAGTGGTCCTTAAGTGCGGTACTACTATTGCCGGGGGAGCAGATTTGATATGCTCCTTTTGCCATGCCAGTTGACAGGTGGCCCTTTGCGTTGTGGGCTTACGAGTTTGTTAGCAGTACATGGGGTCATTGCTACGGAGGTGTAAACCACTAGTAGTTAAAGTCATTGGCGAATAAAGTCTTCCACGACGGATACGCGCCAAGGATTTTGTGGCAATGAAGGAATCTACAACAGGCAATGAAGGAATCTACAACACCACCAGCCCACTTCCTCCACACCCGCAATCTCGGTACCCGATTTACAGGGGGTCTGGAGGTGGTTCGCAATATGGTTTGATGGTTGAGAAAACCGTCGGCACGATGTCAAGCTCTATAAAACCAGAAAGGTGCGAACTCTAGTGTGGAATTTTTTATCTTAGAATATCAGCACCCCGCACATTGGAACTCCAATTAACTTACTCGTAATAGCCTCACCTTTCTCTTCGCCATCAATCTCGCCTATGATTGGTCTTGCCAATCCAGCAGCGAGATTGTGGTGAGAGGCGACAGGGGGAAATTTGTAACCCCTTTGGCTCCCCTGCAAATATTCGGCCCACCTGGGTTCTAGACTTCGGAGCGGTCTAGTTGGCTGCGTTCTACCGATTAAAAGAAAGAAGTGGGGGGTTACACAATCCCCCTCCAAGGCTCCTAACACCATGGGGAACTAAGAGATCTCACTGCGTGCTGCCACGAATCCCTTCGAACTGCAGTGCTGTACAGTACACATCCTAATATGAACTAGCTTGGTCTCTTTATCACTTACGCAGCGGCCACAGGCAGTCCCGAACTTCTTTTTCAACCCCAATACGCACTTGTTTAGTCAGTAGACACAAGCCAGAACTCACCAAATTGGGGGTTTCTGAGTGACTATTATTTGCACGGACCCTGCCATATAGATAAGCTCCAGAGCATCTTTAGGGAAATACATAAACGCTCGGAATACACAGTACGATATTTCCCAATTTTATCAGCCTCATACAGAGACTGAGAGGCTGAAGTGATAAAGCCCGGGCATAATGTATCTCTCGCATGGTTACCTCCTACGGGGCACTTGAGAACAACTGAAAACTCGCACAATGATAATTTTTGAAAATCTCCAACCACAGCATCGCCTTGGGGAAGGTAATGGCTTGATGGAAGTGCCTAGAAGACGCCCCCTCTCTAGCCCCATGTTTTCTCATCTCTCATAAGAGCAATATCCGCGGGGGGCACCAAAATTGCGAATTACCCACGTATAGTACAATCGTTCTCGGGGTTATATTAGTCGAGCCCTACTATTTCGCATGTATTATAATACAAGCATGCGAGTTTAAGAAAGATGAATTGCACCCGGGTGCTAACTTCGAGTGCCTAACACCATACAAATACCCTTGTCTTGCTGGATACCATTAGGCTAATAGGAAAGCATTGATCGCCACTCTATCTTGGAGCCCGTTTGACAAAAGCGGGAGAGGGTGACAACCGTTCTGTTCTGTGGCTATTTTGCCTGTAAAAACGGCTGCTTGCGACTTTTGGAACGGGAAGGGAAACGGCTATTTGTGTGGGGCAACGGAGCGGAACCGTCGCATCTAAACAGGTTCTTAGCTGGACACGGAGACCTGAAAAGTTATATCCTGGAGGACCTGCAGGTAATCCATGTTTTGTTTTTTTTGTAATTTGTTTCTATGGAACCCACTGAATTTTCTTGGATCAAAAACGAACGCCCAATGTTGTATTTTGGTCTCTTTCTCCTCAAAAAAAAAATTCAAAAAATCAGTTCTGGTCCCCTGTCACGAACACACGAGTGATGAGCTGTGATGAGAACTTCCCTTATTTTTTGAATATCCTTCAGTCTCCATAAGAGCCCGGAGGGTGCCTAGCCATTCCCTATCAGTTGATCCCTTGCCAGCGCTCGGAATTTCTAGCTCTGCCGTTAAACCTAGTCAATCGTTTCGTGATGAATCGGGCTAATATCCCTAAGCTATCTGTTTTCATGCTCGCTGTATGGCGCACAATACAAAGACGTGCCGATCCCGGCAGATGGGACAGTTCCCGTGGTATTCGGTAGGTTTTAGTTTTTGAAGGGGTCTCTCATTGTGGTACCCAGCCACCTTAGCTTTCAGGAGATATGGGAGCAAAAGGAGGGTGTATTAGTCAACTTGGGAGGTGGGGGAATACCCCTAGCCTCTTTGAGGCTGGAGGCTAAAGAAACCTATTGGGGGTTGTCACCTGTCCAAGGTGGAGCGGTCGATTAAAGGTTGGTACAACAGTTTTGGCGTGGATCCCCCATCGCTTCAGTATCCAAAAGTGCTGGAAGGGCCCTGGGAGGGGAGAAGTACATGTGAAGCTCTGAGAGAGAGGGGGGTCACGCCTGCCGCTCTATCCTTTGTGATCTATGGGAATAATTTATCTGGAGCGCTTTGTCTTGACCACTATCCTCTCCCAAGTGCTGGACAAACGAGCTCAAATAACTTAGGAGACATAGTTTATTCTCCAGGAACCTCAGTGTGCAGTGCAAGCCACTCGCTTTGTGCACAACCATCATAGGAAGCAAGGTCCTTGTCATGATGTGGTAAAAGAAAGGAAGGTGGGCTCAGTTGGTCATCCGAGATAGCGGGGTGCGAGGACGCAGTGGTTTGGTGATGGGAGAAGAGTTTCTGGGCGTTTGCGCTAACTTTGGTATCTAGAAGCTTCAGCTAGAACTGATGCCATACCTACAAACTGTCATCAAGGAAGCGTCCTTAACTTTCTTCTTCTATAGCGGTTTGTAGAAGTGTGGATCCTTAGCTGATCTAAGGATCATATCCCACTGCCTTTACGGGAAAACAGTTATGCTAAGAAGAAGCTCGCCTTACGAATTCTGGTGAGATCTCTGACACCTTGTAGCCTAGGAAATTTGTCCCACTGGAGAAGTACAATCTATCTATCCTAAAATTTGGCTACTACACTTTCTCTTTCCGATTGTTCTTTTTATTTACCTCGCTATATAACCGGAATCGCCTCCATGCCGGACTCAGAACAAAGACACCCCACCCGGCACCAGTTATTCTACCCCAGAGAACTTTAAATCAAATGGAATCATAACAAACCGGAACGCCTTTCCGGCTGCTCTGCATCCGCCTCTGCTGAGGAAACCTACCAATTCAAAGGAGTCGGTACGTGAACCGTCTTGTATGGCCCAGTTCATGATATTTCATGAATTTGCTTTTGTGGGAAGAGCTACAGGCTAAAACAGGCCATACAGAGCGTTTGAAGGTATCCGGACGCAGCAAGTATTTCACAAAACCGGTGGTGCCTGAGAAAACTTTGTGGGAAATGGGTGATTAGTTTGTTTCTAGTGGTTTGATATGCTGCTTGGGAGACCGGAAGACGCATTAATCCTGGATTCAACTAGATCTGATGATCGTCTGTGAGCCAGCTGGTAGTGTATTTTAGGACTCATATTTACACGGAGGATGCGAGGTGGTAGTGGCAGCGGTAGTGTTTTTTTCCTTTATTTAAAAAAAGAGAAAGATTACGAGGGTTAGTTAGCTAACTTATCCGCAAGTTCGGCGCATTGGATAATAAACCGCGGTGACTCTGCCGCGTGCCCCTCCGAGCATTCTCCATCCTAAAGATTCTACATCGCGAGTTATTTATCGTTTTGAACCCGGTTACTACGTTGATACAGATATCCGGGCGAGAATATAACTGTACTGGTATACTCCTGGTCCGCACTAAGTTCTACACGCAGGGCCCTTCAACCCCCACAGCTCTGGGGAGTAGTGGTGAAGATGACATATTACACCAGCACACCCGCGCAAGCACAGATGCTGTTGACGCATAGGCTGTGATTCCATCCAAGCCATGTTAACATAAACATACATCCAGAAAAATTCCAAAATCCTGAGAAATCACGAGCTATCACTCGGAGGGCCACTGATATCTGTAGTACGACCGGGCGCGATCAGTTGAGCCCCAGAAGCCTTGCTACAGTTTAAAAATTCAGCCGGGTTAGCTTTCGTGAAAGCCCAGGTAGGACAGGCCGCCTCCAACCACTGGTTGGCCGACGGCCCGCTGTTGAGACAGGTTTACGACATAGGGACCCGAACGTTGACGGCGCCCGAGCACGACCAGCGCGGAGATTCCCACCCGTACCACAGAGCCACTAGAATGAAAGGAGATGAGAAATATTTTTACGAATTTCTTAAAATTGCCCTATGAAGACGAAAGTAGATAGTGTATAACTTCACAATCGCAGCACAGCAGGAAAGGAGAACCCGACAACATAAATCCACTAAAACGTATAGTGCATGGCAAAAGCCTTGCATATACTGCCTCTATAAAAACCCAGAACCCCTGTTTCGGGATACCCTTTGACTGCCACGACTACAAGTGCCCATTGGCACCCCAATTCCATCAAGCAGGAACATGGTCCTGGCTTTAACACATTCCCAAGGCGCCTTGCAATTGTTCCTATTTTATTTTTACACGAGATGACGCCGCAGGCGGAATCTTCCTGTCTTATGACAGGTGGCTATCTGTCTTTTCGGCCCTCACCTCCAAAAAGAAAGGAGAAAGCATAGGGCGATAAGGTCCCTCACTTCTTTCCTGAGTTTGTGGAGGGGGGGGGGGGGACTACAATCTATCCTATCTTATACAACGAGAGCATGTAGTTTATTGAAATAGTAGAAGCTAGAATAATTTCACATTTCTAAGATCTCGGACCCTTCTATCATGCTCCGACCAAACCCAAACTCAAGGCTTATCATATATATGACTTCCGAATAGATGGCAGGAGATCCGTGGAGCGCTGCCTCCAACAGCCCTATATCGTCCTGCCAACAGTCGGGTAGAGCAATCAGCCCCCGTATCGGTTCCCTATTTCCACGGAATTGTTATCATACCCTTCACCCATCAACGTGGCACATCCGCCTGAGACATGGCTAACCGGCGACTCGAGCGCCTCCAAGTAGGGCGAGACAGGGGCCGAGGGGGAATGATAGTGGTACAGTAAAAATCTACTACATACCGGTAAGACATCGCCGTGCTGACGTCCGACGGAACGTGTATCGCATATACAAGTATATCGGCACTCGTCCTGGTAAGAGGGAGCCGAAAACAGGGGGGTATATTTTATATGGGGGGCTCAGATAGGAACGGATATTTTACCTTACTCAAGTACCGGTATATTTCTTTAATCCCGGTTTTCGGGTATTTACGGCCAGGGCGAGTGTCTTTTGAAGAGTGTCAGGCGGGGCTTCGGTAATCAGCAGTCCAAAGGGATGTTAAGGAGAAAATATCATGCCCTGGAAATGCAGGGGAATAGTGCCTTTATAACATCGCTCTTGGCAAAACATAAGTTACATCTAAGACATAATAATTATAGCGCCAGAAGCCATGGTGGAGGTCTATCCCCCCAGCTTCGATTTTTCTTGATTGGTAGAAGGCAGCAACTCCGGTAGACAACCAGTACTCGTACAGTATTCCGAAGCCCAGAGCCACGATGGTCTCAATATCTGCACTCAAGCTACCCTTTGATCAGGGGGGTTACACACTCCCCGTATCGTTTCTGTCACCATACAAGGTTTCACATTGCAACAAACAAACAACGAAATATTTAAACACTTTCACCTGAATTTTTTGGCCCCTTGAACGCCACAAAGAAATTGGGGAGAAGAAAAAAAAATAGCCGAAAAAACCAGGGATTGCTTGAGATATGCGGGCACTATTGCTAATTTTCTCCACAATTTCTCAAGGTGAATTGAGTGATAGGTGGGGAGTTTTAGTGATTTCCTTTGGGTTCTTAGAGCATAAACCGAAAATAAATGTTTTTTAATTGAGAGTAACTTAGACCAACACACAGAGGAGCTTCCTGACCTAAAAAAAAAAAAAGGTTTACACAGCGATTGATCGCTTTTTTCATTCCTCCTTTATTTCGGTCTATTTTTTGAAATTTCCTTCACACCTCTGTGGTTGGCGGGGGGCAGGAGCCACTTCATGAGAAGGCTTTGCATTTTTTTGATCGTAAATCTCCCTGAAAATGATTTCCAAAAGGTTTTGTTGCCAAGAGCCTCGTCGTGGAAAGGGCTGGTTTTTTTTTAAGCTTTATTCAAGTTTTCAGAACGGAATGGGAAGCTTGGTTGGTCTCTATGCCTCGGAGTCTATGGTAAAAATTCGTATAATCGAACAGTGTGCTATGCACCGGTAGTTGAAAATTCCCCAAGGCACTTTGGAAAAGGGGTGAAAAACAACAAAAAAAAGATCCGCTGGGGGGCTTCCACCGGTAAGGCATAAAAAACAAAGAAACACTAGGCTCCACGAGAGCGCCCGATTCAGTTATGATATTTGAGTTTTTGCACCAGAATTTGTAACTGAATGAGGTGTTTCCCCTGCCTTGTTCTATTGCTAGGGGACCTTGGAGTCTATCATTTGGCTTGATCTGTCCAAGTAAATTGCTACTTATAGAGTACGATTTTAGGCTCATGGCGTTATATAGACCATGATATTGAAGGTGATAATACAATCAGATAACTGGATCGTCAAGCCCCTGCGCCCCGATTACTCTTCTCAGTGCTCGAGTACGAGTACATCCGCCATTGACTACCGGTAGTCGGCTCATCTGCACTTGGGGGCCCTCTGCTCTACCATGGATACCATGGATCCCGGCAACCAGTGCTTCGAGTTCCTCGAGTACAAGCACAAGCGCACGTCCCTGGAAATGTGTTAATCTAGCATCCCTGTTTCCGCACCTCGCCAGCATTTTTACGAGCATGGAACACGAGTGCAGGACAGGACAAGCGCTTGCACTTTGAACCTTGAAACCTCACCCCCGATCCTATCCTATCTTTACCGGACCAAGCCACCCCAAACCCGCTCACAGAGAATTAATTAGTTATCATAACAGTGGCTACTTGCACTTGTTCCAGGCAAGGAGTCCCCATGTCCGGAAGCAGGAGGCGAATATTTTGTACTGGGGTTCAGATAAGGTCATTTCTCCTACTATCATAATATCATATTGGGTATCCCAACCCCTTCTTTGAGGGCACTTCTTGCCCGGCGCAGGTACGGTGCCCGAAGAGTAAAAAAAACACTTTATGTTAGGTATCATAGTATTATATTTTCCTTGATAAAAGTGATAATTATTACGTAAGAAGGTATCTTTCTTTTATTGAGAAAGGAAATCAAGACCTAAAGAATATCCCAAGCACCGCAATGGGTGGAATACCTGAGAATGGACCTAGGACGGTCAGAATTTTCCTCTCTGGATTAACAGGAGAAGGGGTGGCTATGACAGAAGATTCTTCCCAGCCCCTAATTAAGACAAATCAGAAAAATACCAAAAGATGTTACCAGGTGAGACAATTTCAATGTCCTGGAGAGATTCTCAATTACGGCAATTTTTCCGGTATTAAGAACTCTTGATAAGGAACGTTCTCGTCGGAGTCTCTACTACACACAGTACGAGTACAATGCCTTATCGCTGACATCTGTATATTATATCATACCAGAATTGGGGATGGAAAAGTGGGAGGGAGCTATGGTGTTGATGTTGAATTTTGGTCAAAATCAGTGGTACACTGCAGCAAACTCCTCTAGAAATGGAAGCTTTCCACTGCCCGGCGAGAGATTGGCAGGGCCTGTTTTATCCCCGATCCTTATGCTCTGCCATCAGCGGGGCATTGGCTCCACAACACTGAAGCAAGCGAACAATCCGATCCGTTGGGGAATGGCAAGGAAAATAATAAGTAATCACCAGGGTCTCTCTTGCCTTTGGATTATTATTTTTCTGCGTTTTGGTTCAATTGTCGGAAATGTGGTTGTGTTCAGGGCTAAACCATTTCCAGTATGATAATTTATGAGAGAAAACCTATTCAATACCAGCGAGACTCGGACCCTCCCTACGGAATACCATCCAAGTTTTTTTATGCCAGCAAAATCACAACGTTTCGCCCACAGCCAAGAAAATAATACTTCAACTTCTAAGCAAGAAAGCACCATCATAAAAATCATAAAAAATATAAATATTTCTTTAAAAATAAACTAGAAACACTGGTAAATTTTGGAAATTTTTTTAATCTCAGAGGACAACTATTTAGATAGCTTGTGTCGCTTAAAAATAGCAATAAATTTCCTTTTTAGGAAAATACCAGGGCAGGCGCCCTGCCAAGCTATGTTGAGACAATACTTATTGCCTCATTTGGCACTACGAGGAATTGGTGGGTGAAACATTGTGATTTTGCTGGCATAAAAAAACTTGGATGGTATTCCGTAGGGAGGGTCCGAGTCTCGCTGGTATTGAATAGGTTTTCTCTAATTTATGATAGGATAGAGTTCCTTATTGGGAACATTAAATTTTTTATCTGTCAGGTCATGAGTTGGCACCGAACAAACGTTCCCCTTTCCGTGGTACCGGCACCAGTCCTCTCGCAGCCGCATCCATATTTCTCATTCCACCGCACACCAATCACGGGTAAGCCCGCGTAACCGAAACCTTAACCAAAACCCCATCCACTCATCTCTTTGTTCGTTATCCCGGTGGCTTGGCGCTAAGATTTGCGGATGCAGGCGTAAGATGGGGCGTCGACCACCGGTACCGTACCGTATTGGAGCCAAGGCACTTGAATGCTTTTGGAATGGGCAAGCGCTCGGGTGCCTATCCCAAAACAAGCGAGAAAAAAAGTCGTCGGTAGGGTCAGGGTATCTGACGACTAACCCACTAGTTTTCTCCGAGTAGCGTACGGACTTGTACGGTGTTACCTGTATTCCCGGTATCATAGAAGGAAAGACAGGAGGCTCTATCTGTGTCAGCCTTGACCAATGTTGCAACGAAGGGGGAGGGTTCGATCAAAAATGATCGAAGGACTAGGAATGGGCTTTTTCGAACCGGGGGTTATAAGATAGAACCCCTTCTAACAAAATGGTAAGCAATGACATTTGAAGGCAGTTAGAAGCAAAGAAGCAAATAAATGATAGGGAAAGGGAGCGAATGTAGCAGAAGCAGCGAATAAACTGGCACTGTCAGAGGTGGTATTGGGAAAGGCACTAGCGTGCTCGCATGTACTTCCACTTGGGTGCTTGTTTAGTCATCGGCGGTCTTGGGGTTTGTTTGTTAAATTGCCAGCTCCGTGAACATCAACAGAGACAGGAGACGAGAACAGGAATTGTTCTGTGAGCAAGACTTTATCAGGACAGTTCTTTCTATCATCGTTTTCTTTTGATTTCCAATCTATTTTGACTTCGGAAAACCTTCTTGCCAAATACCCACCAAAGAACGCCTACCCCACGGAGGTGATCCGTCAGCACCAGTGCTCTGCTTCCCCTGCTTCTGAGCAATAAATACTTACACAGCTGGGTCGAAGGTAGAAATTCCCTTAACAGTTCCTACTATTTTTGCTTACTAAGACATTAAAGAACCCCCGCCCCCTTCAATCCCCATTTTCAGAAGCCCCGATTCAAACCCCTCCCCTTCTAACCCCCCGGGTTCGATTATCAAAAGCCTTCTTTGCAACACTGGCCTTGATCGCGAGGAGGGTGGAAGGTTTTGCTGTGATGTTTCACATATCCTATTGCAGGCATGGAGATATAGGGGTTTGGCAGAGAAGTTTGAGAGACACCGGGCGTGGGTGCGAGCCTATGGCCGGCGGGGGCGGGCGGATCGGAGCCGTGTGGCCGCGAGGTAAGGATGTTATGGCCGGGTGGCTGGCTCGGGTTTAAGGTGATTATCATCGGGAGAGACGGGTGATTGGGTTCGGCAGTGGGTATTTTTAGTACGTGTGATAGCGAAGCGAGACCCTCTGTCTCGCGCGTTGCTTGGTTGCTAGGTTGCTTCGTGCAACCTACGGGCAAGCCAGGCGAGAGACGAACAGGGATTAGTGACAAGTGGCACTTTTTTGTTGCCCTACTTTGACGGTTTCCCGTCACTTTCCTAGTTTCGTCTTAGGTGACTAGAGTGCCTGGCACTGGATATCAACACTTGTGTTAATTCAATTTCGCTTATTAAGCAGACAGCCTCTTTCTCCTTGGAGCTACCGCACGGTACTCGAGTAGATTGGTTGTGTATGAGCAGTGGCTGTCGACTTCGCTCGCTAGATAATTGGATGTAGCGGCGCTAAGATTCCTAGATACTTGTATAGTTAGCCTGAACAGTGTTCATGATAACAAATTCCTTTTATGCCCTTCTGCGATTCTCCAGACAGGGCTTAGGGGTTGTGGCTGTTGAGCTAGGGGAGCTTGGAGTTGACCATGCAGTAAGTGCTGCGCAGTGTCCTGCTCGAATACAAGTGGAATGTGCTGGGTGTCGAAATCTCCTTAAGGGGTTAGGGGAAGAAAAATCAACGCGAACTCAGCCCTCGGCTGACAAAAAAGAGAGAAAAAAATAGGCCGCGTCTTATTGTACTCGTACTACGAGAGGCAATCACAAAGTCCTAGCATATTTCTCTTGTATGATACCCGGTATTTGGGGGTTGGTTGGGGGTTGATTTGAAATTTATCCGGCATAGTTGCCTGTCCCGCAGAACTCCGGGTACGGGCAATGGGACAGGCATATCGTTGGAGTTGCCTGCTCTGGCAAGATTTTGCGCATTTTTGTTTTTTTATGTCTCTCAAAGAGGCTGAGCGGCCCGCCTCTTGCTGTCCTCTTCGCCCCTTTCTAAAGTAGGAAATTTTAGACTTCACACAACATCTGATCTAACCACCCGAGCTGTTAAAAAGGTATTAGGATCGGGCCTAGTGCGGATATGGTATTCGGCCCCGTGGATTGGATGGCTTTCGCTGCCGTCTAAACCGTATCATAGTGAACACAAAGAACTGGAGGCTTTTTCCAACGGATACCTGTAAGGGGTTAGGTATGCCATACACTTCGCATGATGGCGGATGCTCATAGCCTATATACGGGTAGCAACATGACCTCTACCATTGTGACTATGTAGGCCGCCGCAGGACATGCGCCTTTCTTTCTTAACTGGAAGCCTTATGATAATAATAACCGCAACAGATCCTTGCACTATCGATACTTTGATCTCGCACTTCCATCTCAAGTGAAAATATATACTCGAGTACCCAAGAGCTGAACCAATGACACTCGCACGGCACAGTACCCCCGGTGGCACAAACGCCTCCGGTGCCAACAGATAAGCTTTTTGTGCCTGGTATATATACCAACAACATGATGATAGAACAGAGCTTATAATAACCTGGAACTTGAGTCGCAGTTCCGCAACTTTCCATCCACCTCTGTCGACCTATTATCGCCTGCCAAGTGATAGAATTGCTAAACGAGTGATCTACTGTGATCCCAAGTGCAGAAAGAGTTTTCCCATACGGGGGGGTTAACAGGTGGAAGATGATAACCACATGGGAGTATACCCCTTAAAAGGTGATCCACGCTACGAATATCGTGTGACGTGGGGGGGGGGTTCCTAGCTGGCTGACCAGTCCCCACGAGGTTCTCCGGGCGAGGGATGTTTTGTGACAACGAATCTAGTTCCCAGTGGAACTACGTGAGTCGACTCAGAGAATTGGTATCTCAGGGACTATCCTCTGGCGGGATACTTTATTGGGTGGCACTTGCCGGTGTTCATTCACACTCAGGCCTCGTCCCGACCATGACGCGGGCCGCGAGCTGTGCATGAGAAGCAAGCAACGGAGGTTTCCGCTAAACTTTGCGCAGATCCTTCCCTTCCCTTCTCCCTTCCTCCCTGATATGGTGCGAGTTTTTCAGCGGGTGTTGATAATATTGAGCCTAGAGAGAAGCGGCTCTGCTCATAAACTTCAGATGGTGGTGCCTTGCACTCCATCTTTCAGACGGAATAGGTAGTGATGGTAAGAAGTTCAATTGTATATAAACTTAGGTCCTGCAACAACAACAACGGCAGCAGCAGCAGCAGAAAATAGGACATGTTATAAGGGGTGGCGTATGGCTGCTGTACCTTTTTGCCCCTCAGGAATGTCACTGATCGATGTCCTAGAAGTGGAGCTCTAGCTCTTTTGTGGCGCACCTATTTTTTTTCACTCATGATAGGGATTTTGCGATCGACTGCGTCGAATACCATTCAAGGTGATAAGGAGAGAATCGAGTCCAAGAGTCCGTTATCTATCGATTTGTCGCCCTAACTCCTAGCGCCAGGGCTATCGTCGTCAAGCAGCTGTTATCAGCGGAATGGAGATATCATACTGTACTTGTACTGGCCCAGTGTCGGTTGTTAGTAGAGCCTGAGCTAAATTCATCTCGGTCAACTGAATACTGTATCTTCATTTAGGGTCGCCTCGGGTCGTGTTGAGGAAATCCTGGTTTATCATAGGGTTAATGGGCTTGCATCCTATGCATGATATATCATATATCATACCGATACATACGTACCTCAAATGAAACCTAACTCTAAAAACGGGCGAGGGCCTACGATAAGTCATCGAACTTGAATTGTGCAACTATTATACTGCACCCATCTGTAGCTTTATTTTCGCTATCGCACAGCTACCCCCACTGTGCTTGATTGCTCGTAGTTTCTCGCCCTGTACTAGTACTGCGGATTGACATAGATTCCTTTCCTCAGTTCTCCTAGCGTATCTTAGGCAAGGGGGCTTAGTATCGTACATGAGATAATTGCGATCGTCCGTGTCATACAAGTGCTCCCCGGGGTTTTCGTAAGTACCTGTGCTAAGATAACTTGACCCGCTTAAACTAAGCTGATCTAAACTAAACGCTCGTACCCCCACTCCCCCCACTAGCTGCTGCCTGCTGTTGACGAATTTTCGGAGAAGGACGCAATAGCTAATCTTGTTCTTTCGCCGGGCGTGAAAATGGATGGTGTGACCTCACAACTCCTCGAAAGAGCGAGTGGAGGGTGACCGCATTTTTCTTCACTTCTCTTTCCTTTCTTTCCTTCCCATTTCGGGTCTGTTGGCAGTAGCTGCAGTCACGTATTGTATTGTGTTGTGTTGTGCTATGCATGCGGGTTCCCTTCAAGTCAGCTAGAACTGGCCGAAAATAAGGGGAAGTTAAGTGGAGGAAGCGGACGAGTGAGAGGCTGTATAAGGTGTTAAAGTAAGTGAGGAGAGCTTGTTCTTATTGGCCTCTGGGTAGCTTGGCTAGTGGAAGGGCAGAATATTGTGAAGTTTCTGTTGTGGTAATTTTTTACGTTGGCCAGACTTTTTCCACCTACAGTAAAACAGCCAAGAAAGGCTCTCTCCGTGGTTACACTCACCAATCTTTGAACAGTTGAACTCGAATTCTTCTCACTTTTGCTCATCTCCTGGGCACAGCACTATTGATAATGTTGGAAAGGGTTTCTATTATAGTATCCTTGCGCTATACTCAAAAGTAGGTGATTTGTCTTCTCGATCCTCCCTCTCCCGAACATCCTAGCCTTACGCCTGTGTCACACGAGCTAGCAAAGCCCTCCTTTTGTCTGGCTTGCTGGTGGTACTGGAAGTGCAGTTTTTTTTCTTCCCTTGCGTGACTAGTCCTTCTCACCAGCTTAATTGGTGGGAAATTTGGAAATAGGGAGAAGAGAAACAAGTATTTCCTAGGACTCGGGTCGCAGCACGTTTAGTGGCTGGCACTTTAATCTCACGAAGAGTGCACTAAACGAAGTGGTGAATAGATGTGAGATTGGATGAGCGGATTTCTCTCGGTGGATTCTGAGAGCGCGCTTTGTTGGTAGTTGTTTCCATCAATGACGAGGATCCAGGTTCTCGGGGTGAGTGTTTGTCCCAGGCCAGGAGTACCCGGAAGCAGCGAGAGCACACCTGCTGTTGGAGCTCGGATACGGAAAAGTTTTTTTTTATACCATATATTTCTTTATTCCCTGTATTTGGCCTAGGGCAAGTAGCCAGGTGGCCAGGGGTGAGCTTTTTGGTAAGAAAAAAGAAAACTGACCGGAAGTTCTAGGACTGATATCTCACCTCGTGCTTCTTTAGATTCGTCCTGCCAACTTTGATATTGTACAGCACACTGGTTGGGCTCAGGAAAATCTCGAACTCTAGTGGTATAACTCAAGCAGGCTAGGATACCCCTTCCAGCACTGTCCAAAGGCTGGATGAACTCGGAGCTTATTCTATCGGACTCTTTCAGTCTATTTGTGGTACAAACTTCAAGAGAGGTACTCATTCGGGCTTTACAACGGAAACTCTCTTCGATTAAGAAAATTGGAGCCCTTGATCCCCCCCACCACGTAGCTAACTGTAGTTACCCGTGATTCGGGTATCTGATCCAAACGTGGGCCACCCCTTTCAGTTCTAAATACAACCCCTAGTTGTCTCGTGGTTATCACAATAGCCTACTGCACACCGGACTTGGAAATACAATATCTAGCGAGGCTGAGCTCATTTACAATCTTGGGATAACTTCTTCCCTCCCTCGGGCGGACTTTCCCTCCAGGAGTTTCTTTACCGCGTCGAGTGATATGGGATGCTTGGGGGGCAATATCCCACTTCAAAAAACAGGACTAATCGTAGGAACATCAAATAGGTTGCGATCATCGAGAGAGCTTTTCTTTGGAGGGCACAGATTTTCCACTGTACCCTATTTCAGGCGTCCGGCGCAGTTGGTTTATCATAATTCATGGTTATTCGAAGGGGCCATCCGGGAACGGCAGAGTTCGATCCAAGATCGCCTTTGCGCTAAAGTTTTCCTTACCAACGTAGCTTCAAGGCCAGCCAGGTGGCAAGGGTGGAGGAGTAGGCTTTGTAGAGTATTTCTGAGTCAAGATTATATGGTGGAAACTTCTTTCCAACAAAGGATGACAATTCACTACAGCTGAGGGATTGGTGGATATCCGGAGTCACGGCTGCATGGGGATCGGTCCAAATGGCAGGGAAAGGGTTTGAGAGATGGGATAACTTATTGGGTCTGTCCCTGTGAGCTATGAGCAGTTATCGGAACTCTTAGCTTCATCGGTGGTATACGGGTATTCCACTTCCGGGCCTGATGGCTACCACTATACCTGACCGCACCTCTTTTGACTCGTCGTCTACAGGCCCCCCTCCGCCACACGGTATCCGGCGGACCTATGGTGGGGGTTGCAACATTTTGCACAGGAATGTTCTCTAAATTATACTCCTGGCCATCGGCAATACTCTGCAATTAGAAGCACCTACCTGATCAGTGCTCGAGCCACCCACGTTGCTACTCCTACTTCGGGCTAAGGCGATCAGGGAAATCTCACCAGACACACTGGTTAGAGCACACCTCATCACTATGGTTCACATCAAGCCTACTGATACTGCTAGCATGGACAACGCTGGCACCTCAGTAATTTTAACTCAGCCTGGTTCATCCATCCAACTGAGACCTTTGTTGGTGGTACCCACTGGTTATCATATAATGGAGTGAAGTTCCTCAGACCTATCCTTTCTCCCCTCTCTACTACGGCCATTACAGGGACTACTCCGACTTGTTGCATCTTCTCCTTATCAGACTCGCACTCTTTCGGAGTCTGCCCACTCTTTTGGCACCTTGTACTTCGCTATGGCACGGCTGTCTCGGAACTCCCCAGCTTCTCATACTGCTGCCACTACTTTCGTTTTCCTCATAGCCTTTTCTTTAATCACTTTCGTTTCTCAATTTGCCCATGCCCTCATTCACGTCCCCGAGGAGGTCGGGTATAACCTGAATGAGAACGTCACCGCCGTGGACCCTCTCGACTACTGGGGCGAATGGCAGAACCACACTTTCAACGGCTCCCCCGGGAATTGGAGGTTTCCGTTTTACACTATCTTTTTGGATAAGTTTGTCAACGGGAATCCGAGGAATGACGATGCCAATGGAACAGTGTTTGAACATGACGTTATGGGGAATCAATTACGGCATGGCGGTGATGTAAAGGGTCTGATGGATAGTTTGGATTATCTTCAGGGAATGGGTATCAAGGTTTGTACTGACGATTTCTGGAGGGTTTGCCTTAGTTGCTAATACATTGTCACTTTAGGGGATTTACATTGCAGGAACTCCGCATATTAATATGCCCTGGGGCGCAGACGGTTACTCTCCTCTTGATTTGACTCTTCTTGATAGACACTTTGGAGACATTGAAGAATGGAGGAAGGCTATCGCTGAGATCCACGCCCGGGATATGTACGTTATCTTGGATTGTACCGTGGCTACGTAAGTTTACATTGGAGTTAGTGGGTGCTAGTCTCTTGAGCTGACATCTGGATAGTATGGGTGACTTGATCGGCTTCGAGGGTTACTTGAACACAACAACACCCTTTACCTTGGCTGAACATAAAGTCCAATGGAAAGGCGAAAGGAGGTACCGCGACTTCGAAATCAACAATAACTACAAGGAGGAGTGCAACTACCCGCGATTCTGGCAAGAGACTGGCTACCGCGTTTATCCTGCTGTCAAGGGCTGCTACGATGAGTGAGTGCCCCCTCCAACCAACCTTTCACATCCAACAAAGGATACTAACTCTACCACGCAGCGACTACGACCACTACGGCGACACCGAAGCTTTCGGTATCTTCCCAGACTGGCAGCGTCAGCTCTCAAAGTTCGCCTCCGTGCAGGATCGTCTGCGGGAATGGAAACCAAGCGTGGCCCGTCGCATCGAGCACTTTGCCTGCATTACCATTGCGATGCTCGACATTGACGGCTTCCGCATCGATAAGGCGACGCAGATCACTGTGGATATGCTCGGCGACTGGTCTGACTCGGTCCGACAGTGCGCTCGCAGGTTCGGTAAAGAGAACTTCTTCATCCCGGGAGAGATCACGGGTGGCGACACCTTCGGGTCTATCTATCTGGGCAGAGGCCGACAGCCGGATATGCGACAGGCGGACGTCAAGGGGGCGTTTTCGCTCACAGGTGATTCTGATAATAAGTATTTCATTCGCGACAAGGGGAAGAATGCACTTGATGCCGGCGCGTTCCATTATTCGGTTTATAGATCTTTGACTAGGTTCATGGGGATGGACGGTAACCTGACGGCTGGATTCGACACCCCGGGGAATTGGGTGGATATGTGGAACACTATGGCAGTCAGTAATGACTTGGTCAACGCGAATACCGGGCAACTCGATCCGAGGCATATGTACGGTGTCACGAATCAGGATGTGTTCCGCTGGCCCGCGATTAAGGACGGTGAGAAGAAGATGTTATTGGGACTGTTCATTACAACCTTGGTCATGCCGGGTATTCCAAAGGTAAGTTTGACGCGGGAGCGGGTGATATCCCATGGTTGAATTAAGCGATAAGCGAGGCTAATGATTATCCATGCAGCTTCTCTGGGGTGAAGAACAAGCTATGTACGTATTAGACAACACTGCCGACAACTACATTTTCGGCCGTCAGGCGATGTCTTCTGCCCTCGCGTGGCAGACCCACGGATGCTACAAGCTTGGATCCTCACAGTACTTCAACTTCCCTCTTGACAAAGCGCTTCGAGGCTGCGAGGACGACTGGAACAGCCTTGATCATCGTGACCCGAGCAATGCCATTCGCAACGTCCTCAAGGCGATGTACCATATGCGCCTTTCATTCCCCACTCTGAACGATGGCTTCCAGCTCGAGCAGCTTTCAAACCTTACCCGCGAGGTCTTCCTCCCTGGTTCTAACAGCACACCGACGGAAACGGGTATCTGGTCTGTTGTCCGTGGCAATTTCGATGGGGTCCAAAATTTGGGTGAGCTCGGTGGAGGTGGTAACCAGAGCGTCTGGCTGGTCTTCTCGAACACTAATGCGACGACAAAGTTCGAATTTGATTGCAATGATGAGAACAAGAACCTCATTGCACCGTTCAAACAAGACACCGTCGTACAGAATTTGTTCTTCCCGTACGAAGAGTACACGCTCAAGGCGTCCAAGAAGGAGCTCTTTGTGGACTCAGTGAAGGAATTCCATGGCTGTCTAGACAGCCTAGAAATGCCAGGGTGGGGCTTTAAAGCCCTCGTCCCCAAAGAGAAATTCGTGGGAAACCGTCCCTCAATTGTGAACTTCTCACCAGGCCACGACGCTCGTGTGCTTTCCAAGGTCGCCCCTGGAAAATCCCAAGACATAGAAATCGGGTTAACATTCACCCACGAGATGGACTGCGACAACCTAAAACAAGTAATAGCAATATCTTCTCGAACCGAGCGACCCGAAGAAATAGCCCGCATTGAAGACATCCGCTGTGAGAAGGTGCAAAACGCCACGACGCCTATAACTGTTGGCGCGGCACCGGGTATCTACGCATTCAAAGCGACGCTGAAAAACGTCTATGACGGGGTGCATACGGTCACTGTACGCAACGCTAGCACAGTGGGCGGGAGATTTTACACTGCGGCCACGGATCACTTCCTTTTCCGCATTGGAAAGCACGATAACCCGATCATCTTCCCTCGCACCGCGAATTACACCTTGGGCCTACTGCACAAGGAGAACGGGCGCTTCTACGTTTCGCAGAAAGCCGCGGGGGCGGATTTGTTCCGCTACTCGACGAATTGGGGCTCCAGCTGGAGTGCTTGGCAAACCTACCATGGCGGGAACGTCACGATTGACCGGCAATTCTGGTCTGGCACAAAGAGGCAGGCATGGAAGGGGGAGCACATCATCATGCAGTATTGGAGTGAGCCTGCCGGCTCATCTGATCATATCCAGCACGCGGACTTTGGGCTTCCGTCTCACTCCCCTGTGTCCCGGCGGTTTCCGCACTTGTTCCTCCATGGCCCATTTAATCTCTATGGATACGACGCCGGGGTTAGGAATGAGATGAAGTTGCTCAAAGACGGGAAGTGGAAGATCGACTTCATGGCCGAGTGGCCGACAAAATTCCATTTCAATGTTTGGGGAATCAATCGCGACGGGAAGCCAGATTCTACGTTTGTCTATGGTGATATTAATAAGGACGGAGTACTAGACCGCATGCCGCCGTCCTCCCTGGCCGAGAGCGTAGTAAATGTTACAGCCGCACCCCCGAAAGGTTACCTATCGTACCGCATCATCCTTGACGACGGAACATACAACTACCGCATGATCCCCGCGGGCTCCACGGCAGTCCAGATCACGATCTTTGCCCTGCTGTTCGCGGTGCCCGTGCTCACGGGCTTCGTCGCTGTATGGACATTCATGGCGGGCTTCTACCAGGTCAAGACAAACACAAAAGGAATAGCCATAAAGCGCAGCATCCTCCCGATCGCGTTCGCCAAATCAATGTTCTATGACCGTCTGAACAACTCAAATGTCGCCGCCACCGACGAGAAGAAGGCAGCGGGGATGGGCGTAGACACATCAGAACTGACGACTGCGGGTCAGACACCGCCGAAGCGGGCTTCAGTACTCATCGCAACGCTAGAGTACGACATCGAGGACTGGGGCATCAAGATCAAAATCGGAGGACTCGGTGTGATGGCGCAATTGATGGGGAAGAATCTTGGTCATCAGGACCTTGTTTGGATCGTGCCATGCGTGGGGGGAGTGGACTACCCCGTCGACACCCCCGCAGAAAGCATTCAAGTCACGATCCTTGATCAAGCCTATGTCATCGCGGTGCAATACCATATTCTAAATAACATCACATACGTCCTCCTTGATGCGCCGGTCTTCAGAAAGCAGACCAAGGCAGAGCCATACCCCCCACGCATGGACGACCTCGAAAGCGCAATCTTCTACTCTGCGTGGAACCAATGCATCGCGGCGATCATAAAGCGCTTCCCAATAGACCTATACCACATCAACGACTACCACGGCGCTCTCGCACCAGTACACCTACTCCCAGAGACAATCCCGGCGGTGCTCTCCCTCCACAACGCAGAGTTCCAGGGTCTCTGGCCGCTCCGCACACCAAAAGAGAAGAAGGAAGTGTGCTCGGTGTTCAACATATCCCAGGAGCTCTGTGAGAAGTATGTACAGTTCGGCGACGTCTTTAACCTCCTGCACGCCGGCGCTTCATATTTGCGCGTCCACCAGCGTGGCTATGGAGCCGTGGGCGTTTCGGCAAAGTACGGCAAACGCAGTTGGGCCCGGTACCCCATTTTCTGGGGACTTTCCGGTGTTGGAGAATTGCCGAATCCAGATCCGACAGATACAGCAGATTACGACCCGAGTCGGAGGGATAGTACTGAGACGGTTGTGGACGCGGAGTTTGAAGCTGGGAGGGCGGAACTGAAGCTCCAGGCTCAAGAATGGGCTGGTCTGGAGCAGAACCCGAACGCGGAATTACTGGTGTTCGTGGGGAGGTGGTCTATGCAGAAGGGGATTGATTTGATCGCTGATGTGGCGCCGCAGTTGCTCAACGAGAATAAGAACTTGCAGCTGCTGTGCGTTGGCCCAGTTATCGATCTTTATGGGAAGTTTGCTGCTATGAAGCTGCAGAGGCTTATGGAAGTTTATCCTGGGAGGGTCTACTCAAAGCCCGAGTTTACATCTCTACCACCGTTCATTTTTAGGTATTATACTTCCCCCAGTTCTTGATGCTTTCTAGTCGAAGATGCTAACAAGCTAAAGTGGCGCCGAATTCGCATTAATCCCCTCTCGCGATGAGCCCTTCGGGTTGGTCGCCGTCGAATTCGGCCGTAAGGGCGCCCTGGGAATTGGTGCCCGCGTCGGTGGTCTTGGGAACATGCCGGGATGGTGGTTCACCATTGAATCAACTACACCAGCCCACCTCCTAGCTCAATTTGAATCTGCAATTCGCGAAGCACTCGCAGCACCACTTGAAGTTCGCGCACGGATGCGGGCTACCTCTGCTAAGCAGCGTTTCCCGGTAATGGTTTGGGTGAAGCAGCTTGAGAGACTTCAGGCTGGTGCGAAGCGGTACACTCGTATCTCTAGTGCTCCTTCGGAATTACAGCCCCCCCAACCGGCCTATATCACAGAAGGACAGCTCACACCCCCGACCGGTGAAATCCTGGATGGCATGCGAAATCCAGGATCGTCTTCCGAATCCGACATGGAGATTACTCCCGTCGGCGGACGGCTAGTACCCCCGCCCAAAGTTTTCATCGGGAGCGCCGGATCCGCGAACTCTTCAACTCTGAGTCTCGCCTCCGTCGTTGGGGAGCGAAAAGACTACTGCCTTCAGCGGGTAAATGCAAACTTCACTGACGCAGATGGGAGTGCTTCGAAAGCCTTCGGGCAGGACCTCGCCCGTATCGACGGGAAGTCTGGCAAGGTGGACCTCTGCATCGAGGAGTACCTGATGAAGTGGGAGAAAAAGTGGTACAATGATATGAGGTTGCGAAAGCTGGGGATGAGCTCTGCAAATAGTTCTGACTCGGATGTTGCTACGCAGACTGAAGTGTCCAGGAGCGTTAGCCCTTCTCCCTCGGACGGGTTGGTGGAAGGACAGGGCTTCAAGCCACCGACGGGTCTGAAGAGATTTATGTTGAGGAAGGTTGGAGATTGGCCGTTGTATAGCTTTTTCCTAGCGATCGTATGTTCCACCGCCCCCCTACTTAACATCATACTGACAATCCTCAGGGCCAAATCATCGCAGCAAATTCCTACCAAATCACCCTCCTGACGGACCAAGTCTCCATCACGGCCGACCGCCTCTACGTGATCTGCTCAATCTACATCGGCGCCTCGATAGCCTGGTGGTTCGTCTTCCGCCACCTAAAGTCCGTCTGGTGCCTCTCCCTCCCGTTCTTCCTGTACGGGTTTGCATTCTTCCTCGTTGGGCTCTCCGTCCTGCCACCGCTGTTCCAACACAGGTACTGGCTCGGCAACGTCGGCACGGGATTTTACGCCGCGGCTTCGGCCAGTGGATCGCTGTACTTTGCCCTCAATTTCGGAGATGAGGGTGGTAGTCCTGTCAAAGACTGGGTGTACCGCGCTTGCATCATCCAAGGCACGCAGCAGATCTATGTCGTTGCACTGTGGTACTGGGGATCCAAACTCACGGCCCGCGCGGTGGACGGTGTGCTACAAGATAGCGCGCCAAGCCCACTCATCGCGGCGATAATCATCCCAGTCGCGGTCGCTCTCTGGGCCATTTGTCTCATCCTGGCATTCGGACTGCCAGACTATTACCGTCAACTTCCCGGTAAAGTGCCCGCCTTCTACAGCGCCATCCTCCGCCGCAACATCGTGAAATGGTTCTTCATCACGGTCATCATACAGAACTACTGGCTATCCGCACCCTATGGTCGGAATTGGACCTACCTCTGGAGCAGCACGCACGTCTCGCAATGGAAGATCGCACTGTTGGTGGTGCTCTTCTTCGTCGGCGTCTGGGCCGGCATGCTCAGACTCTTCGCCATCCTCTCGAAAGAGCACTCCTGGATTCTCCCCGTCTTCGCCATCGGCCTTGGCGCCCCGCGTTGGTGCCAGATGTTCTGGGGCATCTCGAACATCGGTGTGTACCTCCCGTGGGCCGGCAGTCCGGAAGCTAGCGCTCTCATTGGACGCTCGCTCTGGCTCTGGCTCGGGGTGCTCGACTCGATCCAGGGAGCCGGCCTCGGAATGATACTCCTGCAAACACTCACGCGCATGCACGTCGCTTTCACGCTCATTGGCGCTCAGGTTCTCGGGTCGTTGGCTACCATCGCCGCCAGGGCTACCGCGCCGAACAATATTGGTCCCGGGGATGTGTTCCCAGACTTTAGCTCTTGGAGATTGGGAGACGACGCGGAGGTCTTCCGCAAGATTTATTTTTACGTTGGGCTGGGATTTCAGGTTTTGGTTTGTGTGGGGTATTTCAAGTTTTTTAGGAAGGAACAGTTGACGAAGCCTTGATGGGTTTATAGATATCACCATAATGTTTTGTATATACCCTTTTTTACCTTGTTTGACTTAATTATTGTTTTCTCTCTTTATGTCCTAGGTGGAGTTCTTTTGTTTCTTGCTTGTTGCATGGCTGGGACTCCCTTTTCTTCTTCTTCCGGGGGTAGATTGTATTTGGCACGGGGTAGTTTTTTTCCTTTTGGTATTGTATATGATTGAGTTTTGGGGTACGGTGAATTGCTACGGCAGAGTATATTTAAATTAGTATAATAATATTTTATGATGGAATGAGCTAAGTTAAATTAATAGTTTCTTGAGAGTTCTGGTTCGGATTAGTGCTTTTAGTTGGTAGAGTTCAGGCATTATCCTGAGGAGGTTGGGGGGGGGGGCTTGGAGTGCTCGTGATTTCGGCATGATATGAGCTGTTCGTTGAAGGCAAACCTACTATCGCAGCTCCATGCGAAACCACCGTTTTGTTACGGCAGTACCGTAGTAAGGTAACGGATGGGGTGTGCCGGGGGTTGTTGCAGATAACTCCTAGAATCTAGCATCCCAGCGAGCTGGGCATTGGCTCGCACGGGCACTATCACCCCGCTAGCCTATCGAAAGCCAAGAATTCAAGCTCTTTTTCTTTCATGATGGCGAGAGCCTATCGCTCGAGTATGGCGAGTTATGAATAAGCACCGGAGCAGCAACAGGAATTAATTTATTGAGTGCATTTCTAGCATTTAATCATGTTTCTTACCTAAGGCCACTTTATTTGCTTACACTGCTCTGTCGTTTAGGGATAATCGGAGGAGGAGGAGGGTGTTTCCTCGGGAAGGGGTTGTGTGGGTTCTCGAATACGGTAGGAGTAACTTATTGTTTTCATTGCAGGACTACTCGTGCTACGGCACTGTATGTATATAAAATATCATTCAACAAAGAAGACGCCCTACAGGTAGATGCACGTTCTGCCAGGGTGCATGAGATGGGGATCTCACGAGCTGCAAGATGGTTCGGCTTAATATATCATGCTTTGTCAGATTTGCCCCGACGGAAGAACACTTCTTCATTATGCCGGCGTGCGAGGTTTGTTGAGGGCAAGGGGATTACACTCTATGTATCCCGTTGTACTGTAGCGAGCAACTTGTTCGCCGCAAAGAGGCATGATGTTTCCCAACAAAGCGAAGCGAGTCCCTGGCGTAGAGAGAATTCACCGTCTATTGGCCCATCTTACGCGAGTTGTGTGCTTCAAAGCGTATTGCAAGCCAGTGCTCGTTGTGCCGGCTTCCCGGTGTTGGCTTATTGGACCGGGAAGTGGCAGGTGGATCAGCTAACACGCACCGAAAAGGTAGAAATATGGAAATCTCAATTGGCGCACAAGACTGAGAAGATGAGATCCGGAAGGGCAGGAGATATCTCTGCTATCAGCACACCATTTTTGGATTTGCCTTGTATTGAGCTGAATTCGGAGGTTATTATTTTGTCCAACTTTCCTTCATGAGGATCTGTGCAACAATCACATACCTATACAAACCGATTCACTTTTGCCTCTGATCCACTTCCCGGCCCAGTAGGTTAAGTAAATTTAGGGAAACATTCTGCATTAAGCCATGCGGGGTGGGATGAGGGGCAGGATGCTTTGGTCTTGGCATGCAACCTCTGGGATATTTTCAGCTGGAAAATGGGTTGAGTGTGGTTGCCCCACCCCCGCTTTCGTAATCCCCCCTCCCCTCCCCGATAAGGAGAAAGAAAGAAAGAAAGAACCAAACTTCTTCCCCATCCGTATATAAACGCTGGAGGTTCCTCCACTCCACCTCATCGCCAACATTGGTCGCTCACTACAAAAGTTTCAAATTCATCAAACATGGCAATGAGCACGAGGAATTCCTTCCTCTTTCTCTTCACCATCCTCCTATTCCTGGCCCTTGCGTCTCCAGCCGCCGCATTTGGTGCAGGAAACATCGCGAGTATCGCCAAAATCGAAGGGAAAAACTGGCGACATGGAGATATTGAAGACACGCTAAAGACATTGCTGGCGCTTAAAGGCGGGAAATGGACCACTATGAATGTCCGACGTGTGTATTTTGGGAATTGGCTCAGGGATTATTCACAGGCTTTGGATGTTGGCACTCTCAAGAGCGTTAATAAGGATACCATTCGTATTCTGGTTTGGGTCTTGAGCTTTTTGAGCTTCGGCTATGCTACCGGGGAGTTCGAGGTTACTGAAGAGAGATTAGGGGTTTATCGGCCTGAGGAGCATATCGGTTAGTGGGCTCTTATTCAATTGTTTGATTTGACCTATAAATTTGCTGACAACAATGCAACAGACAACCCAAAAGATTATGCAGACAACATGGATGCACGTCACTATGACCCCCGTCTCCGCCCTCCGGTCCACCCGGCCGAACTGGCCATAGACCCCCTAACCGGAATGAAAAATTATATCGCCAACGAAACTGGAGGATGGGCAACCTCCACAGGATACGTTAAGCACTCCCTTACCAGATCTATCCACTTTGGCCGTCTCTACACTTCCGGCGGCCACGGGATCGCCGGTCGTGAAGATGACCTTTGTGAAGCTCTACGCTGCCTTGGGCAGGCGTTGCACTGTTTGGAGGACTTCGCCGCACACACCAATTATATAGAACTGACCCTTCGTGAACTTGGGTTCCATAGCGTCTTCCCGCACACTGGTGTGGGCACAGAAGTGATGGCGGGCCTGGGCGCCGTAACCCCTGCTCAGTCCGGTGCGTCTCCGTACGGTGGCTACGCTGGCGGGCATCCCGTGCACCAACAACAGCCCATGGGTGGGGGGCCAATGAAGCGCGTATTCCCACTCACGACGGGCACCTTCGGAGCGGTAGACTTCTTGCACTCTGTCCTCGGTGAAGCCCAAGACAAGTTCTCTCAGACAGAGGTAGACGAACTAGATACCGTCCTTGGGGAAGCCCACGAGCAACAAAAAAAGTCGGAACGCGGCGGGCAAAAGAGTATTCTGCAGGGCCTCCTGCAGCAAATTCCCAACCTTGGTGGTCTCTCTGGCGACGCGGATAGACTGGAGGCGCAGAGCAATGCTAAAGAAATGGAGAACATGCACATCTCCCCACAGAAATCCCGTGGGCCGGCGGGCGCTGGCGCTGTTCCTCCCTCTGCTGGCTTCGACCCTGTAAAGACTGCCCGCGACATATACCCGATTCTTGAGTTCAGGGATAAAGTCATGCGTGGTATTGAAGAGATAATAGAATCGATCCCTGGCCTTTCCGCGCTTGTTGAGAAGATCTCTGATACGCTTTCATTATTCGTACTCTCGCTCTTAGCGCCCTACGTCCGCCCGATCATAGCTCAGGCCTCTCTGGAATTGAAAACGGGTTCCAGCGCCGTCGTCGACTCCTCAGCTGCGCACCAGTACGAGCCATGGACCATACCGACATGCACGGACCCAACCCACTCGCTCCTATCAAAAGACCACTTCTCCAACAAGCTTAATACCCCCGCCGGGGAGGTAGCCAGCGCGATTTTAGCATACGCAGTCCCTCGCATAGTTTACGCTTGGGAGAACCCCACCACTCCGGTGGAAATGGTCCTCCACGACGTAACACGCGTATTCCACCACCCGGCGCTGCGCGATCCGAATGCTGAGGTCCAGACAACAATGTTCAATACCGTCTCCGCATGGGTCGAGCGTCTGCACGACAAGGGCGCGTCGCTGAACGACATACTGTCTAGCGAGGGCGTCCGCGCCGGAAAGAACCACGAAGGAGGGGTATTCGCCGGAGGTCATGAAGGTGGCCACGGCAAACTCAAGAGCAGCGAATGGGACAAGGCGAAGAAGAAGAAGAAGGATAAGGACCCTAGGAAGGATAGCTTCGCTGGCATCCCGGGAGTCTCGTCGAGTGGTGGGAGTATGAGCGTTGGGGGAGTCAAGATCCCCGGTCCTATTGGTGGAATATTCGACGCTGTTGCGGCTGGGTATCAGGATGGGGGAGGCGGTGGCTCCTCCAGTGGGAAGCACAAGGAGGAGAAGTACCACGATAAGGAGAAGAAGAAGGAGAAGAAGGAGAAGCACTATGATGAATATGATAGGTATGTTTCCCTCCTCTATCTGTTCACCAGCAAGCGATGGGCGTATGGCTAACGGATCTTCATATCAGGGACAGAAAGGACAAAAAGGACAAGGATAAGGATAAGCACAGGGATAAGGACAAGAAGGATAAGAAGGACAAGAAGGACAAGAAGGATAAGAAGCACTACTCTGAAGACGAGGGTTCTGAGGACGAACGTCGTAATCGCAGGCGCAGTGGGGAGCATGGACATCATGGTGGACATGGTGGACATGGGTATCAGGCCGGATATCAGACTGGGTACCCGGGGGGATATCCGAGCGGGTATTAGGTTATCCAATTTCTTGGTCAGCCGGTTTGGGGGTATCGTCGTGTTTATGTGTTTAGTTTAAGTTTTATTCCCTTTTTTGAAGCTCTGTCGTTTTGGGTTGGTGCGTGAAAAATCACTTTTGACCGAAATTATCGAGGTGTAATAATGATACCGTAGGGGTGGATCCATGGCTCGTCAAAATCGGACTCAACGCCCTGAACGAGCTCGCCACAATACAGGAGATTTTTTTGTGCTCCCACGTTATACACCTATTACCAGCGCACGGCCCTCTCCCCAATACAGTAGTCTACTTCTCACAGCAGTCCCTACCCATCTTTCCCACCACCGATAAAGTGATACCTCGACCACACTTACCTTGAAAACGCATCCATCTACTCCTACAACGCTCATGCATTCATTCAACATCTACTCGTAAACACAAGATGAACCGCTGGGAAAGACCATCACCGGGTCGTGGAATAGCTGGTGGTGCCAAAAATTCCCTATCAAAAGAGACTGCGTAGCATGAGAGGAATTCTTTAACGGAAGACTTCTTGGTTTATATTGAGGTTTACCCTCCGCCTCCCCGAAGGCTCTGGGTGTTGGGTTGTATGTCTGAGGGTATGCGGATTTGTTGGAAGAAGAGCTGAAAAGGCCCTTGTGGGGAGTTACTTCGGTTTGGGAGGTGGAGTATTGTGTCTGCGGTTTTTTTTGTAAAGTTCGAGTGCAGTGCAGTAGCGCTGGGTTCTGGTATTGTGGGATAGGCTAGGCTCCACGATGGTTGGGAGGAACTTGGGGGGGGGGGCTTCGGCGGATGGAAAGGATTATCTTATGAAATTGGGGTGGAATTGCTTTTTTCTTTTTTCTTTGTTTCCCCTCGAGACGGGGGGAATCTGGATGGTTTGTTGGATGATTAAGGGGATGAGAGGTTGCGATATAGTGGTCACCGGTAACCAGTTTGAGGGGGTGTGAGTATAGTTATCAAGTTACTGCAGAAGTTCACTCGGCCCTGCTGCACTTACAAAGTCTATCTGATAAGGGATCATGTGCGGTGACATACGGTATTTGAGCTATAGGGACTTAGCCAGCTTAAGGAAGACTAACTTAGTGTGTTGCTATCATTCATCTATTGTGGCTTGCTTACCGTATTTGGTCCTGGGTGGAAGGGGAAGGGCCACACACAATTGGGCTTGTATGATGGCAAAATTATATATGTTTCTGGGTTCATTAAATATTAGCAGGAATGCGCTGGTGGAGTATCCTGGATGGAGAAGGGGACGGCGCGAGTAGGAAAAGGGAGTATAGTGTATACAAAGATAAGCACTCACTCCCCCGTGGCTTTTTAGGCATGCGGTATGTCTGATAGATATCATAGCTGGAATGGGGTGAAGTGGGTGATAAGGGCAATGGCCGTGTTTGTAGGAATATGTGCTCTGATCACACATTGTGTTGGATGATTAAATGCGGGATGTATTAAACGCGATAAGTATAGGTATATTTAGATAGCGAGCTCTTGGGGTTCCAATGTTGTTGGTGGCCTCTAGGGAGATCCTCTCGGAGGTAGCAGTTTGGATCTTCATTTACGCTCTAGATATCGTCGGTCTTGAAATGGAGGTGTGCTTCCTGCTCAGGATGGTGCGATTGACTGCCCTAGCGTAATATGATAAGTGCGCCATCTTCGTTTAGTGACTAGGACGGTGCTTTATAGGAGAGATAGAGGAAGATGTTGCGTAGCGGTGGCGCCGGTGTTGATGACTTTATCGGCGGCGGCAGTGAGGTGAGTATCGATGGTGGGGATGGGGAGGGTGCATTGAATAGTGATTGGGAGGGGCTTGGCTTGTAACCGAAAAGGCATAGCTGTGGCTGCGTCATACCTTCTGGGGTAAGGTGAGTGAGAAGTGGACCTTTATTACGGTACTAGATAGGAGGGTGAAGTGGTTGTATGATGGAACATTCTTTCTCAAAGATCTGGGTTGGTACTATGCATTATAACAAACTTTTGCCTCACCATACCCTCCCTTAGTGCTTCTCGCCAGTTGGACACTACAACGATTTTGGTTGCAATGTATTTGGTTTGTAGTCAGTCTGATAGCTGGGCAGTTTCTTGTACAGGGAAAGGCAGAGCATGCAAATGATCCGTGATAAGAATTTGTTACTAGGGAAATATGCTGGCTTAGTGCTCACTGAGAGAATAGCCATGATAAAATGTTATGCTCGAGGAATCGGCCGGTGGTTTGAGGGTTGTTTTTAATCTTAGGTAGCGTAAAGGGCAGTGCTCAATGAATCACCATTTTATGATCCTGACAACTTCTCTGAAAAGAAGCACAAGATTTGCTGTTCCTGTCATGCTAAATAGTGCCTTCGGCACTTCCCCACAGCAAACCTCAAAGGAAACTGAGAAATAAAGATGCATCGCCCATTGCGCCGTCATTGAAGAGCGCTTCGGCTATCAAATTCCCTCTAATCCACATCTAGCTTCCACAAACCATCCCCCAGATAATGAACCGTCTCAACACCAACCCCTTTGTTCACTTTCCTAATATCATCAGTGCTCATCTTCAACATTCCCACCATACACGCATTCTCCTTTCCCTCCGCATTGACCGCAACCACCATCCCGGCATCATATCCCTCACCCTCGGCCGGTAGCCTCGCCCCGGGCGATGTCAGGCCTGGGCACATCAGCATCGCGCCTGCCATCACAAAGCGAATGGCCCCGCGGTCGATTTGCACGGTGGGGAAACAATCGGGGAATTTGTGCACTAGACGAAGCGAGGGGAATAGCGCATCATCATGGTGTTGGAAGAAGAGGACTTCATTGTCGAGGGAATAGAGGGAAAGGCGTTCGGGCGCTTTCAGAAGGGAGAGCTGCGACTTCTTGGGGAGGATTTCGTCGATGTGTGGTGCTAGGAGGGGGAATTGCTCGACTAGCTTTGCCCGCAGGGAGCGCTGGACGGAGGATTTGAGCTTGGTTTTTGACGACCCGGTGAATCTACAGATGGGAGTTAGCTTTGGTTCGTATGGAGAGGGGATAAACCCGGCAAATACCCTTTTTTAAACATAACTGTTATTGCACAGGACGGGGCCTTCCGGGGGTGTCAATGAGGGGCAGATCAGAGTGTCAGCGTTTGGCGGGTGCTCGCACTCTAACCCCGCGTTTCCGCCGGGTAACTATAGCCCTGAACGCACGGACCACCATGATCTTTAACTTCACCACTTCAGCCTCATCACGGCTCTCGCCTCCACGACCCAAATCACAATCTGCTGCACAGCGCTCACCATTCCCTCTTTTTCCATAACAACAAAAAAACAGCTCCCAGTCACGGTTTTACAAATAGGAACCACTGCCAAAAATGTCGGAATACTGGAAGTCAACACCCAGGTACTACTGCAAACATTGCAAAATGTACGTAACCGACACCCCCCTCTCGCGCAAGAACCACGACTCCTCCCCTAAGCACCAAGGAAATCTGAAGCGCTTCCTCCGCGACCTCCACCGGAACAACGAACGCGAGAAAGCCGCCGCTGAAAGTGCCAAACGGGAAGTCGCGCGCTTGAACGCTCTCACTGGGGGTCCCTCCACCTCTGCATCGTCATCGTCTTCATCCACCGCCGCTAGACCCCTCCCCAAACAGCCCGCAGGAGTCCTCACAGATGGAGAGAGGAAACGCCAGATGAAAGAGCTCGAGTCTCTGGGTGTTGCATTACCGGATGACTATCGTGCCGAAATGGCGCTAATGGGGGAGTGGAAGTCGGCGGAAGTTGTGCCTGATGTGCCCGGGAAGAAAATGACAGAGAAGGAGAAGGTCCAGGAGGATATCCAACAGGACATGAAGCGAAAGTTTGATGAGGAGGAGGCGAAACGGAAGTGGAAAGCGCTGGATGAAGATGAAAAGGCTATCAGGGGCTTTAAGATCGAGACTAAGTCGTATCCGGGGGTGGAGGATCAGGATGAAGGGGGTCTGGAGCGATTACTTAAATTGAAAGGGAAGGGGAAGGGGGTAGAGGCTCATGAAGAGCAGGGGGTTAAGCTGGAGGGAGTGGATTCGGAAGCAGGGTCTAGGATCAAGGCTGAAGTGCCAGACTCACCGCCAGGGATTCAAGTCTCTGAGGGTAACGATGGCGCTGCGCTAGAGGTAAAGAAGGAGGAAGGTACTGGAGTGGTATTTAAGAAGCGCAAGGTCAAAAATATCCGCAAGAAGTAAGATTTCTTATCGTTTCTTCTGTTGTAATATAATACTGGTAGATTCATGTATGATAAATGAGCAATGGTTTAGACTGGTGATTGCTTTTTTTTTAATGCCCCTGCAGTACTTCCCTTCGCTTCGGCAATGCCACTCAGCCGGCCACTTTGTCGCATGTGTAGTCCAAGCTCATTATCTAATTAGCTTCAAGTTAATCCTGCATCCTCATATATCCTTACTGAAGTTCTACTGATTATCCTCTTTTGGAAAAACGTTTTTTGAAATACACCCCCTGGCTGGTCTCTTCCTAGAGCTCAATATAACCCTAACCCTACTAAGGTGTGGCAGCCAGCCAAAGTCCTCCCATCCTCAAAGCAAATATAATTGTAAAATTGGGTTGAAGATTTTTAGGGCAGCTACAGCGATGGGACAGAGGTGGGAGTTTGGAGCGATTCATCCTCCTTATTCCGGATGCCACACTAATTAGCAATCTTCGCTCATTCTTTTGGATCATTATTTCTCACTTGGTAGAAACATTACCTGAGATATGGAAACCGCTTGATTTTCTGCGGTCAACTTTCAGGCAAACCCCAAAAATACCACTTAAGAACCCGAGGGAAGTCTAGTAGAGCGCTAGGAATTCAAGCGGGTAATATTTGAATGGTGATCGAAAATCTTGGGGCGTGGCTATAGAGATTCCGGTAGAGGGTATCCCGAAAATTGGATTCCGATTCCATAAAAGTCCCTTCCACAGCTGCCACCACCTTCCAGTCACCGATTGGTTTGCCAAGTACGTACGTGAGGTGGGGGCTGATTGCGTTGGCTTGACGACCAGAGAATTAAAATCCCCAGGGAAGGACGGGTGCATCGGTCCGGAAGGGGAATCTTATAAGGGACAGAGCACCCATAAGGTCTCTAGACGGGAGATAAAGGGTAGTATGCTGTAGATAGATCTAGTTTAGGGCGTTCCAAAACTCCCAGATTTTTCTAATAGGAATATTATCCTCTTTTGATTGGACAGGATTTGTGAGTCGGCTCTGGTTCTTTGCTCTTTGCTCCTTTCACACGTTGACTAGCACGTAAAAAAAACGAGCCCGGCAAGTCTCCTATGGCCATAGTCGTTTCAGGAAGCAGTCAACTCACCATCCTACGGGAATTTAGCTCCAAATTTGGAACACTACTGGGGGTCTGTACGAGAGAAAGATAGAAGCACTGCTGATGCCATTGCACCCAGTGTTTGCCATGTCGGGCCGTACCCCATAGACCGAAGAGTAGGAAACCGGTGGTATGATGACAGTTAGCCTGCAGGTGGTTACGGTTAAAACAAGAGTGGACTGCCATGGAACCTCTGAGTTCGGCTGTGGCACCGCTAAGAAAGAAAAGAAAGTGCGTTATCAAAAAATCGATTTTTATGATAAAAACCCAGGGAGAGCCACTAAAAACTGGCTTTTACAGGGTGACAAACAAGGTTTGGCTTATAGGATAGCATCACACAATTGAACCGTCGAGTGCCTTGATATTTTCTGCCGGCTTCAGTCCGTCTCTCACCCCCTCAATCCAGCTTCTACCCTTCGCCCTCTAAATATCCCTCATTCCTCCCCCAACGGCTGCCTAGCAGGTATTTGAATCTTTGTAGACAAAAAACGTCCCGTGCTGCCCCCACTTGGATGTTTTTCGGCCTGAATAAAGATTTGCTGTGAGTGGGCTTTGTTTTAGTAGAAAGGGTTTCTTGTTCCGGCTGTGCGTCAGCAGCTCCAGTTCATTCCCGAGCGAGCAGTTCGACAATGACTCTCTAGAACCTAGATCACTGGACGGGGACAGACGGGTACGGAAAAATTTAGTTTTATTAGTGCCAGTTCTCGCTCGGGTTTTGGTTTGGTTTTTTTGTTCGCCATGGGATACATTATATCCCTAATGGAGAGCTTGTAGTACACTGGACACACCTATTATCCACCTAAAAACACTATCATAATATACCTCACTAGTCTTTCGTAAGAAAAAGAAAGGGAAGAAGGAATCTAGGGCCTTGATCATTCCCAGTCCTATCTCGTGACTATACAATTTTGAGTACTTTTATAATTTTATCCAGTTGGGCTGGTTGTGCCACCGGCGCTTAGGGTTTTGTAGGTGACCATTTGATTGGTGTGACACCTTTTTCAGTGTCCGATTCGAGTAAAATGGCATTACTCGAGCACTGTATCTACAGCGCTGCAGAGGACCCCCGCTTTCCCTTACCAAGACCCCGCTTTTTCCCCAACTCCATATTGAATCCCCAACTCCCAAGAATATCATCAACCAACTATACTCAATAACTCCTCCTCTACAACAGTGCAAGCAGCAAAACATCGAACATGTCCCAATACCCCACTCATGATAACAACAACTGCTTTAATAATACGAACTCTTTTAATAATGTTTGGAACAACTGTACCATTGCCGATGATCGGTATCCACTCCTAGCCTGGTTATCACCCCTAGAGCCCAAGCTACGCCATGGTGATATTCAAGAGCGCCGTGCCGACAATGTGGGGGAATGGCTTTTGCAAACTGAAACATTCAGAACCTGGCACGAATGGAGTGGAGAAGGTGAAGATCAGAATGCAGTCTTGTTTTGCTATGGGGATCCGGGAGTCGGAAAGACATTCATCAGGTATCAATAATTATTCTCGGGGTATGGAAGAAAGAGCGCCAGTGCTAACAAGCCGTGATGCTAGCTCGCTAGTAGTAGACAGGTTATGCGATCAGGCTAGGGGACAAAACGCAGCCGTTACTTGCTTTTACTTTGACTTTGCAGACCGAAAGGAGCAGTCTGCGAATAGCGCTCTGGGCGCCTTGCTGAGACAGGTCGTTGGCGGACTAGAAAGAGTTCCGGAGGAGGTATCACAGGCTTTTCGAGAGGAGAGGAATGCTATTGGTGGACGAGGGCCACGACTCCCAGATATCGTGAAGATGCTACAAGCTATCACGTCCTCGCTACCGACATTTGTATGCATAGACGCCCTAGACGAATGTGCAGTACTGTACCGAGTAAAGCTCCTTAATTCGCTACAGCAAATCCTAAAGAAGTCCCCACGCACACGAATATTCATCATTGGAAGGCCTCATATTCAGGATGAGGTCGAAAGGGCCTTTGCTGGACGAGTGACAAGTGTATCTGTAAGCCCTAGAAAAAGTGACATTATTGGATACCTCCGTGTTAGACTAGGCGAGGACCCAACTCCACATGCGATGAACAAGAGTCTGGAGGCAGACATTCTGGAGAAGATCCCCGAGAATATGTCAGAAATGTATGTAGGGCAATGGCACTAGGAATGCCACCTCACGCTGTTCGCTAATAAATATGCATCTAGGTTTCTACTCGTTTCCTTAAGTATCAATGCAATCTTACACGAATCGACCATCCATCGGAGACGAGTAAGGCTCAATAGAATGACAGATGGATTGCGGGTAGGAGATGTTTATAGCGCAACCATCGAACGGATAAAGGCACAAGACGGGGACCAATCGACACTCGGGATGGCAGCATTGATGTGGATCAGTCATGCGGAACGACCATTGCAAGCGGATGAGCTCTGCCACGCCCTAGCAGTCGAGCTAGGTTCCACGGATTTCAGTGCTGACAACATTCCTTCAATTTCGACATTGGTGAGCAGCTGCCAAGGGCTTATCACCGTAGATAAGGAGGCATCGACGGCACGATTGATCCACTTTACTCTCCAGGAGTATCTTTCCGCCCATCCAGATATATTCACCAGGCCCCGCTCGGCAATGGCAGAAATTTGTTTGACTTATCTGAATTCCCGACAGGTCAAAGCCCTTTCAACAAATCTCTCTCCTGACGCCCAGAACACACCCTTTCTAGAATACTCTTCGGTGTTCTGGGGGGCCCATGCAAAAAGGGAGCTCTCTGACTGTGGGAGATCACTTGCGCTGAAACTATTATCGGACCATTATGGCCAGATACCAACCAAATTACTTTTAGCACAAGTAAAGGATTTGTATCTTGGCAATTATGATATCTTTCATCCATTCAGCGGACTACATTGTGCATCGTTCTTCGGAATTGTTGAAGTTGTGGCTACCTTGATAGAGATGGGATATTATGATATCAATGGGAAAGATTTTTTGGGCCGTACACCACTTGTCTGGGCTGCCAATAATGGACATGAGGGGGTGGTGAAAATACTACTCGGACGGGAAGAGGTCAACCCTGACAAGCCAGGTAGTAACGGCCGAACACCGCTCTCGTTTGCCGCTGGGCGTGGACATGAGGGAGTGGTGAAAGTACTACTCGGGCGGAAAGAGGTCAATCCTGACAAGCCAGATACTGACGACCGAACACCGCTCTCGTTTGCCGCCCAGGATGGACATGAAGGAGTAGTGAAAATACTACTCGGGCGGAAAGAAGTCAACCCTGACAAACCAGATGATGACGACCAAACACCGCTCTGGTTTGCCGCCTGGTATGGGCATGAGGGAGTGGTGAAAATACTACTCGGGCGGAAAGAGGTCGACCCTGACAAGCCAGATTATGACGGCCGAACACCGCTCTCGTTTGCCGCTGAGTGTAGGCATGAGGGAGTAGTGAAAATACTACTCGGGCGGAAAGAAGTCAACCCTGACAAGCCAGATTATGACGGCCGAACACCGCTCTCGTTTGCCGCCTGGTATGGGCATGAGGGAGTGGTGAAAATACTACTCGGGCGGGAAGAGGTCAACCCTGATAAGCCAGATAAATACGGCCAAACACCGCTCACGATGGCTACTAAGATGGGCCATGAGAGGGTGGTAGCGCTGCTACAGTCTCGTAAAGCGGACCCCCCATACGACTTGAGTCCTAGGAGACACCGCCTCGTGGAAACTTGAGTAGCCCCCGTCCTTTCCCTTCCGAGGAATGTCACTCTTGGTGGTTGCCCCCCGGCATCTCCCTTTGTGGTTGCGGGGAGTCCAATAAGATGGGAATCCACATTTATGTCATACCCTATCGGCACCGCGCCTACTTGCTTTCATAGCCAGCTAAGGATTTATGAGTTCTTCCTCACAAAGTCCTATAGAACTTAGCTTTTGTGGAGGAAGGGTTCTACTGCTATGAGGAGGTTCAGCTCATAGCCCGCCGCTTTCGTCTTGTCATAACTAATTCTTCTTTATCTGTAAAGTCTTACCTGCATGTCCTTGTTTTTCGTGTATAGTTCTTTTCTTCCCCCCCTCTCACCCCCCCCCCCCAACGAATAGATCACTGTATATAGTGTTTTTCGGATAGAGAAAAGTGGTGTACGATAATGTAAGGATTCTTGAGATAGTTGTCAGCAACTATGTACGCCGCACCTGCCATAGAAAACGTCACTACAAATGACATAGTACCTACTGTATATTATATCATCCTGAGGGATACCAACTAGCCACCCGAGTGAGAGGTGAGTAACGGTAATAGAGGGAGCATAGCAGACCAGCCTTTCATGTTCCTCATTATATTCATTCCTCTCGCGATCAATTCGATAGCATAAAGCATGCTACCAGATATGCCACGAAAGGGGCATCCCACAGCAGGTATGCACCCACCCACCACAAGGATCTCCCGGTAGAAACTGCGTTAACGCTGCCAAACCGTCAACACCCACACAATGCATTTCTCGAGATTAACAGGAAATAATATCTCTGCATGGCTTGCCGAAAGGCTGCCCAACTAAGGAACAAAAGAAACAGCTAAAGGAAACACCAACCGGAATGAGATTACCGGACTAGCTGAACAAGAAAGTGGTTAACTAATCGGTCGATGGGGATCTAGCTAAGGAGGGAGTAGGGTTACATATCTCCAAATAGCTGGAAATACAACCAACCCCAAAGAAACACCATTTAGATACATCGTGTCCCCCTATAATCCCAAGCAATCCAGAGCCATCGGGATCCCTGAAAATTCCGTACCCTATGACCTATGCCGACTAGCATAATAATAAAAACAATCCCGCCCACGACTCCATGGCGAGTGGTATCGGGCCTAAAACCAAGCCCCCTTATCCTATGCCTATGATACCAGCACCAGATGACTGACTGCCACGTTCCTAATCACTGTGTACCTCATATGCACACGCCCTATTACTGCATCTCTTCTCACCCCATACTTCATACTCAACCTAGTGACAACAATCACATGGCTCCTCCCCAACTATCCAGGCAGGTATGAAGGGAAAGCAAGGAGGAGATGTCCTCATATAGGTTCAGGAGATAGTGCTCGGGGAGCCTACCGCGCTATATTGCGCCATCCACCAAGTTAGTGAATCGGAGGGCTGGGGAAAGTGAGATGAACGGCTTCTTTCCGTCTTTCTCTCTTTTCCTCTTTCTTCTTTGGTATATCATATGAATTAGGTTTGGAGTTAGTGAGGTGCTATGATATAGGCTACGGTGTGAATTAAGTTACAGGTCCTGTTAGCGTATGCGTGGTTAAAGTGCTATTGCCTGCCGGGACTGACATTGAAGCTGCATTCTTATGATTATTCCCGCCGAGTGATATTTTATGAACCCCGAGCATCGGTTATGCCCAAGCGAGATCGAGACTAGGCTCCTGCTACCCAAGGTAAGAGCACCAAGGAAACCACCTGAACTTCTAGGTCGGCTTGTTCATTAACAATCATTACTTGAGATAAAGTTTTTGGTTTCGGCGGTTTTACAATTCCCTCGGGTGGATGATTGCGAATACCATGATTTATTATAGAGCCGTGCGACACCAATAATCATTGGCTTACTCTACGATTTTTTACCTAGGTCGAGAAATCAGGAAACAGGATCCCGAAGGTACCATCATAAAATATTCCATCATTGTGAACAAGAGTTGTCCAGTGTTTGAAGATCACGCTAGATGGAAATTTTTGCTTTCCTCATTCAAGTTGACTAGCCTACATACCGCCCTGTAGCTTTTCACGAGCTTTAAAGAGTTTATTGTGGCGGTCCAGGCTGCTGAGGGTCCGGAGATATTGTTTTGGAGCTTAACAGATTTCCGGGAGAACTGAAGGAGGCATTGGTGTGAGACACGTGCCCTATGGCGCGATATTAGGCGGGAGTAGTTTGGAGTAGTTTGTGAAGATTATCTCGGCTTTCTAGCTAAATAAATCATCGTTCGCGCTGTGTAAGTGTGATTTGCCTGGGGCACGGGACTTTTGATGAGAGAAATAGTGGCTTTTATTTAGGATTATCATAGTCCCTGATAATTGGGAGAGCGTCTGTCGATAGAGCTAAGAAGCCTTATAAAATCAAATATTTGCACACCTAGCCCGAACGGTGTCCCCCGAAGGGGCTTAAAAGCTCGGAGAAAGAACAGACACTCGGTTCTTTATCCATCCATTGGAAGTATAATTGCTCAAGGGTTCTAAAAGGGGGAAATGGACTAGATTTGGTTTCCCGAGATAGGGCTTTATGGGCTCTTAAAGTGATTCTTACAATCGTACTTTAGTGGGGCTACTCTAGAGTTGCTATTAACACACCACCCCGGAACCCCAGCGGTCACTGTTTATACCTAGATGTTTTACCAGGATCTCATTTTCTTCCTTAGATCCAGCAAATGATATGATAGTAAGGAGAGACATACGCATACTTTAGTCAAAATCTTGCTCCTGAAAACCCTACAGGTCTCGTTTCCAGCTAATATCGAGAGCGTAAGACAGCAGAGTGTGGAAAAAACTACAGGCGACTGGATCCGATAATTATAAAGAGCTAAACAAAACACTAATCGCCCGCGGGAGCCCATCACCCAACTTTTTAGCGAGAAGGTGCCGCAGAGAGCCAACAGAACAATGGCCTAACGCTGAAAAATATTTTGCAATCTGCCTATCCATCACAAAATATACCTAGCCCCCTTCCCTTCTCAAAATTGGTTCCCTGAGCCTGTGTCCGTCGTCTAGTTGGCCGTTATCCAAGTGGCGCTGTGAGAGCTCCACTCCATGGTCGGGTGTCTTGCGATCATGTCATAAAGGTTTGGCGGATAGCTGTCATAATCTGCTTACTTGCTGTACTGTACAACTTGTCAAAGAGTAGGACCTGGTCCTCTGATAATCCGTCAAACCAGATTTCTTTCACCCTTTCTATCTCAACTCCTACTCCCGGCAGCAATGATGCATTCTTAGCAAGCAAGGTTGAAGAGAAGAAGGGAAATATACGGGAGGAGAAAAATAAAATCGGCAGGTGTCTGTAACAACGTGCTGTTTCGCTGAAGATCTAACGTCAGGGGAACAAAAAATAAAAACATCAGGATAAGTATTAGTTCCGGTATCGATATGGTGTGAAAATGCCTAGCTGGCGCAGTGGTTAACATGTCAAGAAACTAATAACCTCCTGTGCACTTAGCGGGAGCCCAGGAGTTCGATTCCTCTCAAAATGAGTTATTATCGAACGATCCATCACGTAGGGGATGTGGGCAGTCCTGCCCTACAGGAACTGGGAGACTGATGCCCTTAAGCCTTCAATAAGGCTGTAGCGCAAATCAGACCTGCTGCGAGGTGGTAGAATCCGACTCTAAGCCCTACCTGTAAGGGTAGGGTCTGCAATCGGCGGGGCAGCAGAAAAAAATTAAACAATAATTTTTTTCTTTACTTGCCTCTTCTGGTTGGGGAGGGGGAGAGCGACTCCAAATTCTGAGTATGATACTATCCGGATTCTCTACTGTAGCATTACAGTGCTCTTCTATTACGCGTTTGGAAACGTACGGGTGCCTAGCCAGGGTGGGCCAAGCGTCTATGATCCAGAACCCCTCTGAATATTGTCTTGAGCTCAAACTTATAATTATATTCCCACTTCCAATCGTTCCTTCCGGCGACCCAGTTGACCTTCCAGATCCAGTAAACCCAGCCATCGATCTCCTCGTAGCTAAGGAACTGGGGAGCCCACCACTTCCTATACCACCCAACAGCATCAACCCTATCAATAACTCTGAATCCCATTCCGCACTATCGGCAACACTTAAACCCCACTCTCCGGTGATGACAGGCCAATTCCCGCTGGGGGAATCTGTTCGCGAGTGCCGCATATATATCCGCCCCCAGACATGGTGACGACGGGAGCCCACTTGACGTAGTGGCGGTCATCGTAAAAGGCATTGGTAAGGTTGGGGGTGTTGGCGTTGGGGTTTCCGGATCCCCACTTCTCGTTCATCATCTAGATGTGTAGCCTCTTCGCCGCGGTGACCCCGAGCCTGCTCTCGACGGCCCCGATGTGCTAGAAGGCAGTTAGTAGTATTGTTACATTATGCCCCTCTAAGTGTTCCCATCCTAGAGGAGCTTGTTCACCAGCTGGATTGTGCCGGCCTGGGCAAAGTGGGGGTTTGTGTGGATCATGTTAGTCGTCCATTCGAACCACTTGTATGCTCGCTCGCATTGCCAGTCGACTTAGAAGCCGTCGTTGGGGGAGCACTGCCCGGTGAAAGGCTGGTATGGTACTTCTGCCGGGCGCCTGGTGCACCGTGCAAGTCGATGATGATGTAGAGCCCGGTGCCCTTTGCCTATTCGCAGACTCTCTCAACGTACTGGAATGCTCCTTGGTGGAAGTGCTCACAGTCGGCATAAACCAGGTCCTAGTAGATCCAGTATCTTAGTATCTTGCACTGTGCATCTCTAGTGCGGTAGGTTCTTCACCCAGAGGTCCTGATCCTTTCACCACCCAATCAATACTCATTCTCGAAATTAGCTTCACTAGAATGTTCTGGGGCAAGTTTTCGGAAAATGAAGCTCATCTGACTTTTGGGGAATCCAGAATATGTCTAGACAACCGGCACGCTGAATCCCGTAGCTTGAGATTGGGGTGCAATCACCTCAGCAGGTCTGTCCTCAGCTTAGGAAGCTCGAACTTTCTTAGTGGTTGGTAACTCTCCACCCCAGATCAAAGCCGGGGCACTATAGTATGCTTTGTGAGTTACAAGGGCGTTTAGCATGCCAGGGAGAGGCGAGGACGGATAGTTGCATTTCTAGTATCTAGGTGAAAAAAGAAGGGAAAGGAGCGTAGGGAGATAAGATTTTGATGGTTTGAGGCTAGGCTAACTTTGCAGTGAGGAAAAAACAAAATTTGAATCGATGAACACCCAAGGCTACAAGTAGTTGTTGTAGTAGGGGTAATTCTAGTCGTCCCGAATTTCAGAGCTCTAGGAAGCCGGATGGTAGACATCTGGCTTTGTTTTATCAGAAAGTTTCCCGTGATGCGGAATTAAGCTGTTATATCGGCTGTTTCTGCGGAGGGACAAGTGCTGGGTCTGGGGGAAAGCGTGACTCTCACTGATAGCCTTTTTCTTTTGCCTTCAATTGTTTAAGCACACAACTTCTGTGCACGGGCGCTAGGTATGTTATGATATAAACCCAAACCATTCAGTAAATGTAGTGGAGAGCCATAAACAAGCAATAACAAGCACAAAAAAAGAATATTTTTCAGCGCCCCAAAAGGTGTAGGAAAATCCTTAAACCCCTCACATTTCTGGGAAAGTAGCACTGATGCCATTAACGGAAACAAAACCAACAGATGCACTCATCAACTTGGCTCCATAAATTTGAAAACTTCCGCCTCAAGACCGAAATCTCTTATCCTAGGGGCAATCCCCCCTCCAGCAGACCAGGGCAGCCAAACCTAGTTACATTTTCGAAATCCAAATGCTCTTCGATACCGCTATCCCTTACCCCCTCATACTGCATAGACCCCATAACCAAAATCTTCCCCCGCGAAAGCCTTCCAAGAGCAAAAGACATCTCGCGCGCTAACACCCGCTCCCCTAGCTAGGTCCCACATCACCAAAGACACCCGCACGCGCTCGTATCACTTGTTCCCCTAACAACCTTCCCATCTCAACCCCCTTCTCTCCCCTCTTCCTGCTCCTCACTTCTCCCCTCCTTCCCATCCATTTTTTTTCTTCCTACACGGTAGGGAATCATCACCCCCCCAAACCGTTTCTTGGCGTGACACTATACAGAGGCCCCACTTGCTTTATCATACCTTCCCTGGTTAGTATTCCTTTACACCCAGGTCCCTCATCTTTTATCTTCACTCTTCAACCGCCCAAAGCAGTTGAAACAGTGCCATCTCCAGCATCAAACTTCTAATTACTTTCTTCAAGAAACCTTTCGCTTACGAAACTTCTGCTTGTCTGTAGAAATCTACTGTACGTTCGGGATCTCTCTACCTCAGTATTGCATTTGTTCCTTTACACTCCCTTTTTTTTTCCATCGGACTAGCCAAACTGACATCCGCGTCACCGGCTGTCACCCGGTCTCAGACCATGGCACCAATCACCTTCTTTTCCAAGGGAGGGAGAGAACGACCAACCGGCGGGCGGGACAGCATTATGGGCAACTACCGCATCCCTAAAAAAAATTCTACTACTGCGGAGGAGGAGAGGAAACGGCAGAGACTCCGTGACACCCGTAATCTTGCCACTGGAATAGAAATAGCCTTGAAAAATCTATTGCCTAATGAAAGTCGGGTGGTCAAAAAGGCCGTCTGGAACACTCACGACTCCTTGGCTGTTGACATTGAACTCGGGGTTGATTCAAGCCGTACTGATTTTCTTGGTGCAAGAGTCCTTGATCGCGCTACTCCCACGGGTAAGTTACGTGTTAGCTAACTGGCTCGTTTTTGAGGGGGCTTAATCTCTGATCTATGGTCGTCCTCCTCTAGGTCCAGCCAGAAAACATGCGGGAGCTTACTATGGAAGAGTTGACAATAATGGTGGAAGTTTCCAGGGAGTTCCTTCTGCCCCTAGAGCTATGACAAGGTATTGGTCAGTCTTAGATCATGGGAAAAATTCAGATCATCCGTATGAGCAAGACCATCGAGACCTCAATCGATCAATTGGTGCCCCACGTCCTGCTTTCCCCGCGATAGCCACTGACTCAAATAATGCCGAACCCCCATCTGATACATCCGGCCGCACAACTCATCCGTACATGCAGGATCCCTCGGATCCCAACAGGCTCATTGGTGTCCCTCGACCTCGTTTGCCCGCATGGGCCACTCGCCCAAACCATGGCAAATCTGACTTTGAGAAACCCGCCCGTAATAGCTATCCATACTTGCAGGATCCTTCGGATCCCGACAAGTTCGTGGGGGTTCCTCGCCCCTTTGATTGGAAAGACGAAAGCACCGTGAGCGATAAATATACTGGGGCAGCATTTCATGAGCATCGCCGTAGGCAAATAGAGCTTGGGATCATTCCATCTATTTATCCCGACCACTGGATTAGTGGAGAGACCTTTGGTGACGACGATAAAGATATATCTTCGGCCAAAAGACTCTTCGAGAAGGGTAGGCATATACCCGAATTCCTTCCCCTTTGTGAAGAACCTCCAGAACTATCATAGAAGCTGACTTGGCACATTCAGAGCAAGGAGGAATAAGAAGTTCAGGTGCTGCGCTTTTGGACGGCGTAGACAGAGACGGCGATGTATCCATGACCCAAGTACTAGAAATTCCCAAGCCTAGCTCTCCCAGCGTATTGCCTGCGCCCGTCGGTAGCGCATGCGGGTCATTGATCCAAGTCTTTGATGGTTTTCGTATCGAAGAGGAAGTATTCCTAGAGACGGCAGAAACTATCAAGGCCAGTCAAGATTTCTTCGCAGAGCTTGAATCGGAAGATACTCCGGCAGGAGGTGCCGCGCCCCCTGCGGCCAGTGAAGGGCGTTCTGACAACGACGAAATTTCTTCCCTTGTCAACTTGGGCGACTCAAAAGCGTCAGGGACCGCTTCCACTTCAATGTTCAGCCGTATTGGTGCTGCATCGGGCACGGATCCTCTCTCCGCTTGTATCGAGAAGATGCAGCCGTATCGTACCTCTAGTACAGCCGGCTCTTCTTACGCACCCACGGTGTTGAGTGGAGCATCCGGCTTTAACGGACCTCTCTATAAATCCCACCTAGGCTCTCGATCTCAAAGCCGCTTCGGAGGCTATGGGGCATCCAACTATAGCGCGGCTTCCAAGGCGCCTAGCACAGTCTTCTCTTACGCCGGGTCTTCTGTGAGCAGGAATTGCCCCTTCGATACTATGTTCGACTCTGTGCTGGAGAACGCCATCGACATCCCGGTCCTCGAACCGACGCCGGCATCCAAGAGCAGTCTTTTCGCAGGGCATGCCGCAAACCTAAGAGTTCCCATGTCACACAACGAAAAGATCAGCCAGTGGGCTGCATCCATCATGCCCAACACGAACCCAAATGGTCAACTGGCCTCCCCGAATAAGTTTGGCTCTACCAGCAGGGCCCCGGTTGAGTTCATTTTCCCCCGCCATGGGTTGTCCGGAGCCAAGAACGCCCTTCCTCCTCGCAAGCTCAATAATCTCCTCTCCAATGACCTCTTCGAGATGGCCGGCGGGGGGAACCCTGATACGCGCGCCCCCCGAGCGACCGAGAGCTCTAAAGGGCGGTAACCGCTCCGATATTTACAAGAGAGCTCAAAGATCTCTCGCCTGGAAACAAAATCCTTTTCGAAAACTAAAAAAACTTAACAAAAAACTCTTTTCAACTGTTTGTCTTTTAGCTCACCCCCACATGTTAAAGGTAATCGCGCGAGTGGAGGGTGGGGGAGTGGTTACGTTCTTTGCTGTTCAATCGGGCTGCTAGGGTCGCTTGTGGTTTCTTAGATGTCTGAGTTTCTGGTAATGGTGGTCTGCTATTATTAAATTTATCTCTGGCTCATGTGGTGGCTTTGATGGAGATCGCAGCATTTTTCATGGGGGATTCGCGGGATTGGAATGTAGCTTTCGCCAGCATAGACGATCACTTGACTTTTTCTTCCTCGGGAAAAATGAAAGCATTGCAGTTGTATTGAAGGTTCTATAGTTGTTTAGGGAGTCGGTAGACAGCTAGATGTAGGTAAGTGAAGTGAAAAAGCTATTCCAGACTACCCCCTTGGCTGTGAAAGTTCGTTCCCACAAACAGTATCCTATAAAGGTTGCCTTGATAATATTTAGGAATACTATAGCCCCGCCTAGGAATTTCTACCACGCCATCATACCCAGAATCATACCCCTCGTAGAACTCCCCTATTAACTCCACGCCGGGCTCTCGAATACCCTCACCCGGGAACGGGATTCCCACACCCCACAAGCTGAGCAAGAGTGAGACGAAGCATGCCTGGAACCCTTTCTCCGGCCTCCGGTTGCAAGTCTGTTCGGTGATGGCATGGAATCAAATCAAATTTTTGGTGCTTTCTTTCTGTCTTGTATCTCGGGCATTTTCCCAAGTTATCAGAAATAATTCTCGAGTGATATACTGTGATCAGATGATTTCCGGTTGCCGGGAACTCAACGCTTGTGGAGGCGACAGAAATTAGCGATAATACTGTGCTTATAGACGACGAAACACGAGACAGGAGAGCCAATGAAACCATTCCCTCTCGCCCTAAGCTTCCTTCCCTCGTCTATCAAGCCCGTCAAGGCTCTTATATGTGAACTCCAGGTCAATTCAGTACAGCTAAGATTACATGTCTACGCTCGGTCTACGGAAAAACAGGAACACGGCGTGCATACCATGTCGTACGCATTCGTTGTGATTTCTTCTGCTTAACTTCTTTCCAGTGTCTCTATCGCTGAGGGGGGGAGGGAGAGCGCTAGCTGCACTTTCAGGTAACATAGCAATTGCCTGGAGGAGCAAATTCTGTGTAGCATTTGGTCTAACTTTCCGAAGTTTCGTAGAATCTCTAGGCACCGGGGGGGGGGCACTGAGCATGCGCAGCTTATCATCATCATTCAGAACCACTGGTCGATAAGTGGTATGCTTGAATGGAGTTTAAACTGGGCAACCGCTTACGGTATCACAATCTGGGGATTAATATTCGCGGAAGCTCTCGAGCAGCGCTGTTATCTACACGTTTTCCGGCAATCATGCCCTTCGAGTGAGAACTTTGAGGAAGATGCAGATAATATCATAGAGTGCAGTAATCGGGGATGGATATATCCCCGACGCTCGAGACAAACCGGTACGATACTGTAGTTGACATCTCCGCAGAGCCTCACGTTCAACAGTTCGCTTCCGCCAAGTTCAAGTTCAGCGTGAGCCTGGGGCCCAACCAACACTCAGGGTTAGGGGTTGTACAACCCTTGCCTGCATGAAACCAAGCATGGAGCTGGCGATCGAGCCAAAGTCCCAAAAATAGGATGCAGATGATCATCCAGCCAACCAATAATTGCAAGCAAAATCATCTTGGAAGAACAGCCCGATTCGAGAGCTGCAGGGATGGTGAGGGAAGAAGAGGTTTGTTTGGTTCCTGACGGGCGGCTATTTTTATCAACAGAATCGAATGGAATCGAATTGATTTCCCTTCTTCCTCGAAAGGGGGTACGCCAATCTACTGTATTATCATATCATACGAGTGGTGATACTGGTACTGGCATGAAGTAAAGGAGGAGAAATACTCTTTAGAGGGGAAGGCTTCTTCATCAGTTCAGGCTCACGGGAACACATTTTTTTTCTTTCTTTTTTTTCCAATCCGTGGTGCCGCAGCGTTCTTTGCATGAGAAGAAAAATACGATCCCGAGCTGAACCTTCCAACCCCCTCCTATCATACATACAGTCGATTGCCGTACTGTGTATTATTTAACTTCATCCATCTCGCGGGGTTATCCATAGGTGCCGCTCGCTACTCGTCCGCTACTCTTGCCCCTCCTTCGGTCGCGCATCAAATCACGCGCTTGTCAGATGCGTGAGTTTGTTCGTTGATTTTTCCCCCCTGTTTAGCTCCTGGTAATTTCGACCACGCGCTCACTATGGATTCCTGGATAGGAGAAACTGACTGACTCTACTATTTCTACTACCGCCTTCCAGCAAAAGTACCTTCTACACGAGTTCTAGACGTTGCTATCTTTTGTTTTAGCTACAGCTGAGAAACGACGAACCCGATAATTCGTCATCACAGCCTTTCTGTCCTTAGCACCAGCGGCACAGGACGGTAGTTTTTCACAAACCTCCACCCCACATCTCCCCCACCTTCCGCTTTTCTTTCTTAATTCAAGAACTCCACTCCCCCGTTCATACCTCCACACCTCCGCCAAAAGCAATCATGCCGTCCACCTCCACCACTACAACGCCGCCCCTCTCAATCCACAACGCCAAAGCAACGCTCGAACCCTCCACAAACGACTCTACCACCCGCGTCCTAACAGTAGAATGGGACATTTCACTCAGCACAAACACCTCGAACGGCGAATGGGTCGTGGAGTGGGACGCTATGTACGCGGCTCTATCAACCGATTTAAATTCGGCTCGCAGTGAAAAAGGCTCATACTTTGCGCTCCAATACTCCTCCTCAGCGAACCAAACTCCAAATGCACTCTCCCCACAGCAGCGTGCCGAAGCGGCATGGTTGGATCGTCAGATAACTAACCCGGAAGACCTCCCCACGGCTCCGCTGTCGACAGCAAAGTTGCTGCAATTTGAGAATGGAGGATTGGATAAATTGGAACCGAGCGATGATCTCCCGGCTTTCTTCTCCGCGAGGCCGATTGTGCAGGCTCCGACCCACATCCTCGGTGGAGAGGGAAAAGGAAAGGTTTACTTCTTGTTGACTGGTGATGCAAAAACTCCAGATTCCGTAAAGATATTGTTCTACCCGACTTGGACGCCGCCGGTCACTCTTGGGGACGTGGGCGTTGTTACTGTGTCTCCGGGGACAGTAGGACATGCCGCCTGGGCGCAGCACCGCCTTGCTGACCTTAAAACCCTCGAAGACATAGCCCGCGAGCTGGAGCGTGAGGGTGCTCGTGGCCTTGGTACCGGTAGGGTAAAAGTTGGTGTTGAAGGTGGAGGAATGGACGAGGAAGCCGTTCGTCGTGAGGGTTGGATGGTGGGCGAGGAAATGGTCTGGGTGTCGGAGAAGTTCCTGTCTCTTCCCCCGGCCGTCGCTTCCACTCCTGCCACCGCTGCCGTCGCACAGCTACCCACACTCACCATGACGACAACCCCGCAGTTAAAAGGCGGGCTAAAACTCACCACGACTACAAACAACACCCCCTTTCAACAACCACACGAAAGCCCCCTAGACGAAGACGGCGAAGACCTTTTTGCTCTCCCATTGAGCCCTCGGTCTCCGGACATGGCTAAATCACCGTTTTCGAGGTTTCGCGGTGATGCGCTAGGGAAGAGCCCAAACCTTAGTAAGCTGAGCATGGTGGAAAACCTCGAGGACGAGGAGAAGGAGAAAACGCCGACGGGGATGGGAGGTTTGGGATTGGGCCTTGGGATTGTGGGCGCTGAGGGTGGATTCCCACCTACTCCTCCTTCGGAAAGAAAAGCTAGGGTGGAGAAAGAGTAGTTTTTTTATTTTTTTCTTGTTGGGCTCTTTCGTTCCAAAATGAGCATTTTTCGGATGAATGTGATGGATGGACATGATTGATGCGGATACCATATGGTTAGGGTGGAAGAATGGGATGTTAAAATTTTGTAGTTGTCTTCATCCTGGTGCTCTTTTTCTTTTTTTCTTTTGTCCAGACTCATGTTGAACAATTGCATTGAAGGTCTGCGAATCCCTCACAGGCTGGCTGAAACGAAAAACAAAAGAGCGGGAAATATCATACTATGCCCAAGCTTGTAGCCCACTCAAATTAGTTAGATGGTCATGATGAATGTACTATTTTTTTTTGTGTTGCTACAGTAATTATGCATGAAAATTTTCTGCCGCTTATCATTATCGTGGCTTGTGTGACATTGTCCTGGATTCGGTGGGGTACCGTACCGGTGCGAACACCGCACCCACAAACGTGGGTGAAGCTCCGCCCGCAGAGGCTGACAAGCTGCTTGTATCTAACGGCTGCAGGAGCCGGATGGGCAGTTTGTATGATACGGTACCTGTACAACCTGTTAGACTGGGGAGTACGGTAGGACAGACACAGCAGGACTGAACTACTTTGTTTCTGAATTCCGTTTCAGGCAAATTTACTTAAGCTGCTCTTGAACCTTTTGAAGGACCTTTTTTTCCTTCTAACCTCTGAACCCGGCCCGGGGACGAAAGAAGACGGAATGTGAGATGGCGCTTGTCTAGCATTACTTAACTCGTATTCTGCATTCTATGAGCTCATCATCTATTGTCGAGGGGTGTTCTAATTTGGATTTCTAGGTTTTGAGATTGATATGTTTTTCCCTTCTTTTTTGTTTGTTGTCAAAAGTGCTCCTGGTCTTGTGGTATGGTCTGTTTCTGGACCGGTACCGGTAGTGTACTGTACTCGAGTAAATGGTGCTAGCGACGGCCGGTAAGGAGGGAAGTATCAGTTTTAGTATCTGTTAGGTTAGTAATGTACATAATATCTAGTATGATATGATATTATGTCAAACGGTATCTGCGGCTTTTTGATGAACAGGAGTTAGCGCATCGCGTGAACATTCGGTTTTAGGTCAATGGTTTATTTGGATTGATGGGATTGTAGAAACTAGTTCTGGTATTATAGTGATCGCTGCGAGCTGAACTGTGTACTGTACGAGCTTAAAACTGCCCAACGTTTTGGAGTGGTTTCTTCCTTCCTTTCTTTTTTTTTAAAAAAGGGGAGAACGGCAGACTCATACATTCGCGCTCAATTCATTCGTACAGTATGATACCGGCACTGCAAAATGGAAAAATATATGCTGTATCGTAGTAGGAGTAACAAAGTGACAAGCTATGATATCAAGCAACTTTCCCGGATTTAGTTAGTATTCTGGTAACTATATTACTTGTCTTATAGACAGATCGTACTTGTACGAGTACAAAGTATAAAAAAATACCGTAACTTCCAAAGCAGGCGCTGTAACACATGATTACAAAGCAGAAAGCCATAGCTGAAGTAACCTAACTTATCCCTATCTATCTCTCACTAAAAAAAAAAAAAATTGGAATTTCCCCTTCTCTTTGATTGGGGAGCCTTTTGCTTTCTAATAGAGTCTTTAGGGTTTGAAAATCATTGAATTTCTAGTGCACGTTGTTAATAAGACAAACCACACACAGATTAGAACACTTATCTCCTAGTTAGCTAGAAATATTGTGCCCCTGTCAATGTTTGAGACATGGATGACTAAGGGAGTTTATTGAACTACAACCTCAGCATTCCTCAGTGATCGCGGATCAGCCATCGTCTGGGGACTATGATACACATTTGGCAAAATGTTGCTTATTGACCGGTGTATCTCAGAAAACTGAAAGGGGGGTATCATACTAGCACAACTGACACCCAATATGATCAAGCGCCCTCCGTTGGCTGCTGAGAATGTGAATACTTCCGGAACTTAATGACGTGAGCCCTAATACGGTTGAAGTTATATATATGCGAACACCACGCCTGTGCGGTGCGAAGAAAGGGCCTGGGGGGGATACTGCTGGAACCTGGCGACTGTTGGGTATCATATCATGCTCAAGTACTCGAGTATACGATATGTTGAGATATCATACGGCTACCTACTCAGATCATGTCTTCAGGTTAGGCTAGGGTCTGTCGACGTTTGGGTTTAGGTCAATCATTGGTTGTGCGGGAGTGGGTTTGGCATACATGTTTCCCCTTAAACACCCGTATTCTCTCTTGTACGACTAGACATCAACCAATATTCATCACATAAATTTACCACACATCCAACAGCGACGCTAACACCGACACAGCTGGTGCAATGAATGGCCCAACACCGCTCTCGTGGGCTGCTAGGAATGGGCATGAGGAAGTAGTGAGGATGCTTGTGGAACGGAGCGATGTCGATCCAAACAAAGCTGACTCCGCGGATGGCCGAACACCGCTTTCGTGGGCTGCTGAGAAAGGGCACGACAGGGTGGTGAAGATACTGCTGGAACGGGACGACGTCGATCCAAATATTGCTGACTCTCGACAGGGCAGAACCCCACTCTTATTTGCGGTCGAGAATAGGCATGAGAGGGTCATGAGAGCACTGCTAGAACGGAAGGACATTAAACCCAACATAGCGGAAACAGAATATGGACTAACTCCGCTCTTGATCGCTGTCGAGCGTCATGACGAGAGGACTGTGAGGCTACTGCTGCAACGGGAGGACGTTAATCCAAACACCACCGACCCCGAGGATGAAATAGCCCCGCTCTCACTGGCTGCCCAGGAGGGGTATGAGGGGGTTGTCAGGATACTGCTGGAACGCCGCGACACTAATCCCAACACAGTTGACCCTGAATATGGGCAAACTCCGCTCATGCTTGCTGCCGATCGTGGCTATGAGGGGATCGTGAGGTTGCTGTTGGAACGCCGTGACACGGATCCCAACATACGTGACACAGGGTGTGGGCAGACTTCGCTCTCGTTGGCTGCAGAGAGTGACAATGAGGGGGTCGTGAGGCTGCTGCTTGAGCGGAAAGACGTCAATCCCAACATAGCTGATACCAAATTTAACACAACCGCACTCACGTTAGCTGCCCAGAATGGCAATGAGGGGGTCGTAAGGATGCTCTTAGAACGGCACGACATCGATCTCAACATAGCCGACACTCAATCTGGCAGAACTCCACTCTCGTCGGCTGCCGAGAGCTGGAGCCAAGAGATCGTGGGGATACTGCTGGAACGGAGCGACGTCGACCCCAACGTTGGTGGCACCGAATTTATCAGAACTCATCTTTCGTTGGCTGCCGAGTTCGGACATGAACGGGTTGTGAAAATACTACTAGAACTGGATGCCGTCGATCCTAACATGGTTGATGCCAAATCTGGCAGAACCCCACTCTCGATCGCTGCCGAGAAAGGGCGTGAGCGGGTTGTCAGGATGCTATTGGAACGGAATGACATCGATCCCAACATAGCTGACACTCAATCTGGCAGAACTCCACTCTCGTTTGCTGCCGAGAATGGGTACGAAGGTGTTGTGATGATGCTCCTGGAGCGGGATGACGTTAATCCCAACATAACCGACACCAAATATGGCAGAACACCACTCTCGTTTGCCGCCCTAAGGGGGCATGAGGGGGTGGTGATGATACTGATGCAACGGGACGATGTCAATATCAACATAGCTGACACCGAAGATGGCATGACTCCACAATCGTTGGCTGCCAAGTGGGGGTATGATGGGGTCTCGCGAACACTGCTACAACCGAACGACGCTATTCTCACCGGTGGACGAACGCCACTCCAATGTGCTTTCAAGAATGGGTACTTGAGAATCGCACGCTCGTTGCAGGAAGGGGCGGATTGGATTCCCATCGATGAAGATGCAGCAAATCTTCAATCAACTGGGCTCGTCTCCGCGGAGCCCTCCGAGCCATCTGAACCCCCTTCTCAAAAGCCTCGCACGTTTTAATCTCCTGGGGTCAAATTTTACGAAACAGGATCTTAAGCCCGCCTCCGACAGCCCTTTATATACGAATTGAGGGGTCACTGCAGATGTCAAACCTTTGGATAATTTGCTTGCAAATGTCTCTCTATCTTATAGACCCCCCCAATTAATCCTATCTCCTTTTGCCTTTCCCGTGCTCGAGGATTGCTTGGGCTTTCGTTAACTGATTTTGTCTATATTTGTTCCAAATTGGTGCTTTCCTTTATTTTTATTTTTTCTCAAAACCCTCTATCGCTCCAGGGTATCGTACAACTCCTGTACATAACTACTAGGTTACGAATACGAAATGACAACCTATCCGGGCTTTCTTAAGCAGTATTCACCCTTTTAGTAAGCTATTCCATTTCTCAATCATTGATTTCATGTATACTTGTATTCCTGCACAACCTGAACAACGGCCGTTTTGTATTGTAAGAGGGGTTGATAGGAGTTTTATACCGGTAGACCTAGCTGTAGACAAATTAAATATGAACACATTATACAAAATGGAGTGAGGGCAAGGCCGAAATCAATGGAGAAGAGTATGGTATGGTATGTAGCTCACAAAGCTTGTCCTATTTTTCTATTTTCTCTTTCCCCCTGATATCCCCTCAACTATCCACCTATCAGCCGTACTGTGGTGTAAGTTCTCTTGCCATTACTGCATAATTTGGTGAAACTCGTTTTCCAGACAAGAGGCCAACATAATGTGTGAGTCAGGATATCCCACAAAGTAACCCTACCCAGTTAGAGGACAAATGCCTCGAAAACAGCGCCCCGGGTATATGTTTGTGAAAATCCTACCCTTAAATGCCACTCTCTACTCAAAGGAGTTGGTGTACCATAGTCTGCCACACTTTATTTCCACCTCTTTGTGCGAAAACGAGCTTCACCAGATTATGCCTCACTAAAGGCATCAGGACCTTTTTCCCTACTATCCTGTTGGACACCATAATTAAGATGTGGTGCTCATCGTAAGATCCAAGCCTCTTCCTGCCCCCCCTTCCTCTCATATTCATTCCTGAGGAGGAGAAATATCCATGAATTAGACTCCGAGATTCCTACTCGGGTCGTCCACCCCCTTTGTTTGATTCGATTTCGAAGTAGGGAGGGGTAGATTCAGCCTTTCTCGTGGAGTACGCCCCGAAGGGGTCTACTCTTGTGATAGCAATTTCGTTATCGAGCCCTACTCGATGACTGCTAAGGCCCGTTTGACGTACTTGAGTATCTCGGCTTCAGCGCGTGAAGTGATTTTTCAGCTGCCATTCGTCCCTTCTTACCAACCCTCTCTTCCATCGGACATACCTCTGGTTACTGGTGTCAACTTTTAGGGCGAATAGGTGACTACCCTTGTATTCACTTCCGTACAGGAGCAACTGTGCGAGCGGGAGAGACAGAATAGATTTGTATCTAAAGAGTGAACGAAGAAGTAGACGATATGAATGAGAGCTATAGCGAAAAGAAACACGAACAGTAGGGTCTCTTATATAGACAGAGTCGGCCAAAAATCATAGAGACAGAAGAGGAAAGAACTGAATGAAAAGTAGGAAATCCTCCACTGTCTCACATCTCGAACAATACAGGTACATAAAGAGTGTCATAGTAGGTAGCTAGTGCTAGTCTGTTCCATCCCCAACATCCGGTGTTTCTGCTACATAAGACAAACGTAGAAAAGAGTTTTCCAAACACCGGGTGGTTCCAGTGAGAGTGCGAAACACTAGGCCAGCCGTAGTAAGTTTCAACAACTGGGCATAGTACACATGCTAGAAAGAAAACAGCTGAGATCGAGAGATACATTAAGCGGGTATCTTCGAAAGTGCTGCTATTGCGTCATGGACTTTTGGGGGTGGCATTGTGATTAGGGAGATGGCCCTAAGGTACTTGTATTTACAGGCTTCAAGGGGTATATGTGAGGTTTATTATAAGCAAATAAAATAGGATATTGAGATATCATACGGCTACTTACTTAGGTCATGTCTTGGGTTAGGCTAGGGTCTGTCTACGTTTGGGTTTAGGTCAATCATTGTTTGTGCGGGATTGGGCTTGGCATGTGTTTTTCTCCTTAAATACCGGTAGTCTTCTCTTACTAGACATCAACCAACATTCATCACATAAATTTACCATCCAGCAGCGACGCAAACACCAACACAGCTGGTCCAATGAATGGCCCAACACCGCTCTCGTGGGCTGCCAGGAATGGGCATGAGGAAGTAGTGAGGATGCTTGTGGAAAGGAGCGATGTCGATCCAAACAAAGTTGACTCCGAGGATGGCCGAACACCGCTTTCGTGGGCTGCCGGCGAAGGGCACGACAGGGTGGTGAAGATACTGCTGGAACGGGGCGACGTCGATCCAAACATTACTGACTCCCAACATAGCAGAACCCCACTCTTGTTTGCGGTCGAGAATAGGCATGAGTGGGTGGTGAGAGCACTGCTACAACGGAAGGACATTAAACCCAACATAGCGGAAACAGAAGATGGACTAACTCCGCTCTTGATCGCTGCCCAGAGTAATAGCGAGGAGATTGTCAGGCTACTGCTGCAACGGCAGGACGTTAATCCAAACACCACCGACCCCGGGGATGGACAAACCCCGCTCTCGGTGGCTGCCCAGGATGGATATGAGGGGGTTGTTAGGACACTGCTGGAACGCCGCGACACTAATCCCAACACAGTTGACACTGAGTATGGGCAAACTCCGCTCTCGTTCGCTGCCGATCATGGCTTTGAGGGGATCGTGAGGTTGCTGCTGGAACGCCGTGACACCGATCCCAACATACGTGACACCGAGTGTGGGCAGACTCCGCTCTCGTTCGCTGCCGAGAATGGCCATGAAAGGGTCGTGAGGCTGCTACTGGAGCGGGACGACGTCAATCCCAACGTGGGTGACACCCCATCTAATAGAACCCCACTGGCGTTGGCTGCCCGGAATGGGCACGAGGGGGTCACAAGGATGCTGTTAGAACGGCACGGCATCGATCCCAACATAGCCGACACTAAATCTGGCAGAACTCCACTCTCGTTGGCTGCCGAACGTGGGCGCGAAGGGATCGTGGGGATACTGCTCGAACGGAATGACATCAATCCTAACCAAGCTGGCGCCCGATTTGACAGAACTCCACTCTCTTTGGCCGCCCAAAAAGGGCGCGAGGGGGTCGTAAGGATACTACTGGAGCGGAACGACATCGATCCAAACGTAGGTGACCCGGAGGATGGCAGAACACCCCTCTCGTGGGCTGCCGGGAATGGACACGACGGGATCGTGAGGATGCTACTGAAGCGGAACGGCATTAATGTTAATATAGCTAATGCCCGATATGGCAGAACACCGCTCTCATTGGCTGCCAAGAATGGACACCAAGGGGTCGTGAGAATACTCTTAGAACGGCAGGACATCAATCCCAATATACCTGACACCCAGTATGGCAGAACCCCGCTCTCGTTGGCCGCCCAGGATGGGCACGAGGGGGTGGTGAGGATACTGCTGAAACGGAGCGATGTCAATCCCAATCTAGCTGGTACCCATTGTGGGAGAACTCCACTCTTATTGGCTGCTGAGGGTGGGTACGAGGGGGCTGTGAAGGCACTGCTGGAGCGGAACGACGTCGATCCCAACATGGCTGACGTCCAATATGGAAGAACTCCACTCTCGATTGCCGCCCAGAATGGGCACGAAGGGGTGGTGAGGACACTACTGGAACGGAGCGACGTCGACCCCAGCGCGAGTGGCACCGGATTTATTAGAACTCCACTTTCACTGGCTGCCGAGTTCGGACGTGAACGGGTTGTGAAGATACTGCTGGAGCGGGATGCCGTCGATCCTAACATGGCTGATGCCAAATCTGGCAGAACCCCACTCTCGATGGCTGCCGAGAAAGGGCGTGAGGGGGTTGTGAGGATACTGCTGGAACGGAATGACATCGATCCCAACATAGTTGACACTCAATCTGGCAGAACTCCACTCTCGTTTGCTGCCGAGAATGGGTACGAAGGTGTTGTGATGATGCTCCTGGAGCGGGATGACGTTAATCCCAACATAACTGACACCAAATATGGCAGAACACCACTCTCGTTCGCTGCCCTAAGGGGGCATGAGGGGGTTGTGATGATACTGATGCAACGGGACGATGTCAATATCAACATAGCTGACACCGAAGATGGCAGGACTCCACAATCGTTGGCTGCCAGGTGGGGGGGGTATGACGGGGTTGCGCTAGCACTGCTGCAACCGAACGACGCTATTTTCAATTCAAATGACCCCCTCGGCGGCCGAACGCCGCTCCAATGCGCTTTCAAGAATGGGTACCTGAGAATTGCACGCTCGTTGCAGGAAGGGGCGGATTGGATTCCTATCGATGCAGATGCAGCAAATCTTCAATCAACGGGCTCGTCTCCGCGGAGCCCTCCGAGCCATCTGAATCCCCTTCTAAAGAGTCTCACACCTCCTGTTATCCTGGGGTCACAACCAACACTTCTCCCTCCATATCCTAGCTCTACCCTCCCAGTAGGGAACAAATTTTACGAAACAGAATGCTAGGCCCGCCTCCGACAGTCCTTCATATACGAATTGAGGGGCCACTACAGATGTCAAACCTTTGGATAATTTGCTTGCAAATGTCTCTATCTAATAGACCCCCCCAATTAATCCTATCTCCTTTTGCCTTTCCCGTACTCGAGGATTGTTTGGGCTTTAGTTCACTGATTTTGTCTATATTTGTTCCGAATTGTTGCTTTCCTTTATTTTATTTTATTGTTAAAACCCTCGATTGTTCAAAGGTACAACTCCTTTACACAACTGCTAAGCTACGCCTACGACATGAGAACCTATCCGTGCTTTCCTAAGCAGTATCTACCCTTTTAGTTTGCCTTTTGGTTCTCATACCCATTGGGTTAAGCTATTCCATTTCTCAATGATTGATTTCTTGTTCACTTGTATTCCTTCATAACCTCAACAGCGACTGTTTTTTATTGCAAGAGGGGTGGATAGGAGCTTCATAGACCTGTCTGTAGAAAAATTAGATATGGACGCATTATTCACAGTAGAGCGAGGGCACGGCCGAAATCAATGAAGGAGAGTGTATTGTGCGCAGTTCACAGAGCTTGGTCTATTTTTCTATTTTCTCTTCTCTTCCCCCCCTGATACCCCCACTCTACTACTCACCTATCAACCGTACTATAATATAAGTCTTCTGCCAGTACCACATAATTTAGTGAAACTCGTTTTCCAGACAAAAGGCCAGCATGATTTGAGTCAGGTTATATCACAAAGTAACCCTTCCCAGCTAAGAGACAAATATCTCGAAAACAACGCCCCGTGTATTTATAAAATCCTACCCTTAAATGCTACTCTCTGCTCAAAGGATCTCGTGTAGTCTGTTACACTTTCTTTCGACTTGGCGTGAAAACGAGTTTCACCAGATTATGTGGTACTAAACACATTAAACATTTTTGCTCCGCTATCCTGTTGGACGCCATAACCAATATATGGTGATCATCGTAAAATCCAATCCTCTTCCTACTACCCCTTCCTCACAGATTTTGTATGCGTCTCTTCTACCCAGACGCACTCACGGAGGTTTTTCTATATATTATGCGACTAAAACGTGCTCCTCCCAGCAGCATCCCACTTCAATTGTTCATCACCGGTAATCTCATTTAACATGGGCACCCCATATCGATAGAGGTTTTGCCATCTTGGAGAGTTGGGAATAGGGTCACTAGTTCGGGAATGCTCCCTTGGATTGTAGAATCCGCCTGGCCTTGCTATAAACAAGTTAGAGGCAGCAGATGAAACCCGAAGATTCATTCCCGAGCAAAAGAAATATCCATGAATTAGACTTGGAGATTCCTACTTGGGTTGTCCACCCCCTTTGTTTGACTCGATTTCGGAGGAGGTAGGGGTCTACTCTTGAGATAGCAATTTGTTATAGAGCCCTACTCGATGGCTGCTAAGGTCCGTTTGGCGCACCCAGTATCTCGGCTTCAGCGCGTGAAGGGCATTTTAGCTACCACTCGTCCCGTCTCACCAACCGTCCTTTTCATCGAATATGCTTCTGGTTACTCGGTATGTACACATGCCGGAAAGGAAACAACTGAGACAGGTGGATGCATTAAGCGGGTATCTTCGAAAGTGCTACTATTGCGTCATAGACTTCCGGGAGTGGCATTGTGATTAGGGAGATGGTCCTAAGGTACGATACCGGTATTTACGGGCTTCAGGGCGTGTATGTGAGATTTATTATAAGCGAATAAATAGGATATTGAGATATCATACGGCTACCTACTTAGGTCATGTCTTTGGGTTAGGCTAGGGTCTGTCTACGCTTGGGTTTAGGTCAATCATTGGTTGGCGGGAGTAGGCTTGGCATATGTGGTTCTCCTGAAATACCGGTACCCGGAGTCTTCTCTCTTGTACGACTCGACATCAAACAACATTCATCACATAAATTTACCACACCTCCAGCAGCGACGCTAACGCCAACATAGCTGGTGCAATGAATGGCCCAACACCGCTCTCGTGGGCTGCTAGGAATGGGCATGAGGAAGTAGTGAGGATGCTTGTAGAACGGAGTGATGTCGATCCAAACAAAGTTGACTCCGAGGATGGCCGAACACCGCTTTCGTGGGCTGCCGACGAAGGGCACGACAGGGTGGTGAAGATACTGCTGGAACGGGGCGACGTCGATCCAAACATTACTGACTCCCAACATAGCAGAACCCCACTCTTGTTTGCGGTCGAGAATAGGCATGAGTGGGTGGTGAGAGCACTGCTACAACGGAAGGACATTAAACCCAACATAGCGGAAACAGAAGATGGACTAACTCCGCTCTTGATCGCTGCCCAGAGTAATAGCGAGGAGATTGTCAGGCTACTGCTGCAACGGCAGGACGTTAATCCAAACACCACCGACCCCGAGGATGGACAAACCCCGCTCTCGATGGCTGCCCAGGAAGGGTATGAGGGGGTTGTCAGGACACTGCTGGAACGCCGCGACACTAATCCCAACACAGTTGACACTGAGTATGGGCAAACTCCACTCTTGTTTGCTGCCGATCATGGCTGTGAGGGGATCGTGAGGTTGCTACTGGAACGCCGTGACACCGATCCCAACATACGTAACACCGAGTGTGGGCAGACTCCGCTCTCGTTCGCTGCCGAGAATGGCCATGAGGGGGTCGTGAGGCTGCTGCTGGAGCGGGACGACGTCAATCCCAACATGGGGGACACCCAATCTAACAGAACCGCACTCGCGTTGGCTGCTGAGAATGGGCACGAGGGGGTCACAAGGATGCTGTTAGAACGGTACGACATCGATCCCAACATAGCCGACACTGAATCTGGTAGAACTCCACTCTCGTTGGCTGCCGAGCATGGGCACGAAGGGATCGTGGGGATACTGCTGGAACGGAATGACATCAATCCTAACCAAGCTGGCGCCCGATTTGGTAGAACTCCACTCTCTTTGGCTGCGCAAAAAGGGCGCGAGGGGGTCGTGAGGATACTACTGGAGCGGAATGACATCGATCCAAACATAGGTGACCCGGAGGATGGCAGAACACCCCTCTCGTGGGCTGTCGGGAATGGACACGAGGGGATCGTGAGGATGCTTTTGAAACGGAGCGACGTCAATTCCAATGTAGCTGATACCCATTGTGGGAGAACTCCACTCTTATTGGCTACTGAGGGTGGGTACGAGGGGGCTGTGAAGGTACTGCTGGAGCGGAACGACGTCGACCCCAACATGGCTGACGTCCAATATGGAAGAACTCCACTCTCGATTGCCGCCCAGAATGGGCACGAAGGGGTGGTGAGGACACTACTGGAACGGAGCGACGTCGACCCCAACGTGGATGGCACCGGATTTAGCAGAACTCCACTTTCACTGGCTGCCGAGTTCGGACGTGAGCGGGTTGTGAAGATACTGCTGGAGCAGGATGCCGTCGATCCTAACATGGCTGATGCCAAATCTGGCAGAACCCCACTCTCGATGGCTGCCGAGGAAGGGCGTGAGGGGGTTGTGAGGATACTGTTGGAACGGAATGACATCGATCCCAACATAGCTGACACCCAATCTGGCAGAACTCCACTCTCGTTTGCTGCCGGGTTGGGGCACGAAGGTGTTGTGATGATGCTCCTGGAGCGGGATGACGTTGATCCCAACATAACCGACACCAAATATGGCAGAACACCACTCTCGTTCGCTGCCCTAGGGGGGCATGAGGGGGTTGTGATGATACTGATGCAACGGGACGACGTCAATATCAATATAGCTGACACCAAAGATGGCATGACTCCACAATTGTTGGCTGCCAACTGGGGGCATGATGGAGTTGCGCTAGCACTGCTACAACCGAACGACGTTATTTTCAATTCTAATGACGCCCCCGGTGGCCGAAAGCCGCTCCAATCTGCTTTCAAGAATGGGTACTTGAGAATTGCACGCTCGTTGCAGGAAGGGGCGGATTGGATTCCCATCGATGCAGCAGCAAATCTTCAATCAACTGGGCTCGTCTCCGCAGAGCCCTCCGAGCCATCTGAACCCCCTGGGAGCACAACCAGCACCTCTCCCTCAATATCCTAGCTATGCCCTCCCGACGGGGAACAAATTTTACGAAACAGAAGGCTAAGCCCGCCTCCGACAGTCCTTTATACGAATTGAGGGGTCACTACAGATGTCAAACCTTTGAATGATTTGCTTGCAAATGTCTCTCTATCTTATAGACCCCCCCAATTAATCCTATTTCCTTTTGCCTTTCTCGTGCTCGAGGATTGTTTAGGCTTTAGTTAACTGATTCTGTCTATATTTGTTCCGAATTGTTGCTTTCCTTTATTTTATTTTCTGTTAAAACCCTCCATCGTTCAAGGGTACAACTTCTTTACACAACCGCTAGGCTACGACTACGACATGAGAACCCATCCGTGCTTTCCTAAGCAGTATCTACCCTTTTAGTTTGCCTTTTGGTTCTCATACCCATTGGGTTAAGCTATTCCATTTCTCAATGATTGGTTTCGTGTTTACCTGTATTCCTGCATAGACTCACCAGCAACTGTTTTGTATTGCAAGAGGGGTGGATAGGAGCTTCATAGACCTGCCTGTATACAAATTAGATATGGATGCATTATACAAACTAGAGAGAGCGCACGGCCGAAATCAATGGAGAAGGGTGTATGGTGTGTAGTTCACAGAGCTTGGTCTATTTTTATATTTTCTCTTCCCCTTCCCCACCTTCCCCCCCAATCCCCCCCCTCTACTACTCACCTATCAACTGTACTATAATATAAGTCTTCTTGCCAATACCGCATAATCTAGTGAAACTCGTTTTCCAGACAAGAGACCAGCATAATGCGTGAGTCAGGATATCTCACAAAGGAACTCTTCCCGGTCAGCAGACAAATGTCTCGAAAACAACCCCCCGTGTATATATAAAACCCTACCCTTAAATGCTACTCTCTACTCAAAGGATCTCGTGTAGTCTGCTACACTTTCTTTCGACTTCTTGGCGTGAAAACGAGTTTCGCCAGATTATGCGGTACTAAACATATTAAACCTTTTTGCTCCGCTATCCTGTTGGACACCATAATTAATATATAGTGATCATCGCAAAGTCCCATCCTCTTCCTATTACCCCTTCCTCACAGATTTTATATGCCTCCTCTGCCAAGACGCACTCACGGCAGCCTTTCTATATATCATGCGACCAGTGTTCCCAAGCGTCCAGTCCGTCCGTCTTTTGCCTAGGACGGGACGGACGCTAATTGTGAGGCCTTTGGACGGGACGGACGCTAAATTGTAGTCCGTCCTAACCCATGCCCGGGACGAACGGCCGGGCCCTATAGGTGTCTCAGGTGGCGCAATTTTCCGGGTAACTCCGGATGACGGCCGGGCCCTACAGGTAAGGACTGCGGATGACTGGTGAGGACTGCATGTACCGTTCGGGAGTTACCGATCCGTAGAAGACTATAGGGACCTACAGTCACCCTCCTCGGTAGTCTTTCCCAAAGGACGGACGCCCTTGCCCTACAGCTTGAGACAGACGCCCGGGACGGATGGGACTGGAGTCCTGTAGGTGCCTACAGGGCGGACGGGACGCTTGGGAACACTGCATGCGACTAAAACTTGCTTCTCACAGCAGCACCCAACTTCAATTGCTCATCACCCGTAATCTCATTTAGCATAGGCACCCCGTATCGATTAGTGCTTCGCCATCTTAGAGAGTTTGGAATAGAGTCACTTGTTCGGGAATGCTTCTTTGGATTATGGAATCCGCCGAGACTTGCTATTAATAGAGGCAGAATATAAAGCCCGAAGATAAAACATTCCCGAGCAGAAGAAATATCCATGAATTAGACTCAGAGATTCCTACTCGAGTCGTCCACCCACTTTATTTGACCTAATTTCGGAGTAGAAAGGGGCAGACTACGAGACGAAATCACGAAGCATCACTCATCCCATCCCCACTGCCCAGCCGCTCCTGTTGGAAATAGCAGTGCTTGGTGTGGCTTGTGCCCACACTCTGGGGCCCCAGGGGTATGTGCATACCCTGGCGGAGGGACGCGCAAGTTATGATAAGTCCCCTCCTACTTTAGATCATGAACTTCTTCACAGCTTAATACGGACTCTGTGCCCCCCCACTTGAGCTGCCGGACTCCACTGCGCAAAACCTTCATAGCCGATCATTACCTCTGCATCGATTATTTTCGACATTTTCAACAGTCCCTGTTGGAAATGCCCCCGCTTGTAGACAGCAGTACGTGTATCCCCCTCGCAGGACAAGCAAGCGTTGAAAGTTTTCTTCTTATCAGATCTTCATTCTTGTCTCGGCTTCTTTTTCTAAAACTATCTCACGACTCCTTAACTGCTTCCACAGGAATACTCTGGTTCACTTGAGCCACTTCGATTCGCTCCATAAAAACCTTTAGTCCAGCTACCTCCATTACAAATAGCACCTCGATTCCCAACAGTTCCTGGCCGCCCCACCCCTGGCCGCCCCTTAGCAGCCCTGTAGTCTCCCCTACGGATGGCTATCCACATTTGTGTTAGGGTTGTGTGGTAGGGTCGAGTGAGCGCTTAGAAGTCACGTACTCGGGTATAGTATTTCTCTATTATGCCTCGGCCGTAGCTTGGAAAAAAGAACCTACTCAAATATGTTTACATCGGGTCGTTCTAACAGCTAGGAAAATGCACGCGGGGGTTGTGGAGATGATGTTAAGGAGCAGCAGACCCGATCCCAACCGGGTTAACAACCGGAGTGGGAGAACTCCGCTCTCATTCGCTGTCGGGAGCAGGCGAAACTTAGTGGTAGAGCTACTGATGGGACTAGACGACGTCAGCCCGAATATACCGGGTAGGACTGTCCGGTAGTGTTCCTCTCCTATTCCCTATACACAATAGAGATCGCGCGCTTCTTACCTTGCTACCAGAAAGGAAAGATCTTGAGATCACGAAGGTCACTCGAGTTGCCTAACGCCACTCGAGTGGGTCGCCCGTAAGTGAAATCCGGAGATCTGGATCGATGACCCTGGAGAGAGTAGCTAGCGGGTGAGATTGCTTTTACTCAAGTATATAATTTTGTAAAAATATCTTAATGTTACTATACCATCAAAGAACCGTATAATAGATCAAAACACCTACCCTACCGCATTCCTCAAAGTGTTTTTCGCAGAGATTGGAAATAGGGCTATGATAGCTAAGGTGAGAGGGAAAGACTGCTTACTGCTTCAAAGAACTGAGCCAGATATATAAGTTAGCTGCTGGCCGGCGAGTGGTTCTCACCAGATCATTGCCTCTTAAATGCTTGCCGAATTGCCGAATAGCAAAGTCCTCGTCCACCAACTTTCAACCAGACTTTACACTGTTTACTCTTCAACAAACCGATTTTCCGAAGACCTGCTCTATCACGTGTAGACTAAATTCGCTTACCCCGAGATTATAATGCTGTAAGGCTGCGTGTATACCTGGATTGGTGTTGGTTCCCATATATGGTATACTATATAAATGAAAGATATTGAGGTCAGAAGGCCATCACTCCCAGCAACTCCGGTTCATGTCAGATAGCACTCTGTATCCAGCTCCTCAAGTGAACGGAATAGTGGCGGTGACTCCAGATCAATCACAAATTCCCATAATAAACTAGGTAGACGATGGGGTAGGGGCCGGCTATTTTTTGTTGTGACGGGTCTAAATACTGATAATCCATATTGTTTCAGTCGGTAGGGGAGCTAATTAATGATCGAGCAAACAGCAACCTGATTGTGGGGTCTAGGGTTGTGGCAATATACAATAACTGAATGAATTTTTCGCCTCTGATAGATACGAAATCGATTACACACCAGAAAAACCAAGGATAATCGACTGTACGGAGGAGGGTTGGGCCGGAGAAGGAGGGAGAGAGATGGGAATCTTAGATTCTGTACCCGACCATACTGGAGCTCTGGTCACGATCAATCACTCGGTCAGCCCCCCCCAAAAAAACAGTGGTGGTTTAAAAACCAGACAGAAGCCAAGACAGACAAAAATGCCCGGTTTCTGAGCCATTATATTTCCACGGATATCTTGAAACCTGGCTTTTGAAAATTTTCGAAAAGATTCGGTATGTCCGAGGCACGATATATACTTATTTCAGGCTATTATTTAAAGTTTACGCAGAGCTGTGGGCGCATGGGCTTGACGAGGTGTGTTGCAATATCTTCCCCATTCAAAAGTCCTTGTCTTGGTTGATGCCTTGAAGGAAAGGGCATTCTACTCCTCACTACCCTCGGAGGATGGAAGGAAAGGATCCTACACTCTTTTATGCACGTTATTTTATAGCAAATTACTTTTTGAATTTTTCCTATACCTTTTTCCCTCATAGTTCCCGAGTACTAGTAATGATAGCTTAGGGACCTTCGCTTTTAGTGTGGTTTACTGAACGACCCCTATTCCCCCTCCTTTCATAGGTCATTCGATTATGGGAACTTCTTGATCAGATTATAGTCGAGCAGAACCTGGGTGATTTGCTCGATTATAATCATGTCCATCACGAATCCCGGAGAAGATCAGAAATGTAAAACATGACAGCCGCAGCCCCGGTGCGAGCCTGAGCTCACGAACAGTAATGTTTCGTTCTCATTTCTCTGAACGCTGATGCGCTTCCGGATGAGATTGTTGTCCTTCAGAAAAGAAAGAGGCTTGGTTAGATGACCAAAGGGGAGAGGATCTAAATGATGCTTACGTGGCAACCATGTCATGAATGGATGGCAAAGGAGTACTCGTAGATTAAAACTCGGCTTAGAGGTTGTGGTTCTAGTGTAGTTCGGAGCCGCCATTAACGTACATGTTGACGAGTATAAGCCACGCACTCCAGGTAGAAGAAGGATCTCCAGACTCAGATACCGGTATTTGGAATATTCGTGGGATAGAAATTGTGTTAGCATGCTGGAAGGGAAACTGAAAGCCATGAGTGAATGAGCGAGTGTCTCCGAAGCTACTGTTATTGCACGATGAGCTTTTGGGGGTAGCCTCTTGGTTGGGAAGATAGCCCTAAGACATTTGCCACAATCCCAGAAGGTTCTAGGCGAGGTCGTGGGGATAGATCTCTCTTATATGTACTACGCAGTTTTATCAAAATGCGATCTCAATGCCTGATCTGATAAGCTCTTGGTGATGGTGCGTGCAGGACTGGGTATTTGTAGTCACAGCATGGGTGGCAACCCACAATGCAACACAGAAACCTCACCTTACTTGCTTGCTGCCCTGAACCCCCCCCGCCCGGCAGAGCCCAGGCATCCCTGGAAAGCCGGGCGGAACACAAGCAAGAAGGAAAGAAAAAAAATAAAGAAAAAAAAATAAAGGAAGATAAAATAAAGAAAAATAAAATAAAGAAAAAAAGGTCAATCGCTCTACAGGGATCTATGGCTTGACTGTTAGGCGAAGGTGTTCTGGCTAAAAGAGTCCCCCTACTTTAGTCGATATCACATATACTGTTCTCAGGTGCACTTACCATATGCTATCCCATACAATCTCTGCTCTTGTATAGTACAATCGGCCCTATCACCACTGATCCTCAACCATCGCTCATAATCCAACCCCCATCACTGAACCAACATCTTATACATGCTAGGTCCTCCCCAATATAAGGAATCAGATGAGCCGTAGGCACGGGGGACGCTAGTCCGGGAAGTACTGTTTAGTTTTATTCTCGTTCAGCTAAACATTGATGCAATCTGAGGCGAGGTTACAGCTTATTAGAAGAAAAAAGCTTGACGGGATGACCACAGGGGAGCGATGCTGGTCCGCAACCCTGTCATGAGCGAATGGAGAGATCGAAACTCGGCATGGGGGCTATGGTGCCGGCATGGCATTAGGAGCTGCCATTTACATGTTCACGAATTAGGCCACGCACCGGAGGCAAAAGGGAAGATACCGACTCAGATATTTGGAATATGCCTTGGATAAAAACTCAGAATACTCAGTGAGCACGCTCTCTAGGGCGTATGACTATGGCTTGTCATGATGGAGTAGCCCTCACATATAGCCTTTCTTGTTGAGTACACTCCGAAAGAGTCTAGTCTTGTGATCGCAATTTTGTTATCGAACCCCACTCGATGACTGTTAAGGTCTGTTTGGCGTACTTGAGTATCTCGGCTTCAGCGTATTAAGGGCTTTTCAGCTACCATTCGTCCCGTCCCACCAACCGTCCCCTCCATCGAACATGCTTCTGATTACTCGCTATGTACACATACCAGAGAGGAAACATCTGAGACCGATGGATGGATGAAGCGTGTATCTTCGAATGTGCTGCCATTGCCTCATGGTCTTTTGGGAGCGGCCTTGTGATTAGGGAGATAGCCCTATGGTACCGGTATTTACGGGCTTCAAGGCGTGTGTGTGTGGTTTTATAAGCGAGTATAGGATGTGTTGGCAACTGCTTCGGAGGGTAGAATAGCTGCCTAAGGAGCTACTAGGAGGGTCGCGGGGATAGTTCTAGAACGTGGGGACATCAATCAGGATACCAGTATATGGACTGTTGGGGCGAAACGGTGTTAGTCCCAACACAACTGACACCCAATATGGTCAAATGTCGCCCGTTGGCCGCTGAGAACGTGCATTGAGGGGTTATGGGGATACTTTCGGAACTTAATGACGTCAACCCTAACACGGCTGAAACTATGATATATATGCGAACATCATGATGCTGCTGTAGCGACTGTTGGGTAAACTATATGTAGACTATGTATGATATCATACGATATATTGAGATACGGCTACCAATATAGGTCATGTCTTTGGGTTAGGCTAGGACCTGTCTTCATCTGAGTTCAGGCCAATCACCGGTCGTGCGGGAGTGGGCTTGGCATGTGTTTTTCTCCTTAAGTATAATACAGGTAGTCTTCTCTCCTGTACGACTAGACATCAACCAACATTCACTTCACACACCCAACAGCGACACTGACACCAACACAGGTGGTGCAATGAGTGGCCCAACACCGCTCTCGTGGGCTGCTAGGAATGGGAATGAGGAAGTAGTGAGGATGCTTGCGGAACGGAGCGATGTCGATCCAAACAAAGCTGACCCGGGGGGTGGCCGAACACCGCTTTCGTGGGCTGCTGAGAAAGGGCACGAGGGGGTGGTGAAGATACTGCTGGAACGGGGCGATGTCGATCCAAACAAAGCTGACCCCGAGGATGGCCGAACACCGCTTTGGTGGGCTGTTGAGAAAGGGCGAGGCGGGGTGATGAATATACTGGTGGAACGGGCCGACCTAGATCCAAACATAGCTGACACCCGAGATGGCAAAACCCCACTCTTGTTGGCGGTCGAGAAGAGGTATGAGTTGGCGGTGAGAGCACTGCTACAACGGAAGGACATTAAACCCAACATAGCGAGAACAGAAGATGGGCAAACTCCGCTCTTGATCGCTGCCAGGCATCATAGCGAGGAAACTGTAAGGTTACTGCTGCAACGGGAGGACATTAATCCAAACACCACCAACCCCGAGGATGGACAAACCCCTCTCTCGATGGCTGCCCAGGAAGGGTATGAGGGGGTTGTCAGGATATTGCTGGAACGCCGCGGCACTAATCCCAACACAGTTGACACTGAGTATGGGCAAACTCCGCTCTTGTTCGCTGCCGATTATGGCTTTGAGGGGATCGTGAGGTTGCTACTGGAACGCCGTGACACCGATCCCAACATACGTGACACCGAGTGTGGGCAGACTCCGCTCTCGTTCGCTGCCGAGAATGGCAATGAGAAGGTCGTGAGGCTGCTACTGGAGCGGGATGACGTCAATCCCAACGTGGGTGACACCCCATCTAACAGAACCCCACTAGCGTTGGCCGCCCATAATGGGCACGAGGGGGTCACAAGGATGCTGTTAGAACGGCACGACATCGATCCCAACATAGCCGACACTAAATCTGGCAGAACTCCACTCTCGTTGGCTGCCGAGCATGGGCGCGAAGGGATCGTGGGGATACTGCTTGAACGGAATGACATCAATCCTAACCAAGCTGGCGCCCGATTTGGCAAAACTCCACTCTCGTTAGCTGCGCAAAAAGGGCGCGAGGGGGTCGTGAGGATACTACTGGAGCGGAACGACATCGATCCAAACATAGGTGACCCGGAGGATGGCAGAACACCCCTCTCGTGGGCTGCCGGGAATGGGCACGAGGGGGTCGTGAGGATGCTACTGAAGCGGAACGGCATTAATGTCAATATAGCTAATGCCCGATATGGCAGAACACCGCTCTCATTGGCTGCTGAGAATGGGCACGAGGGAGTCATGAGAATACTGCTGGAACGGGACGACGTCAATCCAAACATAGCTGACGCCCAATATGGCAGAACCCCACTCTTGTCGGCTGCCAAGAATGGACACCAAGGGGTCGTGAGAATACTCTTAGAACGGCAGGACATCAATCCCAATCTACCTGACACCCAGTATGGCAGAACCCCGCTCTCGTTGGCCGCCCAGGATGGGCACGAGGGGGTGGTGAGGATACTGCTGAAACGGAGCGACGTCAATCCCAATCTAGCTGGTACCCATTGTGGGAGAACTCCACTCTTATTGGCTGCTGAGGGTGGGTACGAGGGGGCTGTGAAGGTACTACTGGAGCGGAACGACGTAGACCCCAACATGGCTGACGTCCAATATGGAAGAACTCCACTCTCGATTGCCGCCCAGAATGGGCACGAAGGGGTGGTGAGGACACTGCTGGAACGGAGCGACGTCGACCCCAACGTGGGTGGCACCGGATTTAGCAGAACTCCACTTTCACTGGCTGCCGAGTTCGGACGTGAACGGGTTGTGAAGATACTGCTGGAGCGGGATGCCGTCGATCCTAACATGGCTGATGCCAAATCTGGCAGAACCCCACTCTCGATGGCTG
>Ga0307509_10000360_pt1 | contig 76625 bp, 75 predicted proteins | sample 10_EM_MG_FD_202245 | JGI IMG/M metagenome (GOLD analysis project Ga0307509, IMG submission 202245) | Populus trichocarpa ectomycorrhiza microbial communities from riparian zone in the Pacific Northwest, United States - 10_EM | ecosystem: Host-associated > Plants > Roots > Unclassified | place...
ATATTCTTCTATTACTTTATCAAACAATTCTTATTGAGCCTTCCTGACCGATAATCCGTTGTCGCGAATATCCTCGGCCTAGTTAGCTCGGAATCCTACCGTGTTAGCTACCCCGTAACAGATACCCACATTAGTGCCTCCATCCCAAGTCTTGATTGGTCACCCTCCTGCTCCCTAATTCGCTGCAGTGTTCGGCTATACACACTGTCCAGGTCCACACCAGTCATCGCCACCTTTTGTAACATTTCCTTTCTCCCCGTTAATGAGGTCTCGCCTAAGACTGCATCAATATTCAATGCAACAAGTAGGAGCCTTTGCAGAGTATCAATCAGTAATCCAAATTTGTAATAGAGTTGCTTGCTTACATCCCCGAAGCCTTTTCCAACATTGTCTTCATAATATCATTTCTCATATCTTCGGTCATCAGTCCTGGATCTCGGGCGTCGTCATTATCCATCTTCTGGGTTACGTAGCTAGCGATATCTCCTCGGTCTGCGACAATGTCTATGGTATAAGCCCTCTCCGTAAGATATTTGTCAACCTCCCCATGAACATACGGCCTCCCTGTAAGAAATGGCCGCGTATTTGATGCTTCTTGAATGACCTGCTGTAGTGCGCGAAGAGACTCCAATCGGTCCTGTGGCAGTAGCTCATCCACTGCGTCAATGCAGATGTACACTCGTTCGATCGAGTCGATTGTTTTGGCGAATAATTTCAGCATGTCCGGTAACCGAAGACCTTGGCCACCCCCCTGTCTCGACTCCTCAAAAGCACTTTTAATTTCATGCGGGATCCCCACAGCTCTAACAACAATCTGCCTGAGTAGACTCCCTATCATATTTACCGCCGATTGGTCCTTTCGCGCCTGGTAATCGCAATAGAGAGACAAAACCACGATATCCTGTCCATGGGCATGCTGGTACAAGGTGTCTATTACGAGTGAACTGATTTTACTCCTATCAGCATCACCTACGGTCCCCGGAGAATGCTCCCGTACTCGAGTACTGTACCTTATATATGTCTTTCCAACTCCTTGATCCCCATAACATCGCAACGTAGGGTTCACCGGGCTGTCCGGACTGTTGTGCCATGACTCGAACTCATTCCTCTGTAGAATCCAATCTCCAACACCAGCAAGCCGGCGGTTTCTCACATCCTGATGCCTTTTATGGGGTTCAAGTGGCGACAATCACTCTTGGATCTGGAGAGACTCTTTATTTATTCCCACGCTGACGGTACTACTCCCGCTGTTGGACACATTCGCAGAGTTCGTATTAGAGTTACCACGAGCATTATTTGTCGTGTTGTCAGCACAGGTATGTGATGTGCCATAGCAACGGTGACTACCACCAAGGCTTGATTCTCCGTACGCAGTAGGTAGCCTACTCATATTGGATATAGTTCTGTAATGAGTAAGATGATGGTAGGGGCACGATAGCTTATCGAAAAGGTTGACGGATATCCCTTTCCCTCTGGCAAAGGCGGGGTTGTCTTGCGGTGGTATTAGGCCTCGACCAATCCTTCTCACGCCAAGGAAATAACCTACCCCATTTTCCCACCTCCCCAAGTAGACTCCTGTTGGAAAAGGTTTCGTATGATAGGCCATCAGTCATTCACCGCCGGTCCACAACATACGAAGTCCAGTCTCTCCTTCATCCCAGAAAACACAGGCTGGCAACACGGCCTTGTAAGATAACCCCTGGCATTGCAGCAGCCGATGTCTGTCCCAGCCAGCCAACCCCAATGACTGCCACCTAACTTACTCTATAAAACAAATAGGACTTCTAACGAAACCCCACAAACCCCCCCCCCCACTAGACAGTACCCGCCCTCGCCTGGGCGCAGTATCTAGGTGGTCGCGCTGGTCAAAGCGACAGTCATAGTTACCATCTTTGTCTCCATTTTGATAGTCGAGTCACTAAATAGCGGGATCGACATCATGGGAGAAGAGTTGGTAGAATCTGAACATCTAGTATTTCTCGATGCCGTCCTTGATGACAGCACTTGGCGTTGCGGTCGTTGGTGCTGGGTAGGGGGAGGGGGGGAGGAACCCTGTGTGTCCTTTAGGGTCTCCAATATTGTCTTATAGCAATTTGACGTATCCCAGCATTCTAATTTGAGTGATCGTGAATATCGTACTGTTTTTTTTTTGTTAAATCCGCGGTTTATTCGTTGAATACCGTGCTGTTGCTCACGTTATTTGTACCGGTGTTCGACATGCCATACTAGCAGGGATCACCACCGTGGCTTTGTTCTCCGTACCTGGCGAGCGATGTATTCATATCAGATAAGAATTCGTAACAAGTGAGACGATAGTATAGCAATATTATGGTAGCTTATCGAAGTTGATAGACATTTCTTCCTCTTGGGCTGAGAAAAAGTTGGGCTTGCTTTCTTGTAGCAGTGTTAGGTTGTCGTTTCACCCTAAACAGTGCCAATCCTTCCATGCCAAGGAAATAATTTACGCCATCTCTCCCGGAAGTACTAAGTTAGTAGATTGTTGTCCTACAGTACTTGCAGTTCTGGAAGACGAGAGGTAGGATCACCATTCTAACGAAAAGTATACCGCTAGATCCCTCTCGTACATCCCTGCCGGGATTTTTATTCTATGATCTACCTGTCTGCCAGTTACCCTGGAGCCAGGATTCCACAATCTGGTGCAATAGCTCCTCTTTTGCGCCTGGGGCCAACTTTCCGTTAACTTCGACCTAGGTCCCAGAGCGCAAACCCTTTATTACGCATGCAGAAGGTACCAGCGAGATCTCTTAGGGGAGTTTTGCGTATAAGTACTAGTACAGTACACCCACACGAAGATTATTTCAGGCTTTCAGACTTAATCCACCACGAGAACAACAAGCCAGAACGGAGCTGAACCAGACGAAAAGCTCCTGACACAGCAACTACAAGGAGTATTCTTTGACATCAAGCGGCAGGTTCCCCAAGCGTGTGTACAGAGGCCTGGGTAAGTACTTACAGATTTGCTAGCTTTTTTTAGGAAATGCCGGAAGACAGCACGAACCATAAGAAGCGAAAAATGGAGTATGAGTGTTCGTATTCGGAGATGACACCGGCGGCCGCGGAGGAGAGATTACGCATTAACTTCCAAAAACTCTTATCCGAAGCCATTCCGGTTAGTCAGATGTTGGCAGAAGCCCACCTTGGGATTAAAAGTACCAGAGAGGATGCTATCAAAAGGACGAAAGAGAAGGTCTGGGGCCGTATAGTGGAATACCTTAACTTCGAAGGCTATCCTACAGAGGCGTGTCCAGACTTCAAAAGAGCCAACGTTAATGACTTAGTCTTATACATCATTGGTCCGATCCTGTACCATTTCAATATCGTGATGGACGAGGGCGACATACTGCTCCGAAGGGAGAAAGAGCTCATTTCTTCCGATTCTAAAACAGGGGGTTACGGAGAATTTGTCCTGATTGAGCAAGTTACCTGGACTAAGGATATGCTTATTCTGATCATAGAATCAAAACCTTCCCTGGGAGAGGCTATTAAGCATTGTTTACTCGCGATGAAGGATATGTGGGACAACAATGCTAAAGGTAGAGTTTACGGGCTCGTTACGACAGGTGAAGATTGGAGGATGTCGAGCTACGACGGCAGCACATTTGAGCTGACAGAGGGGTTCGCACCCCTGTTTACCGGTGCTACTTATGGTTCAATGTGCAAAGATCGATGGATAAAAGACTCGGTTTTAGTGGATTGTATCATCGCTGCGCTGCGCAGTAGATGACTTACATCATGAAGAGGGGATAAGGTGTGTAAGGAGAGAGCTCCTGCCCCGAGGTCGAGTCGCTCGAAGGCGTTTGTGTTTTTGTAGAGTTTGTTTATGTTAATGGGGGCCCCGCTCGAAAGATGGGAGAGGAGCAGTGCAGCCCAGTGTTGGGAGAAGAAGTTATTTATCTAATTATTCCTGGCGATAGCATTTTATTCTTGATTGTGAGGGTGAATCAGAGAGGTTCTACTACGACAATGGTATACCGGCATGAGTTGTGTTTGCACTTTTGTCTGCTCGTGCTTCCGCGCTAAGAACAGGGACATCCGTTTTGGAATAGCCACCACGAACCCGTAAAAAGCAGTGTTCGAGCTGTTTGAAAGAGTGTGGTGAACGGTGCCAGTGACGGCCATAACGGCATTGTACATGAAGTTCTCGCTCGTGGATCATATCCTATCCTACCATGCACACAGCCAATATTTCGCTACCGAGTGATATCACATGACTCCAAAAAAACAAGGTTAGGAATTGATCGGCGTAAATTTAATTTGATTTGATTTAACTTAGGGGATACTCAAGTGCCTGGAAGGTAAGAAAAAAGCAGAAAAACTGTGGTCGACAAAAAAGAAAGAAAGCATAGATCTATGATAAGCCTCGGACCCCACTAGGGTAAATAAGGATTCTAGGGAACCGAGTGAAGCGAAGGAAGAGAAATGAAACTGGTCTAAGGATCTTTTTTTTATAAAAGTTGTGGGTTGCACCGGCCTCTGCTCGGCTCGTGCGCCGGTGATAAGGCGAAGAGGAGAGAAGAAAGCGGAGATCCCGGGCGAACTAACCCCATGACAAAATCATTAACATCAACGAAAAAAATTAAACTTCTTTGTTTTAAAAGAAGAGCCCTCCTCTGTCCAATTTCCACTCTAGAGAGTAGTAGATACGTTCACCCAAACTTCCTCACAACCACACTTGCCGCCTTCCTCAGCCGATTCATAATCGCTAGCCCCTCGAGCACTTCCTCGATCCCCTCAACATGGATAACATCAACGCCGACATCATCCAACTCCCTCAGCGCGGCAAACAACCCACGGCCAATCTCCTCCCCGCCCTTGCCCAAGCCCTTCTCGACAACAGTAAGTCCGCCGACGCCCTTATTCCCATAAAACTCACTCTTGACGTCGCCGCTCTCACTTTTTAAACAATCTAGCGTGAGTTCTCCAATGCCAGCTTTCCAAGTACGCGTTCGGAGAATGCCCACTTTGCCGTTAAAGTTCTTTCCGGAGAGGATGGCGGAGCGGACCAGGTCCTTTCCGCAGGGGGCGCGGGCGCCGAATTCGTACAGGACCACGCCGGCGCGAGGAGCGTAGTGCTTGTATTTCATCCCGGGAGCTTCGGGGATAATGGAGGAGTCGGCAGCGTCTTCGAGGGATGCCCTCGAGGTTATCGTCTTCGCCCAGATCCCGCCCAGCTCGCGGATCGCTTCGACGCTTATGCCTCCTGGGCGAAGGACTATGGGCGGATCGCGGAGGCCGTCTACTACGGTTGATTCTAAACCTACGGAGCAGGGCCCTCCGTCAATGATTAGTGGGATGCGGTTCCGGAGATCGGTAAATACGTGTGATGCACTCGTTGGCGATGGGTTTCCAGAGGCATTGGCAGAAGGAGCAGCAAGGGGAAGAGAAGAGAGGTGACAAAGCGCCCGAGCGATGGGGTGAGATGGCAGACGAGCAGCGAATTTCGGTTGCCCGGCTGTGACGGCTGCAGAGAGTGGGCTATCAGTAGGCAACGAGAGGAGGATAGTTAACGGCCCTGGCCAGAATTTGGATATTAAAGCATTGTAGACTTCCGGGATTTCCCCACTGCCGGTATTCATTGCGTGCCCATTCGTAGTTGTGGTCGAGTCGGCAGGAGCGAGTATTCCTCGTAACTGTCTTAACGAAGAAACATGCACTATCAAAGGATTATCCAACGGCCGCTGCTTCGCGGCATATATACTGTTCACCCCCATAGTACTCGTCGCATCCGCACCCAGGCCGTAGACCGTTTCCGTCGGGAAAGCAACACACTTACCCTGGCGCAGAAGGTCCGCTGCATTCGTCAATGCCTCTAGTGTTGCCGGGTCATCGATCTCTAGCGTGGGCGAGTCATAAGGGTGTAACCCAGGCTCCGACGACGGGAGGAAGCTTATCTTTGAGGCATCAACCGTGGAAGTGGCTGTGTGGGAGGATTGGCGCGAGAGGTATAGTGATGATGAAGGGGAGGGTGATTGTGGTGGTGTGTAGCTCTCAAGGACGGCGGGGCTTAAGGTTGTAGAAGGCATCCTGATTCTTGCCAACAATTGTGGTCGTAGTTGACCGGATGCTCGTGGTGGAAGCGATCGGAGGAAGCTTGTTGTCCTCGTCGTTGTGGAAATATTATTTATCGGGCGAGCTTAGGTATTTATGAGCGGACGTGATATCTAGCAACGGCCGGCAGAGGGAGGGAGGAGGAGGAGGAGGAGGAGGAAGGTTCTGAGTAGCAGATAGGCGCGGGATGGCAGGGCAGTTGCAGGCAGAGTAATCCTCACTCACAAACTCCCCCCGCCTCAGTAAGCTAAAGGCGAAAAGCAGCCCTCTGTCCTGCGCAACACAACACCCGCAGCCCGCACGCCAAGAACCAAGAACGGCCAAGAGTCATCGGCTAGCTGGATCAGGGCATGCCCTCCCCTCCCTCGCTCCCTCTGCTTTTTCACTAACTTATGCTTCTGCCCCGATACAAACAGCCGTTATCGTCAAAGTCACGCCGGATAACCATCATGAACTCCAGCCATGGAGATAAGCGAAAGAACGAAAAAATTTGATATAATACTTTCCCTGCAGCTAATCACGTGACTACTGTTTCCCCTCCGCCAATGATGGGGTGGGCAAGTTCCCTGATAGTGCTTGCAGGTTCAAAGTTGCCGTAAGTTAACTTTACCGCACGGTGACCCACAGCGAAGCGAGCCTACAGTGAGGCGAGAAGGCCCATACAACTATTATTATAGGACAAGGATTATTTGCTTGGGCATTCTCATTATGTCGTACGGTAGACTCGCTTTGCCGTGGGACACGGCACTAGTACTGTAACTCGATGCCCAAATTGACTTATCATCGGATTTGTGACCATCGCGGTAATTCCCCCGAGGTGAAATGTGCTACATACTCGTCCCAGGCAAGAATTATCCGGAAACAAGGATTAAAAATATATATGGTAAAACCCCTGCGATTGTCTGAGCGCCCATACAAACTCAAAACTCGTATTTTCTTAACCTTATTTTCATTCTTTCTACACTAATCAACTCAATGACACTAAGTGCGTCCAGGGACACTGTCCCCTGGTCTGACCCCCCTAAAAGAAAATTTCCACCGCTCCGCCTTGCACCTACCATCATGGTCCCCTCGCCCCATTTTAACAAAGGAAACTCCCCCTCCCACCTCCTCTCTCCTCAACAATTTATGTCCTACTACAATTGAAACCCACCCCGTCCCCTCTGGGCCCAGTGGTCGTGTACGTTATGAAATCCTTCAACAGAAGAAACCCACTCCTGCGCCTCCACGCCCCATGGTCGTGTACTTAAAAATAAATAAATCCCACGCTACAATTGAAACCCACCCCGTCCCCTCTGGGCCCAGTGGTCGTGTACGTTATGAAATCCTTCGACAAACAAAACCCACTCCTGCGCCTCCGCGCCCCATGGTCGTGTACAAAGGAAAATACATCTGCTGGTCATTACGCCCACCAGCTACCGGGCGACCGCCGCTCCTCTGTACCCCCCCCTGGCTCTAGCGCCTGGCTTGTGTGTATTGGCATGTCTTTCCCTCTCCCTCTTCGTGTTTTCAAAGGTTTTTGGGCATAGCTGACACTGGATGTACCATCTCCCGTTGCGCCACACCCTGTCCTGCGCGACTGGTTGCGAGGTTGGAAGGTTGATTGAGGCTCCCGCAGTCTGGATCCTATATTTCGCCCTGTCCGCGGTTTTTCCGGCTTGGTCCTTGAGGTTGTCTGGCCATTCTTTGATCCACCCAGCTAGTTTTTTAACCGTTTTGTTGCTGTGGAGCTTCAGTTTAGTGGGTTTGACTATCCCACAATAGGACATTAGGTGGGCTGGTGTGATTATGTCCCTTCCGCAAGGGCATTTTCTCCTGTCTCCCGTTGTTGCTTGGTATGGCCACCCGCATGTAGCTCGGATGTACAGTATGTTTCTGAAGGAGGTTCGCGTCATGTTGCGCAGATGTCCATATTTCGCTCTCGGTTTGCCTTTGTACCGGATGTCTTCGTGGTCGATTCGCTCTTGCCACTCTCGTGTCATGTCAGTTCTTATGTCGCTTATGCCCCCCCCTTTCGCTATGATCGTGGGGAGGTTTGATGTTTCCAGCCATGTGTTGGACATTCGGGAGTGCCGATGCAGTGTGTGGGCTCTGAGCGCGAGTCTGTCTTGCCTCTGCTTTATGTACAGGTCTAGCGGTGGGATGCCCAGTTCCGTATCGATGGCCAGGGTGGGCGTCTTGATTTCCAGTTTAAAGACATTTCTTATGGCTCCGTGTAGGACCTTGGCCGCCTCTTTTATATGGGTCTTTTTTGACCGAACTTCGATTCCGTAGGTCAGCTGTGGTAATATGATCCCCTTGATTAGCCTTTGGGTGCACCATGCGTTCAGTCCTCCTATTTGGTATCGGGATTTGAGGGCGCCAATGGCCTTGCCTGTCCTGGCCGCTTTGTTGGTCCACGTCTTAATGTGGTGGGCCCAGTTCCAGTTTTCGGTGATGAAGTATCCCAGCCACCTGAGTTCCTCTTTCTGTGGGATAAAGGCTCCGTCCACCATGGGCGCTAGGTGATCCCTTTTTCTGGTTCGGATGTGGATTCCCTCGCTTTTGAGTTTGGAGAACCGGTAGTTGCTCTCCTGTGCTTTTGCGCATAGCCGGTTGATGGTGTCCTGGTGTTCCGTTTGTCCTTTGGTCTTGGATGTATATGCTGTGGCTGTTAGGATATCGTCGACATACGCCAGGATGATCGTGTCCTCGCTGGTTTGGAGCGAGACCGTGTGTTTGACGCTTATTAGAAAGAGCATGGGGGATAATGGTGATCCTTGCGGGGTGCCCTTGTCTGTCTTGAAGGGTTTCGAGGTTCTTCCGTTAAACCGGTATACCGTTTGGCGGTGGTATCCCCAAGATTTTATCCAGTTCCCTAGATGTTCGTCTTTTTCCCCTATCATGTTGCAGGTCCTATCCAGGTCTAGGTTGTCGAACCCTCCTTCTATATCCAGGGCTGTGATGCAAACGTTTCGGTTTTTGTTGTCTTCGATAAACGTATCTAGAGCCTGTATGGCGTCAGTGGTGCCATAGCTTTTCCTTCCCCCGTACATATTGTCTGGGAGGAGGCTGAGGCCGGTCAGCTTGTTCGTGATTATCCTTTCCATCGTCTTTACCAGGATCGATTGTAGTTGTATTGGCCTCCAGCTCTTTGCCATCGTGTAGGTGGGTTTGTTCGCCTTGGGAATAAGGATTGTGGAACTTGTTTTCCAGGAATTGGGCATGCCTTCCTTGTATACTTGGTTTATAACTTTCCGAAGTAGGTCGGGCTTGAGTTTCCACAGCATCCTCAGCGTTCTCATGAGGATTTGATCTGGTCCTGTTGCTCCGCCGTTTGGGGAGGCCTTGAGCGCCCTCTGGATTTCGTCGTCTTCAATCATCGTGCTGGTGGGGTTCAGTGCCATTGGTATGTCTCTCCGGTGTTCTCCGCCGTATAGGGAGTCTTGGAGTTCCTTCGCTATATGGTCGTGTTCTGCTGCTAGGGTGCCGTCGGGTCTTTGCAGGGCTGGGATGGGGTGTTTTGTGGTTTTTACTTTTACCGTCCTGAAACACTCTGAGTCTGTCTCCTCCTGTAAGGCTTTTTCGTTGGCTGTCAGTTTTGCCCCAAAGATGGCTTTCCTGAATTCTCTCCTGGCTTCTACCAACTCTCTGCCTCTCACTCCATTTTTCACCAATTCCAAGAGCCCCCTCCTCATTTGGGCGAGGTCTTTGTTCCAGAACGCCTTTGCTCTTCCGGAGGCTCTCGGGGTATGTCTGAGCATGATGTTTGTGAGTTTCCCTTGGAGCGTTGAGGGGTCTTCATCTTCTCCCAGGAGGCGGATTTCGGTTTCGATTTTCCCCCAGTCCGCTTTGTCGTACCTCAGTGGACTTTCTGCTGTGCTTCTCCATATCAGCCTTGTTTTGATTTCCAGTGCCTTGTGTTCGGTGGAGGCGATAGTTCTGTGTTTTACCCTGACCCCGCAGGAAGGGTTCGCAATGACGAGATCAATAGTGGAGCTCGTGTGGTTCGGGTTTGGTGGGACATATGACACTCCGTGTGCGTTGACTACACTGAGGTCTGGTCTTGTGTCCACCCACCTTCTCAGAGTTCGTCCTTGAGTGTTCAACCGGCCCGCCGACCACGATTCGTGTATGGCGTTCAGGTCTCCGATAATTATGTTTTGGGTTCCTTTATGCCAATCGTTATCTGGGTCCCAGGTTTTTGATGTAGGTCTCTGGTAGCCTATCGTGATTTCTGTGCCGTAAGTGTGTAAGGTAACGTAAGAAGCAGATATGCGCTCCATTACAAACATGTTCACGTATTCGTTTTTAATATATGTGGCGCAGCCTAGTTTCTCTGCCGTTGTGCTGGCGTAGCATGTAAATCCTTTGATTTCCATCCAGTCTCCATTTTCCAGTGGACACTCGGCAAGCGAAATAATCTTTGGTTTAAGTTTCAGGGAGGACTTAAGTAACCCGGTGACCACGTTCATCGACCCGCCGACGTTGTGGTAAATAATATCAGTGTTCGCCATAATTATTCATGGGGGGTGGGGTTGGCCGGCCCTGCCGGTGCTTTGCCTTTCTCTGCTGTAGTAGGGCTGCGGGCCCTGGTCCTCGTGGGACAGTGTCTATCCCCGGTAAAGTGTGATGTCTCATCGCAATTTACACACCTCCTGATGGTGTGAGAGCACGGTTTTCCTTTTCCTGCCGTGCAGTATAGGGAGCCGCACATGTGGTCCTTGGTGTGGTGCTGGCCGCCACAGTATTTGCAGATTGAAGGCATTCTGCAGTGGGCTCCATGGTGTCCATATTGTAGGCACCTTTCGCAGTGGGTTGAGGCGTCTTTGCGGATGTATTTTGTGAAGGTACATCTTTGCCCGAAGACTGCCATTGATGGGTAGGGTTTCTTGAGCTCGCTCGAGAGCCAATCATTTGCTTCTACCGCCACGATGATGGAGGATTTATCTTTGTTTTCTGCTTCCAAGGCTGATACGGATTTGATCCACTTGGGTCTGTCCATGAGCCTGAGCTCAGGGTTGAAGGCCGTGAGTTCATTTTCCAGCTCGGCCCATGCCGGGGCATCGATGTTCCATTCATCGGTGGTCCAGTTTCTGTTCCCTGTGGTTGCTAGGGGAATGCTGTTTATGACAATGTTCATCGTGGGGGTGTCCAGGCTGATGTTAAACCCGAAGATACCGATATCATTGAGGGCCTTTGTCATGCCCCTGATGTTTGCCAGTGCGGGTTCCGCCGGTAGGTTTCCGACAGTGGTGAGTACCAAATCGTCGTTCCTGTTGTACTCCGCAAATGCAAACTTGGTGGTATTCGATACGCTATTGATAGCGTCTCTGATCTTCGCCGGCGTGCAATCGCTTGCCCCTACCCTTCTGCCTTTTTCCACTGATTTGACTAGCAACCTGCGTTGCCTGGCGTGTGGGGTCGACAGGGCTGAGGGGGCGCTCTTCCTTCCCACCCCCGGCGCTGGGGACGCGCTTTTCCTCCTGGTCTGTACCAGTTTGAAGCCGTCCGTGTTAATGCCGGCCGCTGCGATGGCGGACCAGGCTTCCTTCTTCTTCTCCTTGACCTCCTCCTTATCTTTTCTTGGGGGAGGGGCAGCGGCAGGGTTCCGGATTGGAACTAGGGTTGGCTTTTGGGCAGGGGGTCTGGGGTTTTGGGCACGGGGGGGGGGTTGTTTGGTCTGCGGGTCTGCGGGTTTCTGGCCCTGGTGATGGAGGCGATGATGCGTGTTTCCATCTCCATCATCTTTTTTTCCATGCTGTCTTCAAGGACCGCCATGTAGTTGATGAGGTCCTTGCGGGTGGCCGCACCGTTGAGGAAATCCTCGGAGAGTCAGGTGTTCTCTGGGGTGGCTCCTGCTTTGTCTAGGAGTTGGCACAGGTCAATTGTCACCTGTTCCTCTTGGGGGTTTGTTCGGATACTGCTGCTGGCTTCCGAAAAGGTGTCGGGGACTTCCTTTGGTGACCAGATCCTGGCCAGGGGAGAGGAGAAGCGTACACTTCGCGTTGTTTTGCCTCCGCCTATCTGGGTGGCTGTACTCGACCATGAGGACGTGAATCTGGTGGGAGAAGGGAGGGGTTCTGGTGACGTCGGGTATGGCAGTGACGGGTCGGAGAATGGGGTGAGGATGGACGGTAGGGGAGGTGTTGAGTGCGCGTGTTGGCTGTCTCCGAGTCCTGTCTTTTCGGTGTTTTGTCCGTTTCCCATGTCCATGGGTAGTTCTGGTATGGATGATTCCGGTACGAAGGGGATCAATTCTTGGGAGGTGGAGGCGGGGGTGTTTTCCATAACCGTGTCTCCAGCTGGTTGTGAGTCTGGTATCTGTACGGTATTTCGGGTTTCTGGGGATGGTTGGTATGAAGAGGCCATTGCTGCGAGTTCCGCTAGGGCCTGTGCGTCTACCGTGTTCACCCTCTCGTCTCCGAAGATAGAGGCTAGGGCTGTTTGGAAGCCCATGGGGCGGGGTGCTGGTGCGATGACGGGGACTTCTGGGCCGGTTTTTGAACCTAGGTGTACGTAGCACATAGTTGTACAACCCAGTTCCAGCCGGACGTCAGGGAATTTTGTCCCGGGGAGAACGGTGCGTGCTAGGATGTTGATGCCCTTGTTTGGGCACTCGGAGGCGTGGAGGATGTCGGATCCGGTAGGGAGGCAGCCTCTGAGAGTCATGCCGAAGGGTGATCCTGGGTTGAGAACGCGAGGTGAGGCTGGGCCAGGGGCAGGGGAAGGTGATTTCTGAGCCCTGGGTTGCCCCTGGACTCTCTTGACAGGAGAGGCAGACATGGCGAGGAGGAAACAGTCAGTTACTATGGTTTGCAATTGTTTCCTGGTGTGTTTGGAAGCCTTAGGATAAGCGAGCCTGATTGGCTGCCACACCTAAGGGAGGAAAGTGGTGAGAGAAGCGAGGAGTAGTAAAATTCAGGAAAATCCTGGATATACTGGAGGAAATGGTGTGTTGGCAGTGCCAAAATGTGATATGTGAGGAGAAGCTATGCGGTGTGTGTCAGGGTGAAAAATTTTCGCTTGGTTGTAACGGATAATTTCGAAGAACTCGTATTTTCGAATACTTCTTCCCTGGGACGAGTACAGGAACGGCACGTTTTGGGGTGTGGCAGGTAGGCTATAGGCGATTACCCGGCCCAGAGTGGTTGAAGGCTCGCCTGCCTTGGCTGCAGGCGAAAGAAGGCAAGTGCAAAGCCCGCAGCACCATCTGTTACCCTAGGGTAGGTTTGGTTTGACAAGTTAACGGAATTGTGAATATCAATTAATGAGATCCAACACATCCAGTGGTTTTATGCCTTGTAGGAAAACATTAATCCTTCTCACGGCCTTTTACTTGGAATCCCGGGATCGCAGGGCTGACGAACATGGTGGACTTGAAGACATTTTACGGCACCACACAAACAAGGCAATGGGGACAATTAATCACAGCAGACACAATACCGGTATGAAGAACCAACCCTTGCTACCTTTGCTTACTATAATGTCAAAACAAACACAATTCTCGACAAAGTTACGGTACCGGTACTTGTGCCAGTAACCTACATACAGTACATAACGTACAGAGCCAGAGCCAAAATCAAAGTTCCAAACACAATTCAGAATGAAAAATACAAAATAAAAAGGAATCTGGGGGAGGAAAATAGGGGGGGGGGAGGGAAGAGAGAAAAAAAGGACAAAACAGTAGTAATAATTATCAAACCTCCTCCGTGCCCTGTGCCTTCTCGCTCCGCTCTGCTTTGGTGTAATATATACAGCCCATACAGTACACACAACCGCACGCGCGCAAGGAAAAAAGGAAGGAAGCAAGGTGGAGAGGGAGAGGGGAGGGAGGGAGAGATTGGCAATCGAAAAGGGAAAATAAGATAACGACTTAGCCCCCCATCCAATCCAAGATGGTAGAATGAAAGAGATATTCAAGAATATGCTTCTTTTTCTTCTTTCTGCCCTCTTTTTTCCCAAAACACGAACGCGAATATGGTATCTTTGTCTATCCTGTCCTATCACACCCACTGCTTGCCACCTCAACTTTTTTTCACAAAATTCCCAAAAACCAGCATCCCTCCTTCCACTGTCCAATGGAAGAGGGAAGGAGAAAAAAAAACATTATCCGTCCAGGTTCGTAAGCACGAGATAATACGAAGGGTGAAGGAAAGAGAAAAGGAATGATATGAAATGAATAGGGAAAAAAAAAGAAGGAAAAAATAAACACCTCAAACTCCCGTAATAAACCCCTATCCCCATCAATTATGGAAAAACTCAGGCGGCCGCGGTCCCTTCAACTGCAGCCCTTCCAACTCCAATGACCATTTCCCGACCACGACGCTGGCCCTCTCCATCCTCTTTCGCATTCTCCTCTTCTTGCTGTTGCTCCTTTTCTTCCTGGATCTGCTGCTCGTCTTTCTCCTCCGCCCAAGCGCCCCACAGTGCCTTTTTCGGTGCGATCTCAATCTTGCCAAATCCAACGTCCTGCTTTACGTTGATGGCGTCCTTGGTGGCTAGGACGAGCACCTCAAAGAACATCTTTGTGGCGTCGGTTGCTGTTGTGGATTCGTGGGGGAGGAGGTCTTGGAAGATGACTTGCTTTTTTGCTGCGGGTTCGGAAAATTGTTCTCTCAACAGGTGAACGGCGGCTCTCGTTTGCAGGGAGATAGGCTCGGGGACCCGGGGTAGCTCGACTTCTGGTTCGGGAGAAGCCTCCTCGAGAGGAGGTAGAGCGGCCGGAGAAGATGGTTCTATAGGTGAAACCATCAGCTACACTGAAACGCGTCGGGTGCTGGATAAGGCAGGGAAGCAAAGTACACATACCAGGTAGTCCAAGAAAACTTTCCTCTTCCATAGCCATTGGTGGGGCTGGCTCAGGTTCAGGGAATTCAAACATTTCCTCAGCAGGGCTTGCTGCGGCCTCCGCCCTGGCACGCTCCTCCACCTCTTCCGGAGGGGGCAAAATTTCCTCTTCGCCCTCTTCAATTTCCAACCTAGGGTGCTTCGCCGGGAGCAGGCCCTCAGCACGCTCTAGAGCTTCTTCGCCCTCACCTTCTCGCTTTCGCTTGAGTTCGGCCATCCTTCTCACAAATTCAGGGCTCAAGAAGCTGGCTAATTCGGGCGCAATATTCTTGGGGTAAAACACATTTTGCACGAAACCCCTCGTCTTCTGCAAACTCAAAAGAGCCAAAAGCCCGGGATCCCTAGGCAAAAAATTAGGCTCGATCAAGATCTTACTGCGATCCTCCTGCTGAGCCTTAATCTGCTTGGCACGAATTTCCGTTACAGAGTCAACCATTACTCTTCTCCCACGCACCTGGCGTCGGTGTACGAGTATTTCTTCCGGCTCCTCGCTCGGCTCTCTAAGAGCCTCTTCAATATAGCTAACATCCACAAAACGGCCGAGCTGTTGGAGGTCTGCCTCGAGGTCGCGCACAACACTGCTACGAGCTGAAGAAAGTGGGGATTCCGAATCACGGGCGAAAGGGGGGATATCAAGAATCGATGGCGCTTCATGAACAAATTCTGGTGGTTCAACCAGAAGTGGGGCTAGGGGAGAGGCTCTCCCAACCTCGCTTGGAGCCTCAAGAATCGTCAAATCACCTTCACCGAGACCAATTTCGCCTGCAAACCCCACTTCAGCCTCGAGCTCCAGACCCAAATCTTCCTCTGGGGGTGCAAGCCCTATGTCAAGTTCCTCCCCCTTCGCCTCCGCCTCATATTCCACTTCCATAGCCTCTGACAATAGGTCGTCTCTAAAGTCCCTCGCCGGGAGTTCCCTTCTTCCAATTTCGGGGGTAACTTCCAGAGCTTCACTTTCGCCTCTGGCAACAGTAGCCGCCCGTGGTGGCCTTGGTGTTTCCGCCTCCTCACCGACATCAAGATCTAGATCATCAAGTTGTAGACCAAAACCAACGTCCCTCTCTTCGGGACCCCTGCGTCCCACTTCCATTTCGATAGATTCCTGCAGGAATTGGCTGCTGTCCTCAGCAAGGGTAATACCTTGCCTTCGGGCTAGATGCGCGTCGGAATCGAAGGGCAGTTCGCCGATATCGGCCAAGTCAAGGGTTGGGTCAGGCAGTAACAAATCAAGCTCTGTGATCACATCGGGGAGCGTGAGTTGAGCCGCCGTATGTGCAATGGCACCGGCAGGCAAATCGACATTGCCTGGGCGAAAGGCCTAGGAAGAGACGCGTTAAAAATGCACATAGATGACTAGGGAAGCGCCTGTGGGGAAAGGTAGTAGAGTTAAATAGATGAGGAAGGTACCATTTTTATCTTCATCAATGCCTCATTGCAGTCCTCGAGCAAGTACCTCGCTTTGCGAGAGTAGATTCGGACAACACCCAAGAGCAGCTGGCCACTCAGACGGAGGGCCATGGGAGCCTGATCCTGACCAACGATAGCACCGACCGACGATTCAATATTAGATTGTAAAATGTGTGTTTTTGAGAGTTTGCGCTCAAGATTAGCACTTAACCAGACGCGAGCCAGAGGCCCGGTCTTGGACAACAAAGTTTCCGAATAAAACATGGTGAGGATAGTAGGAAGGGTGAGGAAAAAGCGAGAAAGGGAGAAATTTTCACGGATTGCAACGCGAGGACGTGAAGCCTAAGTTGGCAAACGCGAGGGTCGAAGCGGGCGCGCGTTTGTTATTATGGAGGGGGCTGGGAGAGGTGACGAATTGGTCCAACTAGGCAGTGGGGCAAGCTACCAAGCTACCCGCTCTGCTGTTTGGGCTTTTCCTCTTATTGCGGGAGAAGAGGATAGGGTACCCGAGGACGCGCAGTCACAGGAATACAAAAAAAAACGGGGAAAAAAAAAATGAGTGAAAAGAGCACGACGATGCGCCAAAGATAGATGCGGGTGGGAAGAGTGGTAGCGGCGGTTAACTCGAGCACGGCGAAATATTACAAACGGTGGAAGCAAAGATAGGGCCCAAGATTAATGGAAGTTATAATGGGATTGAAGGAAGGAGCCCAGTATAGCATGAACGGAGATGTGGGTTGGTGGTGGTGGAGAGCGACGGTTTTCAGTGTTCTGTAGTGAGGGCTGCGGAAGAGTAAGCCTCATGGAAGGGTCGAGGAGTGAGTGGGCGATGCGGACTACAAAATGCTTGTACCGGTATCACAAATAACAGAGGAGGCACACACCCATCTGATAAGTTGTGGTTGGCAAGATGAAGAGATTAGATGCTGACTGATGGATTAGATAATATTGGACACTGGACACAATCTGGCCCTAAGAGGAGCATTCTGCATCCCCAAGCCTCCTACCGTAGACTCCTCTTGACAGGATGGGCAAGTCGCGGGATCACCTCCGAGACGGAGGGACATCTTTAACCGGAACCTGTCTTCCTTCTCATCTGCTCTCTCCCCCGTCCCTTTCAGGCTTCAGCCTCCTCACGGAATTGATGAAGCCTTTAGTGAAAACTAAAACGCCTGTTCATCTCACGTACCAGTAGATCAATATAGACATCCCCCACATTTGCACATGGAATCCTCACAAAGTTACAGTACAATACTGTGATCCCTTTTAAATCTTATGTATCGTGGCGGTGCAATGGCAGATGGAATGTCTCAAACTGAAAGTCCTTGCAGCCAGGAACCACAACGGCATTTCCATACCACGCCTTTTTTTCCTTTGAACAGCCTGGCGCTGTGACAGCACCCTTGTACTGTAATCAGCCCTCGTGTTTGTCCTTCACTGTTCTCGCTGCTGCTGCCTATTGCCCGCCAACTTACCCGCAACTCCAGCCTTTGATTACTCGTACTTTGCCTGTCAACCTCCCGGCAAGAATAGTGAGAGTAGCGGCTCCTTTCTCACTCCTCCTCCTCCTCTCTTCCTTTCCTTTTTTCCTCCTTTCCTCCTTTCCTCAGCCTCCTTCCTTTTCCAATAGCATTCCATCTGTTGCTCCTCCTTTTATATTCGCCTTCGTTCTGATTGAGCCTCCTCGCCTTTGCCCCCCCCCCCATCCTACGGAAGTCCCCTTCCCGTTCGTCGCCTCGATTGATGCTCTAGCTTCTGCAACCCCGCCGAATCCGGTCATCTCACGCCTCCCCACCGTGGAAGTTCTACCCTATTGCCTCTAGAGGCAAATGGGTTCTTCACCTCGAACTAACACCCCGCTTGGAGTCCCACTCCGCAGCCTCACTGCGTCGCCCTTTCATGCTTCCGCTAACGGAAGTAGTGTGTCACTGACATCTGTAAGCTTGGATTTCCACCTCTTCTCAAGCCCTATTTTATCGCTCACTTGTTGATACGGGTTCTCCTTTAGCCCCCCTCCGCAGTCTATGCGCTCCTCACCCCCGAAGAGACAGCTTTGAAGCTCCAAACTTCCCTGACACACGGTCTGACCTCGTCTCAAGATGCTATATACCGTCGCTCAATTCACGGAACCAATGAACTGCCCCACGGAGATGACGAGTCGCTGTATGTGCGATTCCTCAAGCAGTTTGTCGAATCGCCCCTCATCCTTTTACTCCTCGGGAGTGCGGCGGTTTCTTTCATGATGGGAAATATGGAAGATGCGGTCAGCATCACTTTGGCTGTTGTCATTGTCGTTGCCGTGGGCTTTGTCCAGGAGTACCGATCGGAGAAAAGTCTGGAGGCCTTGAACAAGCTTGTTCCCCATTACGCACATCTGGTCCGGGGTAGGCCTGCAGATGGAGAATCCGGACCGCCCACCTCTTCCACGGTAATGGCGGGGCAATTGGTTCCCGGCGATCTCGTGATATTCTCCACTGGGGATCGAATTCCAGCAGATATCCGCATTACTCAGGCATCCGGCCTGGAAATTGATGAGTCTAACTTGACCGGCGAGAACGAGCCCGTGAAGAAAACGGTGGAGGCCGTTGCCCCACGGGATGCGCTTAATCCTACTCTGTCAGACATTGCCGTGTCCGAAAGGACATGTATTGCATTTATGGGAACGCTGGTACGCAGTGGCAATGGTCAAGGAATAGTGATTGCTACTGGTCCCAAAACCGAATTCGGTACAATCACGGCTATGCTTGCCGGGATCAGCAAACCTAAAACTCCTCTGCAAAGTTCGATGGATAAACTTGGCAAAGATCTAAGTTATGCTAGTTTCGGTGTTATTGGAGTTATCGTTCTTCTGGGGTTGTGGAAGGGGCGAACCTGGCTCGAAATGTTCCAAGTGGGGGTTTCTTTGGCAGTTGCGGCTATACCGGAGGGCTTGCCAATTATCGTAACCGTAACATTAGCTCTAGGAGTCTTGCGGATGGTACGGCGCGGGGGGATTGTACGGAGATTACCAAGTGTAGAAACTTTGGGATGCGTTTCCGTCATCTGCAGCGATAAAACTGGTATTACTTTTTTTTCTCTTTCAAACCTGCACATTCGATGGTCGCAATAGTCTTTTAACAGGAGATAGGCACCCTAACAACGAACCACATGACTGTCACGCAATTGTGGACACCAGATCTCCCATCGCCAGTGGAGAGAACGAGCCTCCTTGAACCCCCTATCACCAGGGATGCTGCGATAGACGCTGTTGTCCGGATTGGCAACTTATGTAATAATGCTCGGCTTTCTACAACAAGTGCTTCAACGGTGGCTGCTGCGGCAATCGGTATTACATATACCCGTGCTAATTCTAGGTTCGTTGGGCAGGCTACCGATGTTGCTCTGTTGGACTTGATGGATGCTTTTGGGGATTCCGATGCAAGGCAACATGCTGAGAGAGTAACAGACGTTCCATTCTCCTCCGAGAGAAAATGGATGGGTGCTGTTGTTCGCGATGAGGACGGCGAGCGCAGGCCATATATCAAAGGTGCTGTTGAGCAGGTTCTTGCAAGATGTGATGCCTACCTGACGAAAGAGGGAAGAGAGGTTGTTTTGGATGAAAAACAACGGAAGAATGCATTGGCTGCCGTTGAGAAAATGGCATCGGAAGGGTTACGAGTCCTAGGATTCGCCCAAGGCTCTCCGATCCCGGGGAACCCTGGAAATTCCAGCGGAAACAACGATTCCATATTTAGGGGCCTCACGTTTGCTGGAGCAGTCGGCATATCCGATCCTCCTCGAAAGGGTGTCAAGTCTGCGATCAGACGATTGATGCGCGGTGGCGTCAAAGTGATGATGATTACCGGTGATTCCGAGACAACTGCGGTTGCTATCGCGCGGAAGCTTGGAATGCCAATCCTTCCCGACAGCCATGGGCACGGCGGTATTGTGCGGCCCGTTTTGAAAGGTGAGGATTTGGATGCCATGACAGATGCTCAGCTTGCACAGGCAATTGCTACTACGACAATCTTTGCCCGCACTTCCCCGGAACATAAGATGAAAATTGTTCGCGCGCTTCAATCGCGGGGAGAAGTCGTAGCCATGACCGGCGATGGAGTTAATGATGCCCCTGCGCTTAAAATGGCAGACATCGGCATCAGCATGGGATTGCAAGGGACAGATGTGGCTAAAGAGGCAGCGGACATGATTCTAAGCAACGACGACTTTTCCACTATTCTCGGTGCCATTGAAGAGGGCAAAGGAATCTTTTACAACATTCAAAATTTCCTAACCTTTCAACTAAGCACCAGCATCGCTGCCTTGAGCTTGGTTCTTTTATGCACCTTTGTCGGGCTACCCAACCCGTTAAACCCCATGCAGATTTTATGGATAAGTAGGTTCTACCTCTCGATACACGGCCTCCGCGCCTGCATTCCACCGGTTACTTATCAGCATTTCTCTCATGAACAGATATTTTGATGGATGGCCCCCCCGCGCAATCCCTAGGAGTAGAACCTGTAGATCCGGCCGTGATGACACGGCCACCCCGTTCCCGCAACGAGCAAATATTAACGAGAGCTGTCCTCTTGCGGATCTTCACCTCTGCACTCACTATCTTACTCGGCACCATATTCGTCTACGTCCTGGAAATGCATGACGGTGTCGTCTCAGCACGCGGTACCACCATGACTTTCACCTGTTTTGTTCTGTTCGACATGGCGCTCGCGTTGTCTTGTCGCTCGGAGTCGAAATCGATATTGATGGGTGAGATCAAGATTTTCGGAAATAAAATGTTCAATTACGCCGTTATCGGATGTCTTATCGGGCAGATGGCAGTTATTTACGTCCCCGGCTTACAGAATATATTCCAGACGGAAATACTGTCGTTTAAGGACTTGGCGATGTTACTAACCATCGCCAGTTCGGTGTTTTGGGTTGAGGAGGGAAGGAAATGGGCGCAGAGGAGAAGAGAGTTTACTGGCGGGTATAGTGGGAATGTTTGATGGGGTTTAGAATAGGTGTGTTATTCGCCCCTATGGGCACCGCATCTAACCCGCACATAAGTGTTCTAATTGGGCGAAAAGAGAACTACAATAGGACATTGGAGGCATCTTTCGGTCACCTGCCTGTTTCTCCTCACGGGGCTTTCTTCCTTTCTTCCACAAGACTGATGGGCATTCGGGTTTTCTCTTTTTTCTAGGTCTATAAAAGACGGTGTAAAGTTTGGGCGTCTGTAGTTTCGTAAAAGTAATGTGAGAAATGGGACCCCCTTGGTAGTTTTTCCTTTCCTTTCCTGTCTTTTTTACTTGTATGTTTCGATTGTATAATTATTTGGAAGGATGGGGATGGGGGAGGGGGAAGGTTATTTTCGGCAAGCGTAAAGATACCTTCAAATTTTGACGAGTATGGGACGAGTTTTTATGATACCATCGTATACCGTACTATGGATAGTGGGCCCGGAGAGAAGTGTGCTGAGCTGGTCAGTGGGGTTTGTCATTGGGGGGGAAGGGGCAAGGCACTGCTATTCTCAGATACTGAATTGCTGCGTGAATAGCTATAGCGATTTGTTGGCCAAATCAGCACAGCGACACCCCCGACTACACATCCACAAAATCCCACCCCTTGTGCGGAAAGCTGGCTGGTTCCGTACAGTACTCGAGTACAAGACTAGTCACGCCTGGCGTGATACGGGTAAGTGCCCCCGGGCAAATTATTATAGCACTCGAGCACTTCAATCTTATGGCAGTTATCAGTTTATAGAATGGCTTGACCAACCCAACCCGACCCTCTCTATAGCGAGGAAAAATCACAAACATACCATACTTCTACGATATGATACAAAAACCCCCACTGGCCCGCCAACCTCTCTTATGCACAGGATGTCACTCGAAACCCTCCCGAGTCACTCAGGTATGGGAGGTTGCTCTACTTGTAGCAGCTTTAGTACAGCAGATTGTGGGCGCTAGGGGAGAGTGATGTTTTGTGAGGGGGGAGAGGCGGGGTAACCGAATATGGGGGGAAAGAAGGCCTTTGGGGGGGAGAGGTTGTCAAGGAGAGCGAATATACTGTTGACCTTAAGTTAGACAATAAAAAGTTAGAGATCGCATGATATATTCCCTGCCCTAAGTCTTTGAGAGAGAAGACGAAAAACGGGGTATCGGCCTTATTCTCTATGATAATATTATATACTATCTTCTCAACACTGTTCTTCTCTTAGCTGTAATTATCTTGGGCATGGACCTTGTAGGAGAGCACGTTATTTTAAAATTTATAGGCTTTTAGTCTTCTCTGCTCCTTGCTAGCTATGGCGTTTGGTACGAGTACCACGGTGCTATTCTACCGCGATTCTTGGCTTGTGGCTTGGTGTCTTGGTCTGTTCCCGCGACAGAAATGTGAGTAATCCCATTTACGGCCACTTGAATACCAACGTGGGGAATGTATCAAATAGCTATAACACCAAAATCAACGTGGGAGTAAACGAATAATCTTTGCGGAACCAGGCATGGTTATCTCCGCTTGAGCCCGATAGGAGGCATCAAGATGTGGGTTACCATCGGCTGGATGGTGTTGGGGGACTGGGTTCTACGGAAGGATGAGTTCGAGTCATGGTGTAAGAGTCCGGATCGCCCAGTGAATCCTACTCTTTTTGTGCTATGGGGGTCAAGGGGTTGGCAAGACATGTATAACGTCTGATATGAGAGTATTCTTCAGAAAGCGTGAGCGATGCTGACAAGGTATTGGATCAGTTCACTGGTAATAGACACCCTGTGTGAGCAAGTCCGTGGGCAGAAGATCATGGTTTTATTTCTCTATTGCGATTACCAGGCACAGAAGGACCAATCGGCGGTAAACATGGTAGGGAGTCTGCTCAGACAGGTTGCTTCGGGAACAATAGGGGTTCCAGGGGAAATTCAAAGTGCTTTTGAGGATTCAAAGCAGGGAGGTGGAAAGGGTCTTCGATTACTGGATATGTTGAAATTATTCATCAAAACAATCAATCCCATTGAGCTGTATATATCTGTGTCGACGCAGTGGATGAGTTGCAGCCACAGGATCGGTCAGAGTTTCTTTGTGCTCTGCGACAGATTATTCGGGACGCACCAAATACCCGGCTATTTCTGACAGGGAGGCCGCATATTAGTGGGGAGATAGGTAATCATCTCATGGATGGCCCATATGGCACAGACGTTCTGGCCGATAAAGGAGATATCGCTCGATACCTAAGTCGGAAGATGGATGATGATAATATCCGAGATCCAGACTTGATGACAGAAGATCTGAAAAATGATATCATGAGGACAGTGTCAGAAAAGGCTTCAGGGATGTAAGTAGGAGTAGCCCATACAAATTTGGGTCACTGATTGGGGTTCTACTCAGGTTTCTGCTTGTGGCATTAAATATCGATGCAATCTTGGGCGAGACCTCATCAGCGAGGCGAAAGAAGATGTTGCAACGGGTGGCGGCGTGGACCTGGACAGTGTGTATAACCAAACGCTGCAGCGAATAAAGGAACAGAAGGGTGACCGAGCGAGGCTTGGGGTGGAGGTGCTAATGCGGGTGTCCCGCGCGGAGCGGCCATTGCGGAGCGGCCATTGCGGATTGACGAACTCTGTCACGCTCTGGCTGTAGAAATGGAGACGACCGATCCAGACCAGGAAAACATCTGTCCACGAAACACAGTGCTAGGGTCATGCTTGGGGCTTGCTATAGTGGACCAGGAGACATTGACGGTCCGGCTGATCCACTATACGCTTCAAGAGTACCTTTACCGGCCTGGGATGCTGCCTGGTGCACACAGAACACTTGCGCAATCATGCTTAGCCTACCTAAATTATGATCGCGTCAAAGGACTTCCGGTCAATAAGGTTCCGGACCTTGGAGAAATACCCTTCCTCGAACATTCTTCTCTCTATTGGGGAAGCCACGCGAAAATGGAGCTCTCGGATCACGCGAAATCACTTGCGCTTGAACTGTTAAACCGATACGATAGCCATATATCCTCAGCCTTGCTTTTCGGGAAAATATGGTGTCATGATCCTTCATTTTCTCATTACCGGTTTACACTGTGCATCCTATTTCGGAATCGATGAGATTGTGGCCACCCTGACCGAGACGAGGGGCTGTGATATCGATCAAGGGGATTGTATGGGGGTTACGCCGCTGATGTGGGCTGCTCAGCAGGGGAACCAAGGGGTGGTGAGACTATTGCTCGCACGGAGCGATGTCAATATCGACGAGCCAGACAACTTTGGTCAGACGCCACTCTGGTGGGCTTCTTACAATGGGCACGAGGGGGTGGTGAGGCTATTACCCGCACGGGATGATGTTAATCCCGACAAGTCAGACAGTTCTGGTCGAACACCGCTCTGGGGCGCTTCTTGCAATGGGCATAAGGGGGTGGTGAACCTACTACTCGCACGGGACGATGTCAATCCCGACAAACCACACTCCTCTGGCCAAACACCACTTTGGGCCGCTTCTTTTTTTGGGCATGAGGGTGTAGTTAGACTACTACTCGCGCGGGGCGATGTCAACCCAGATGAGCCGGAAAGATTGGGCCAAACACCACTGTGGTCGGCTTCTGAAAATGGGCACGAGGGAGTGGTGAGACTGTTGGAAGGATATGGTTGACTTTGGAAGATGCGGGAGAGTCTGAAAGATTGGATAGATGCTTGCAGATGATTTGGGAGATTGAGATAGAATGGTTAATGATTTGAAAGAGATTAGATAGCCATGTCTTTCCTTTGTTTATCACGGAAGTGTACGGAGGAATAAAGGCATGGCAAGATAGAGAGATAGGTGTGGTGATCGACGGAAGGATCAGGAAGTGCTACTTATGTTTTACTTATACACTTGTTTCTGTCATGAGTTTTTTGTTTTAGTTAGAGAGCGAATTTGCAGAGCTGAGCGAGGTGTCTAAGTTCCGTGTGAATTCTCTTTCTATCGTCTACCACTGTGCCAAAAATAACCTGCCTGCGTTAATAGAGACTGCTTGCACGGGGCGACATCAGTCCCCCCCGACAAGTCAGACAACTCTGGGCGGACACCTGGTTGGCTTCTAGCAATGGGCATGAGGGGTGGTGGTGAAACTAGTACTCGCACAGGGCAATGTCACCCCCGACAGGCCGGACAATGATGGTCAAACACCACTCGCGATTGCTTCCACCCGTGGGTATACGGAGATTGTATTACTCCTTCAGTCTTAGACAACCGCGGTCTCTAGCATGGATTAAGAATAAAGAGAGATTTCTCTATATTCACTCTCTGCGCACACATCCGCGCCCCCTCTCTCAAGAGTTCCCCACCACCTATCTGTTATTAGTCCAGCTTCCGCCTCTCTTCGAAGCGCTTTGCGGCCGCCTAGTGTCTCGCTTCCATCTCCTGGACACGTTTCCCTCTCCCTTTCCCCCCGGACCCTCTTAACCCCTAATTTCCCTGGCTATCCTGGGCATCGGTCTGTCCTAGGAAGCCGCTATCTTATCTATTCTATTGGCGTTCAAGCTTCTTGGTTTTTTTTCCACCTATGGTGTTTGGTAGAGAGCTGGTCCTGTACTATTGGGATTCTCGGGATCACGGCTTGATATGTTACTGCTTCGGAAGTGTTTTATTTTTCAATACATCTAGATCCGCTTTCTTCCCCGACACTATACATTTTTTTCTTCCATCTTTTGCTGTAGAATTCTAGCTTCTTGTACTTACCACTAATTGATATTCGCCCTCCTGGCTAAACACGGAAGGGCCAGCTGTAGGGGAAACATAACAATACTAAGAGTCCCTGATCCCTACTTAGTTCACCTATTGATTTATAGCTAATAAGGGTCTAATACACTCACGGAGAGATCTTGTGGCAAGGGTTTAGCATTTTTGCTTTTATTTTTGTATACCCGTTTCAGTTCAATCCCTGTAGTACTATACAGCGTAGCTGAGGATATCATAAATAGCGAGACACCAACACCCCAAGAGACTTGTTTTGTAATATGTGAAGGATATCTTGTAACCACTTGCACAATCTCATTCGATTTAGGCGTGGGCTAATCTGGATATACAGAACGGTAAAAGTTAAGCTATATCATTCCTCACCCGTATTCATATTGCTTAATAGATTTTTTTGTAACAAATCAGCTACGGTCTGCCTTTCTCTGGTCTTTTGCGTTTGTTTTGTCAATGGAAGAATAAAACAAAGGCTGAATCCCTTCCGATTTTTCTCACTGCCTTGCCCTCTGTCCCACGCTCCATGATTGTGGAGACTGGCGAATCGGGTTTCACGGTTACGCCAGCTACCTGCACTGTCCGGAGCAAGGGCAATAGAATCTGTGTGCTAGTTCCTGTCTCTATCCTCTTGCTCAGGGTTTTGTTTTGGCTCATAGTGCGAGTGATAGAATATGAAGATGGGTGGTTCGGGAATCTTGTTAGCTCTAGGTGCAAGTTGATATCGATATGTAGTTGACTAATCTCGATGGAAGTAGGCATGAGGGAGTGAAGTCAAAGAGAGATAGATATATACCGTAGGAGATTTGTCATTCCGGGGGAGCTAGGATGGGTGGTTTGATCGGGCAAGCGATTATTCCTCTCTTTTATCTCTATCGAGTACAGCCTCATAGCAGTTGTTGGAAATAGCGGATCTATAGGACTTCTTTGTCACTCGCTTTCTCTATGTATAAGCTTTACAATCGGACTACCACTAACTTGGCTGCCTTTTACCTGAGCAGAGGCACTTCATTCTGGGAGACTTTTCAAGCACAAGTTTGGTTTTGCCCACCATACTACCGTGCGATATGTGAGCATATCGGCCCAGTGACCAATGCAGTTCTGGGGCTCTTAACCAGAGGGAAGATCCGCGATTGGTCTTGTGCTCCAGAGGTCGGAATGGATACAACTTGAAATCTTTTAGGTTGGGCCGTGGGTTTTGATATCTAAGTGAGTTTAGGATCATCCGGTTAACCCAAGAAGCCCATCAAAAGTCTACGGGAAGTGCTTGGGGGTGGGGTTGGCTCACTAGGGGAGATCAGATCTCATATAATACCTTGAACTAGGCTGAATTTTACTTCGGTGGAAGAAAGGTATAGCAGTCTTATTGTATAAGTAATTAGCGGGGTAAATCAGCTACTGGGCGTCAGCTGGGACGACACTCTCCCGCCCCGTCCTGTTATAGTTAAGGCTCTGCTGGGGGGACTAGTTCTATAGTTTCCCGCTCCTAGGGCCAAGGCATTTGGATTCCGGTGCCGTAAGTATCGGAGGAATTAAAAGGGGGCTTCATGTAAATTTTCGGGTAGGCCGGCATCAATAGTTTCTCTCCCATATCTGACCTCCCCTCACCAGTGCAATTCCATTAAATTCCTCATTGTGCTTTCCCGGCCACACCGCATAAGTAAGCACTCTAGCTCACTTTCATCCTCATAGATGATGGCTGTTGAACAGAGGTGCTTAGCTTTGTTACGGGAGTGTGAAGAACTGTTTAGGAAACGTGTAGATGGAACGGATACGAGAGAATGTTCAACAAATAGATTTTACCCGCTATATCTTTTTTATGTTATCACGGGGGTGTACGGAGGAATGGGGTCATGTGGGGGAATACAGAGATAGGTGTGGTGATCCATAGAAGGATCAAGATGTGGTATTTGTGTTTTACTTAGGCACTTATCACTACCGTTAGTTTGATTTCAGTTAGAGAGTGAAGTTGAGAGCCAGAGCGAGCGAATGAACGAAGTACGAGGGGTAATGCTTACATTCCACACCCCCCTTCCAAAATGTCCAAGTTTCACGTGAATTCTCTTAGTCTATCGTCTACTTCCGTGCGACCGTCATTTCCCCGCCTTGGCGATGGCTGGCCGCTCTCTTTACCAACTAGGGCTTGCTGCCGGCAGCCAATGCAATTCCATCGTTTCTCCCACATTTACTTTATGTTCAAGTCAACCATACACTTTTTCCCCTTCTCTCTGCAGTCTGGCCTCGTATAAGCCATTGTCCCCAACATTGGGATAAAGCAAGACCTGCCTATCCGTTGCCATAGTTACCGGTGGGTGAAAATTGCAGGACTATCGTAGGTTTCTAAGGTACCGGTATTCTTTTGGGCTCACTTGGATTCCGTCAGTCGGGTCCATGGTGGGTCAGGTTAAGGTTTGGGATGGCCAATGTGTGGCTCGCGGATGCCCATTACTGGTAGAGGGTTCGACAAACGATACCAAGAGACCATTCCGCCAGTCCTCATATGCACGTGCTACCAGAGGAATCCAAGTATTTCCCAAGGTATTCAGGGCTGGTTGTGGTGACGTAGCTTTTGAAAGTTTTACTTTTATTGGGGCTTGGATGTATGACGGGAATCCGGCGCGCCTGCACATGGGGTTACAACTTCAGCCCGTCTGATTTAGCTTTCTAAGGCAATAGCGGGGGTGGCATGACTACAGAAGGACGATATAGACTACTTGTATTCTCATCGTGTATTCGGAATCCGGTTCCTATAAACGTGCCGCAAGGCGTGTCAGAATTATGTGAAATATCGAAGATATGATGTATTTAATACAAAGAGGACTATGTAGCCGATTGGGCACCTGCTTTGGCATAGCCATCGCGAACGCATAAAAAGTATAGTGTTCCTGCTGTTTGAAAGATTGTGGTGAATAGTGCTAGTAGCCAGCGCGGGCCATATATGAGAATGACCTCACACTTTAAAATTTACTGTCATGCTGGAGAAAAGGAGCATCAAGGTTATCCTCTGGTGTAGTTAAAATATAATAAAAGAGAAGAAGCTTGACCGAATACAAGAATTAATGATGCAAGTAATAGTAACTACTGCTGGCCATGTTTGGTTATGGTACTAAGACATAAATGTTTAATAATACCAGATTCCGAATACACGATGAAATTACAAGTACGAGTTAGAGTAGCTACCTATGATCCGTGTCTTTACCGGCTAAACGCTTCGCCTTTTCTGCCCACCCCCCACTCCTCTGCCATAAGATTGTTATGACCCTAGGAGCCTTCTGTTCCATCGTGTGAAAGGCCGGAAGAGCACAGCAAAACAAGCCGTTCAGCGCCTCTGGGGGACAAAAGATGAAATAATACACGAGGCCTTATTAGAGGAGGTAGCTGGAGCGACTGGTGGGGACAGTTCAGTCGTTTGTGATTCTGTAGTGACGCACTTGACTGTACAAGTAATATGATATCCCCTCCCAGGTGAGGCAATTACCGGTATCTATCCCATACAAATATCCATCCGGGCGTGACCATTGATAAGACCATCAAAGTCGTGTTCTAGTCCTAGATATGGTACTCGAGTAGGTCTGGGGCTATCTGGATTGTGAATTCCTGATAAGCTAAGCGATAAAAACTTTCTCCATTGGGAGTCTGCTTACCGAGATGGGAAGGTGGGGGTCAATGATTGCCTTGGCATGGAGATTATTGGCTATCTGAAACAACAAAATGACTTCAGACATTACCGTACTATAAGAAAGCAGTCCCAGCTTGGTCCTGCTCGCAGGAAGGAGACATCCATCAACCTCCTCGATATATTCCTGTACTGCTATGCTACCTTACACCTACCACAACGCCCTATTTCTCATTATTACATCGCCTATGGGAAACAGCTCATCAAGTCGGCATAGGGATCGTAGGCAACGTCATAAATCGAACGCCCATGCCCACGACAATACGACCCACTGTACTCAAGACTACTCAGATCGGAAAATTGGGGATATGTCAAACAGCTCCAGTAACACTATCAATGTGGAAGCAAGAAAAGAACCTTCGGGGATTCAAGCATGGCTGTCGCCACTTGAACCCTATGAAAGGCATCAAGATGTGAGTGACGACCGACTGGATGGTGTTGGGGACTGGGTTCTGCGGAGGGATGAGTTTGAGTCATGGTGTAGGAGTCAGAATAGCTCAGTGAATCCCACTCTTCTCTGTTGTGGGGGCGAAGGGGTCGGCAAGACATATATAAGGTATAAGAGTGTTTTCCAGAAATCATAGGGGATGCTGACTGGGAATAAAATCAGTTCATTAGTGATAGACACCCTGCGTGAGCAAGCTTGTCGGAAGGGTGTCGTGGTTTTATTTTTCTATTGCGATCGCCAGGCTCAGAAGGACCAATCGGCGGTAAACGTGATTGGGAGTCTACTCAGGCAAGTTGCCTTGGGAGCAGCAGGGGTTCCGGGAGAAATTCATAGCGCGTTTGAGCAGTCCAGGCGGGGAGCTGGAAGAAGGCTCCAATTGCCAGACATGGTGAAATTATTCGTCAAAACAATTAGCTCCATTGAACTAGCATACATCTGTATCGACGCAGTGGACGAGCTGTTGTCCCGGGATCGATCAGAGTTTCTTCACGCGGTGGGACAGATTCTTCGAGAGGCACCAAATACGCGGCTATTCATCACAGGAAGGCCGCATATTAGTGGGGAGATTGAGGAGCATCTCAAAGAGGGCGCATATCGCATAAACGTTGTGGTCAACCAGGGAGATGATGGTGCGCAGGAAGTGGGCATGAGGACGGAAGATGTGAAAAATGACATCATGAAAACAGTGTCGGAAAAGGCCCCGGAGAAGTAAGTAGGAGTAACTCTATTACAAATTTGGGTCACCGGTTGATACTCTGGAAAGGTTTCTACCCATTGCACCAAAAGCCGATGAAATCTCGGGTGAGATCACGTTGGCAAGGCGGATGAAAATATTGCAGGTGAATATGGCTGGAGTGGACCGAGAATGTGTGTATGGCCGAACTCTGCAGCAAATAAAGGAACAGAAGGGTGACCTGCCAAGACTTGGGATGGGAGTACTAATGTGGGTATCCCACGCGGAGCGGCCACTGCGGATTAACGAACTCTGCCATGCCCTAGCGGTAGATGTGGAGGCGACTGATCTGGACCCTAAGGACATTCCGCTGAAGGATACGGTCCTTGGGTCATGCTTAGGGCTTGCCATAGTTGACAAAGAGACATCGGTAGTCCGGCTAATCCACCACACGCTTCAAGAGTACCTCTCCCGGCCTTGGATCCTGCCTGGTGCCCACAAAATTCTAGGGGAAGCCTGCTTGGCTTATCTGAATTACGACCAGGTCAAGGGACTTCCGGTTGATAGCGTTGAAGGCTATGGGCAGATGCCCTTTCTCAGATATTCGTCTTTATATTGGGGGACCCACGCAAAAATCGAACTCTCAGACCGAGCGAAAATCCTTGCACTTGAGCTATTAAACCGATACCAAAAACATATATCCTTTGCCTTCTTTTCCAGGGCGAAGTGGCCGGGCTCTTCCCCAAATACTCGTCGGTTTACTGGTTTACACTGCGCATCCTACTTCGGAGTTGAAGCAGTGGTAGCTGCTCTGATAGAGATGAAAGGCTGTGATATCAATCAAGCAGATGCGATCATGTATACGCCGCTCATGTGGGCTGTTCGGCGTGGGAATCATGGGGCGGTAAGGGTGCTACTCTCATGCGATGGGATCGAGCCCGACAAGGCAGCGTTCTATAATCAGACACCCCTCATGTGGGCTTCCAAGAATGCGGATGAGGAGATGGTGAAACTACTCATACGGGGCGGCGCCAATCCCAACGAGAAAGACGACTGGGATCAAACACCACTCATGGAGGCTTCCTCCAATGGGCGTATGAATATTGTAGCCCTCCTCCAGCCTCAGACAACTGCAATCTCAAACCTGGACTAGGCTAAAAGGGGAATTCCTCTGCATCTGCACTCTCTCTCCGTGTGCCTGTACTAGTACTTGTACATGCATCCCTTTGTCCATAGTTTCGCACTGGATACTCGTTACCGTATAGCATAGATTCCACCCTTTCCTCACAGCCCTTTCCAGCGGCTTGGTGTCTTGCTACCATCTTCTGGGCACTCTCCCCTCCTTTTCTTTCTTTCTAGTTTTTCCTAGCCACCAATCTTTCAAAGTATCTTAGGCATAGCCTTGTTCCGGAAAACCGCTATCTTATATATTTTATGAACGTTCAGGCTTCGTAGCCCTTTCCCGCCCGTGTTTCTTAGGACGGCTAGGGTGGCGACTTGTTATGTTAGGGGTTCAAAAATGCCTTATTCTTCAATCTATATCGAGCTGTTTTCCCACATAGCCCCCTCCCGCTTATGCTGCGGAATTCTAACCTCTCATGCTTGTGCGCAAATTAACGGTTAGGGGGGTGCGGCAACCAAAAGCCCCAGTTGCACAGGTGTCAATGACAGTAGGTCCCAGTCTTGAATCGGTGCCCATGTACCGTACAGTGCCCATCACCTTGGGGCTCACCCTGCTAGGCGGACATGAAAGAGAGAGAGCGGTAGAAAAAAACATGGCGATCCCAAGGGCTCCCAATCCTTTTTTGCTCCCACACCAAGTCAAAACGTCGCTGGTTCCACACTCACCCAGAGATATTGTGCCAAGTTCAGCATCTTTGTTTCTATTTGTATTTTGTTACTTTGCTTCAATCTCGGTGGTCTCGTAGGCATGCTAGAAGATATCATGAATAGCGAGACACCTACGAGCCGAGAGATTGACCTCGTATCTCCTAGTCCCTGAGTGCGCCCAAGAAATCGGTGGAATGTGTCTCGGTTTGAAACGCCCATGTAATTTGTTTCCAGTTGAGGAAGGGCGCCTTTCAAGTTCTATTAATCTAATTCCAATTAAGGAAAGATACCTTCCGGATCCCGTCATTTTCTTAACGGGATCTCTTGGGCGCAGCCCTCGACTGACTATGGGATAATATAAAGCCTAAGTTAGAGGATGGACGATAACAATGCCCGATATCCGGGCTGGATGACGGATGATGGGAAGAATGAGATTGGAGACAATGTTTGAGAAGGCTTTTGAGAGGTACAGTGGGCAGGGGTGGCTCTGATAAATTTGGGTCACTGGTTGATATTGTAGAACACCACTCTGCTTATTGATTCTAAGGGGGTTGTAAGACAACTGTTCTCACAGGACCAGGTGAACCTCGGTGGTTACCATACCGAACCAGCCCCTAACCGAGTGCTCTGTTGCAACCAAACTTTTTTTCTATATACAGTACTCTACACCGCACTCGTGCTCGAGTTTTTTTTTCCGCACTGTACTCGAGTACGTGTTGTGTGTCATACTCGAGTATAGTTGACCCGTCGTAGGAGCGCCGGTAGGTTTCCTCTCTAGTACTTGTGGGGGCAATGTTTGCTGAAAAGTATAAAGGGGTTCTTTTCTCGCACTGCCCTTCCGGAGGAGACGCGAGCGGGCCAGAGCGGGAAAGGAAGTGAACAGCGAGAGCCTTCCGGTGAGAAGGACAACGGACACAGCTACTCTCGGTACATTGCTTTCTCTTTCTTCTTTCGCGTTTCTTCTACTGTGAACTGTGAGAGCCTCTGTGGAAACGTCTTATCGACGCTCGGCGGAAAGGGAACCCTGATACCTACCTGATCGTGTATAAAAGTCTTGATTTCCTACATTTCCTGTTGGTAGCTGCCGGTAAGTGAAGTCTTCATAGTGGTTCCATCCCCTCCCCAGACCCGATATCCTGGATCTAGTGCCTCGGCGTGTGGAGATAGTGGTTGTGCTATTGGGGATGGCTAAGTTGACAGGCAACTGATTGCCTGGGTAATGCAGAAATCGCCTGGACCGCTAGGAATCTACCGTATCTTCTCGTATGAGTCGGAATAGCGCTAGTGAGGATTTTCTTGAACCCGCCCAATCGTCACTCTCTATATGTTTAAACTGTGGCGACTTGGCGTTCTTCGTGCCTTCCTATTGGCTCGGTTGCCTTAGCTTCACCTCAGTTCTCTTTAGCGCCATTCCGACTTATACGAGAAGTTACGGTATTACGGAGTCGTGAGGATACTACTGGGGCAAAGCGACACCAATCTCAACGTGGGTGACACCATGTATCGCCGGACACCCACACCACTATTCTGGGCTGCGAAACATGGACATGAGGGAGTTGTCAGAATACTGCTCGAACGGAACGACATCAACCTCGATGCAGCTGATGGGTATGGCCGAACACCGCTCTGCATTGCTGCTGACTACGGGCATGAGGGGGTCGTGAAGATACTGGCAGAGCAGGGTGACGTCAATCTCAACGCAGATGACGTGTACGGCCGGACACCGCTTGCCTGGGCTGCAGATCGTGCGATACTGAAAGTTGTGAGGGTGCTGCTCCAACGAAATGGTGTCAATCCCAACATAGCTGACCAGGATGGTCGGACACCTCTCTCCTTGGCTGTCGCGGGTGGGGGTGAGGAGGTCGTGACAATGCTGCTCCAACGGAACGACGTCAATCCCAACACAGCTGACCACAATGGCCGAACACCTCTTTCCTGGGCTGCTGAGTGTGGGGATGACCGAGTCGTGAGGATACTGGTAGAGCGGGGCGATGTTAATCCCAACATAGCCGACTGCAATGACCAAACACCTCTCGCCTGGGCTGCTGGGAGTGGGCACAGTGGGGTTGTGAGGTTACTTCTGGAACGGAACAACATTGATCCCGACCGAGCTGACTATTGTGGCCGAACACCACTCAGCATGGCTGCGCTTAGAGGACACGAGGGAGTCGTGAAGATATTGTTGGAACGGGACGACGTCAATCCGGACACAGCTGATATAAATAAGGAAACACCACTCTCAGTGGCTGCGCTGAAGGGGCATGAGGAAGTCGTAAGGATGCTACTGGAACGGAACAGTGTCAACCCCAACGGGGCTTGCACCTCTGGCATGACGCCGCTCTCCTTGGCTGCGGAGAACGGGCATGAGGGAGTCTTGAGGAGGCTACTGGAACGGAATGACATCAATCCTAGCATAGCTGATACCGATTTTGACCGAACACCGCTTTTGTGGGCGGCGTGGAATGCGAAAGAGGGAGCCGTAAGGATACTACTAGGACGGAACGGCATCAACCCCGAAACACGCGACAGATGTGGCCAAACACCGCTCTGTTGGGCCGCGCGGAACGGGGACGAGGCGACTGTGAGGATACTGTTAGACCGGGACTGCGTCAATCCTAACATGGCTGGCGAAGACGGTGAGACACCGCTCTGGCAGGCTGCTAGGAATGAGAATGAGGGAGTGGTGAAGATACTACTAGGGCGGGACGACGTGGATCCCAACACGGCCAGCGAAGATGGTCAAACACCACTCTTGTGGGCTGCGCAGAATGGAAACGAGGAATTGGTGAGGATGCTCCTGGAGCGGAATGACCTTAACCTTGACACAGCCGACAATTCAGGCCAAACACCGGCCGGGTGGGTGGCCGGGGGCGTGCATGACGGAATTGCAAAATTGCTACGTGACCGAACAGATATCACTTCCAGACACGCCCCAAGGCTTCAACCAGCAGAGCCCTGCTCTCCCGAGCTGTCCGAGCTATCTGAACCTGCTTCCAAAAGGATCCGCAGATTTTGATACTCCACGATAAAACCCACCTAACATACACCTCGCGGCGATAGAAACACTTCACGAAACCGGACCCCAGGCTCGCTACGGATAATTCTTATGTAAACCGGCAGACGATCGCGAATTCCAAACCCCGGGATTGGGCCATCCCTCCGCACTCTTTTGTTCTATGATTTGGGTCTCGTTTAATAAATTTTATATGCATCCGTAGTCTGTTACTGCTTTTTCATACCCCCCTTCTCGGATCGTACCCTTTTTGATTTGTCTACTTTTCGTCATGCCCCTTGGGTTAAGTTATTCCATTTCTGTCGATGATAATTTAGTGTGTTAGCGTTGCTGAAGAACTCGGGAAGGGACCGCGTTCTATCATGGGGTGAGTGTACGAAAGCTTCAATGCCGACCTCAGCGAGATGTGTATGCGTTCGAGCGACCTGAGTATGTGGGTGTGCGGCGAAACATGTAGAAGAGAGTTTTTGGTGATGGGTTTACAGTGTTCTGTCCACACCTTCTCTTGCCACTCGTTCTTTCTGTTTCTTTCTGCCATATGTCCTTCGCCGCTCGGCCATTTACAGGATTTTGCGATAGGCCTTACCTGTTATTAATATCATAGGCAGCTGGCTTCTTGCTCATGCTATCTTTTTTGGACCGTCACAAGTTACACGATGTGGTACTCTGGCTGCTCAACCAACCCTTTTCAATTTTCCTTCCTTGCTGGTTTTGTGGGCCGCGCTGGTTGAAAAGCCTTACCGGAGCTCTTCGATGTGTCGGAAGTTCAAAAAAAGGGGCACCTGATGTTGGGAAACTAGGTTAACTCTTCCCAAAAATTAGCTTCGCACCCCCTACCTTTAATTCTGACCAGTCTTCCCAGCGGGCTAAGTGTTGCAGAAGATTAAGGGCAATTGCTCCGTGGTGAAAGATATTTCCTTTGCACCTTTACCATCTTGTAGCTCGTTTGTTGGTAGTTTCCATTGTCACTCATTACTGATCAGAGGGGGGGAAGGTATACCTAGTTTGTATACTATATATGAGCGTTCTCATGTACGGCCGGAAGTGATCGGGGAGTGGAGCGGAGGATGGATCTACTGGTTGGATGGAGAAATCTCCTGGTCTGTCCTCAGCTAGTAGGGGGAGTAGTCAACTAGTCCACCGTTCTTCCATATTCGGCTGCGCTTAGAGCCTATTGCGATTGCACTTTTGTTCTTTCCTTCTCTCGTGCTTTCTTCAGGTTCCATCAGGCCAGGCCGGACACATTCCGCTACCAGTATGGTCGCAAACACTGGTCATTCAAGGGCCTGGTAGACGGCAGAAGAGATTGTATGAAGCCCGGGATTGTGGAGGAGACTGCTAGGGGTGTCGAAAAACCTCCGCGTGTAATAAAGGACTATGGGGAGTGGTCACAGACGGAGGCATTGGGGATGACTACCGGCGATAGGGGAACAAAAAATGGGGACCCAGCAGTAGGGGTTGTTTAGAAACTATCATAGACAGGCCAAAATGCACCGAAATTGCGGGTTTGCGAGTTATTATGGTTCAACAGAAATTTTTAGGGATTTTTGGAAATTTTTTTAGCACGTCTGAAGTATCATAATATAATATATATTTGTTTCAGTTTTTTATCTGGAGTTTGTGGAGAGCTGTGGGCACATAAACTGGGTGTGGTGTATTGCAATGCATCTTCACCATATGAAAACCATGGTCTTGGCAGGTACCCTGAGGGAAAGGACATTCCACTCCTCATTACTGTAGGAAAATTGGGGGAGAAAATCCCACACTCTTCTGTATGAGTGCTATTATGACAAATTACTTTTTTAATTTTCTTCGATGCTATTTACACATAGGGTGATTGGGTTATGATAGCTTAAAAACTAGAGCTTTTAGTGTTTTCCGGCTTCTGTCTAGTCGCTTCCTTGAACGACCCCAATTGCCAGTCAAACTATGAGTGTATTATGATGCCTTGTACTCGAACTGGAGTATTAGAGTGACGGCCCTGCGTAGGAATGAAAGTTAGGGGTTGGAAGTTGGAACGCTTTGCGAATACTTGAGAGGGAAGAAAACTCCACCAAGTTTGTGTCATGAGTACTTTTATTCCTTGCTTTTCTAAATTCTAGCTTTGGTTTATTCACGGGGGCGCCGTCACTCTCTCATGCATTCACAGGGTTAACTAAACACCCGGGTGACCGAGGCACCCCACATAGCTCCCCACAACAAACCCTCCCAAAAATCATTACCACACAACAGATGGATCTGGTCTCTTCCACAACATTATACCAGTTTTCCTTCAATAGTTTGCCCCCGAATTCTGGCTTCTCATAACCAGCACCAATCGAGATTCACCCGAGTGGGTAAACATGGAAGCGGGGACTGTGAGGAAAACATGACAATACTGGGGATTCCCGAACTCTATTTGCTTCCATAATTGAGCTAAAGCCCTTCAGGGTCTTCTACACTCGCGGGGAGGCCTTGTCGCAAGAGTTCAGCACTTTTGCTGCCGTTATTTTTATGCATCCATTTTACTTCAACCTTAGTAGTACCGTACATCATTGCCGGAGATATCATAATTAGTGAGACACCTACACACCAAGCGACCGATTCAGTACTACATAAGAAGGATGCGTTGCCACTGGTGGCCCACTACCAGCGTAATCTCATCCAATCCGGGTGTGGACTAGTCCGGATATATATGAGAGGAAAAGGTTAGTCTATATCATTCCTTCTGGCGTATTCACATTGCTTAAATTTTTTTTGCCATATATCTTAGGATAATCTGTACCTCTTCGGAATCTATATTTCTTTTTTTCTTCCCTTGACCAAAAAACAGAAAGCAATGGGCAGGTCCCTGCTCACCCAGCTGTTTGGAACCCTTTCTGATGTTCCACAATTCCGGAGACAATCGAATCACTTTCCATGGCCAGATTAGCTTGTGGTAGGGGTAAGGATGGTAAGGTCGTTGCATTGCTACTACACATCAACTTTCTCCATTGGTTTTTGCCGGGCACACCTCCTCTTATTGCCCACAAACAAGATCTTTCTCCCTCATATCTTGCTCTCCTGTATTACCCCTTTATATTAGGTAAGTTAGTACTCATTTATTTGGTGGGGTGGTTCCGCTTGGGTCTTGATTATTCGGTGGCTATTTCCTATAAGTTGTATTTCTTTATACCCCAAGCCACCCAAGTTGTTTGAGTCCTAACTACTAAACTACTACTCTTCTTGCCCATATCTTAGATCATTCCAATAGCGTTTTTGTCTGAAGTATGACTTCAGAGTGATAGCAGGTGTAGATATATCCAGCCGGTTGTCTGGTCACTTGTGGCATGAGGACATACGATATCGGAGGAGTCATATTGATGTATATCCATGCTACAGATTGTTATGAGTAGGGCGGTCTCAGGCGTGTCTATAGACGAGCAAGTAAGACAGCAACTCACGCTTCCCCTTTTGCATTAATCAGTCCCATTACTTTACCCCTCAAACTTCGGCATCAGCTGTGACCTCCGAAGGTTATTTTGGCTTGTAGGGTGAGTGGGAGGTAATCAAGCGGCCAGTTTAGGAAAGCCTATTAGCTCCCGGATGTATTATAAGTTGGTACTATTACGAATTGTCTTATGGGAGCAAACAAGAGCTGATGTTTTATTAAGTATTCCGAACCTAGCAAGAAAAGTGAAGAAATGAAGAAAATAAAGGAGAAAATGACCGCGGAGGGAGTCGGTATTGAGGAAATAACCAGTGTGTAGAAATAAATCCTTAATCTACAGGACACGTTCGTGCTGGGAGATTCAGTAACATATCCCAGTAAGAGCACTGGATTGTGATAAGAACAATCAACAGTAAATTAGCCCAAGATCAGATCTACATTCTTCTCAACACTAATATATTTTGGAAGTCGTGAGATGCTGCTCCGAATGCTCCCCCGATAGTTTCAATGTTGGCATTGTTTTCAGGAACACGCTTCAGATTCGGGAATGCGCTAACGCACCCGCCAGAACGCAAGCGGAAAGAGCTGTAAGCAAGCATGAAAGAGCTGGATGACTGGAGGCTATGAAGAGTGGGAGTCTTTGTCTTTCCTTCGTTAGCACGAGAGTACGGAAAAGTGAAAGGGGGATATACGGTGGGGGAAATAGATATGTTTGGTGATCTATGGAAGGATGGGAGGTTTCGTTATGGTTTATACATACTCCTGTCTTATCATTAGTTGTGAGAGAGTAAGTGATGGATAGTGTTGAGGAGAGAACGAGAGAACTTCCCCACCCACCCTAAGTCGTGCGCTGGGGGTCGTATTTTTGCTGTGAACTCTCGGCGTTTCTCTTAGTTGTCATTACCGTCGATCCGTCGAGCCGCCTAAAAATACAGGCTGTAGATTAGCGAATCACGATGGAAGTGGAGATAGGTTGGTGAGGGTAGGCGGAGAGATATATATAGGACAGGAGACTGCTTAATCTGCGGGAGCGGTGGATACGGGTGTCCTTTAATCGGGGAAGGGATTGTTTTTATAAGGAGCAGCTATGGGTTAGAAACAATAAATCCATCGGACCCTTCTCATGAACCCTCCCCCCCCACGCACCTGCTTTAACCACCAAACTGCCCTTAACTTACCTATTGTTCACCTAATTTAGGCTAAGACGGGCTGTCCAACATATACGGGGTCTTGGGCACAGTCCTTGGGGGATGCCTTAAGTCGGGCAATACCCTTATATGTAACTTAGGTAGCTAAAACGATATAGTATTGTACACGGTTCAATTATTTGTGATTCTATAAGCTATTATTTGTTCGATACGGGTACCGTTAAGGATGGGGAATTAAAAACCAGGGCTGAGTTTGTCTAACAGGTTGGAATCTCACATGTCTACTTTGCTACACACTAGGTAACTTTGGGTCGTGGCGACATTTCGGAGACTAGTGGCGGAACGGATGCTTGTGAGTGGTGCTATGAAAGATGGGGTACTCGGATACCAGGGCTAGTCCGCGAACACAGGGCTGACAAAGCTAACGACGATATTGGGAATAGCGCACGCACTAAGGGGTGTGGGTTGAAAACCAGAAGAATTCCTCGAACGCTTTCTGCTTTACTATTGGTTGAACTATCTATTCACGGTTTCTATTGGATATTTGCCACTTTAGCTCATGCTCAGAATAAATCCTGGTGTTCGCGGACTATTTTTATTTTTTTATTTTTATAAACGTATTTCCATTTCGGTAATTTGGCCTCATCAGGCTCGTCTACCTATACAAAAGCCACACCAGTCTACCATACAATTCATCTTTCTCGTCCGCTCCACCTCCAGCGATTGAAATCTCAACACCATGAGAAATCATCGTGAGAGTGTCCTCCGCCTCTGATCTGCCCCGTCCGTGGCGTCTGCTCGGGGGTCTATCACGCCTTCATCTCCTTACTTCCTCTGGGGCCTTGGGCCTCCCCTCCCTGGGGTTATGGATTCCTTCCTGGTTCCGTTCGTCTTCGTTCGCATTGATGTTCCTACCCTTTACCCTGCACTTCGCGACGCGTCTCGCTTAGCGATTTGCACGGTCGGCAACCCTTTTTCCTCGTCAACACGCGGTCGCTAGTTTCGGGCTATCGGTGAAGTAGTTGCCCTGGTGGCCCTGCTCTCTGGTATTGCACTCTCTCCTGAGTTGCTCGGTCGGAACGGTCGGCGTTCGAAAAATCGTGACCCTGTCTCGGTCCTCCGCGTTCGTACTTCTCGGTCTTTGGCGAGCCTTCTCTCTCCCGCTTCCCACGCGTCAGATCCGCTTGCACCGTACTGCTGCTTCCTTCCTTAGCTGGCACCTTACCTGCCCCCTCGGCTGGCACCCTACTGCCCCTCACGATAGCTGGCACTTCCACTGCTGAGTGGCTCTCCTCGCCGGGTGACTCCCCTCGTCCTCCTCCCGCTCCCGCGATTACACTCTACGGTCGCAAACCTCGCATTAGGTTACGCTGTGTCATGGTATAGCACTACCTCCTTGGCCCATGCTAAAATCCGAAGCGCTGCCGCCCCCTGGCTTTTGCCCTGTTGGGATATGGCCTGCCCCTGTAGCCGTTCGGTTTAGGGTTCGATTAACTTTGTCGTTTAAGGTTGAGCAATAGTAGTTTTACCATTTTCTCTCTGTCGGCACTTCGTGCCGTGTAAATCCTTTCTTTTGTTTTGGGGGGCCCGCCGAAGGGTTTGTGTCTTTCCCTGGTTTCTTCTCTATACTTGTCTTCCCTTACATGTCGGGAGGAAGGTATTGCTTCGTCTTGCTTTCGTCTTGGGTGCTATGAGGGGGGAGGATGGGCTCTGGGTTAGAGGGGTTTGATTTTTCCCATGAGGGGGTGAAGCGGGTCGTTGGATTGTTTATAGTTTTGTTCACGCCATAGCTAGCGCTCTACGCGGTTTCTTGTACTTTAACAACGAATACATGATATAAAAAATAAAAATAAAAATAAAAGTCTACCATACAATAAAGCCCTATCTCATCAACAGTCCGGCAAAACGGCAAAGAACATATCCCCCACAGTAGCCAACTGCACCCCCAGCGGGTCACCCTACATCCCCTAGAAGCCAAACAAAAATCAATAGTATGCGCGCCAAACCATGTCTAACCTTTTCCTTTCCCGACAGACTTGGCAGCAGACCCCAAGGGAGGGGGATATTCCTTCATTACGGTATACTCGCCTCGCCCGGCCATACCCACCTTATCCGAAGCCCCAGGTTTCCACATGTTAGCACACATCAAGGGCAATACTTCCTGCAAACCGGCCCCAATCTGGCCTCAGCACCTGCGGGATACCCTGTCCCCAGCCATCATCCCTTGGACGAAGTTCCTGGTTCCATCCAATCTACCAAAAAAAACAACAAAAGAAATCTATCCCACCAAACTACCCAGACAGCAGGACACGGGCACGCTCCCCTCAGGTATAAGCATACCTTTATCCCCCATCTATTCTCAAACAACATGGATCCAGATCCAGAGATGTCACTTGCAATGGATGACAACGCCTACACCTTCACCCCACCTCTTTAACCCTAAACCTGGCGCCACATCCCACGTGCACGCCACCGCCACAACCTCCTCCCTTATCGTCCCCCTCTCTTTTTTCCCGTGGGAACAACCCGATGGAAAAGGAGTAGTAACCTGCCCCCTAAAGGACTTCGTCCGAGCATCATCGCCTACACTAACAACCCGATCGAAATCGAGCCATTCCGCCATACCAAGCACTGGCACCTAAATCCAACATTAACGGCAACCTTCACGTCAAATCAGGATAAAGGGCACTCAGCGAGATGAAACTAGAAAGCCTAAGCTATCTAGAGTCAAAATATCGATGGAAGATGATAAAACCAATACTAAAACTGATGAAACCAACCTTCTAGTGATGAATTTCTAAACGATCGTAATCGAGAAGAAGTCATGAAGCTATCGCGAGATAAGAATCATGGACCCTGAATGGCTGATACCCCAAATATGACATGTCACCCGAAGGTTCAATTTCAATCGCTGGGGTTGTAAGCACCATGGAGGATTCGCGGACTAACTCTGGTATCCGAGTAACTCATTAGCTTGGCATGGAAATGATTGGCTGATCATCACCTCTGAGACAGTCACCTTGCACCAATACATGGGGGCAACCCCAGCTTTGCTTGGCTGAGGGGTCTATCCACCTCTGCGACAAACTCCTACATTTATATACCACGGTATCATTTCACTTATCACCGAACCCTATCCCATATGGATGCATTACCAGCCACATACGGAGGGAGTCACAGCCGTGGTCCTTGCCAACGTAGTCTATCGAACACCGGCACCGAGAATACCGTGAGCAATAATATCTACGGTCACTCGAATCAGAGCATTGGGAATGTTTCGAACAGCTATAATAACACTATCAACGTGGGGGTAAATGAAGAGTCTTTGCAGATCCAGGCATGGTTATCACCACTTGAGCCGCATATAAGGCATCAAGATGTGAGCCACCGTCGACTGGATGGTATTGGGGACTGGGTTTTACAGAAAAATGAGTTTGAGACATGGCGCGAGGGTGGGGGCGGCTCAAGGAATCCTACTCTTCTATGTTATGGGGGACAAGGGGTTGGGAAGACATATATAAGGTACCAAAGTGTTGTCAGGAACCCTCTCCGGAGACCGTGCGCAATACTAACCAGGAATGAAATCAGCTCGTTAGTGATAGACACCCTATGCAAGCAAGCTCGCGGACAGAATATGGCGGTTTTATCTCTCTATTGCGATTACCAGGCGCGGAAGAACCAATCGGCTGTAAACACGATAGGGAGCCTGCTCAGGCAGGTCGCTTTGGGAGCAACAGGGGTTCGAGGGGAGATCCGAAGGGCATTTGAGGAGTCAAGGCAGGGAGGGGGAAAATGTCTTCGGTTACCGGACATGCTGGAATTATTCGTCAATACTATTTGTTCCTTTGAGCGAGTATACATCTGCATCGACGGGGTAGACGAGTTACTGCCAGAGGATAGATCAGAGTTCCTCCGCGCCCTAAGACAGATTATTCAAGAAGCGCCAAATACGCGATTGTTTCTTACAGGGAGGCCGCATGTTTGTAGAGAGCTTGACAAGCATCTCACAAAAAGAGCCAATATCATACATATTGTGCCCGACCAAGGAGATATTGGTAGATACCTTAGTCGGAAGCTAGACGATGACGACGACCGAGATCCAGACTTGATGACAGAATATCTGAAAAATGATATTATGAAAACAATGTTGGAAAAGGCTTCAGAGATGTAGGTGTGAGTAACCTGATCATAAATCTGGGTCACTGATTGATATTCCCCTCAGGTTTCTGCTTGTTGCATTAAACATCGATGCAATTTTGGGTGAGAGCTCATTGGCGGGGAGGAAAAAAATGTTGCAAAAGGTGGGTATGACTGGCGTGGACCTGGACAGTGTGTACGACCGAACGCTGCAGCGAATAAGGGAACAGAAGGGTGACCGATCAAGGCTGGGGATGGAGGTACTGATGTGGGTATCCCACGCGGAGCGACCGTTGCAGATTGACGAACTGTGTCACGCTTTGGCCGTAGAAATGGGGACGACCGATCTCGATCCTGAGAATATCCGCCCACAAGGTACAGTCCTAGGGTCATGCTTAGGGCTTGTAATAATGGACGAGACATTGACAGTCCGGCCAATCCACTACACACTTCAAGAATACCTCTCCCAGCCCGGGATCTTGCTTCATGCCCACAAAACACTCGCACAGTCATGCTTGGCTTATCTAAAGTTTGATCGCATCAAGGGGCTTCCAATTAATAGCGTTTCAAACCTTAGAAACATGCCTTTTCTCGAATACGCTTCTTTCTATTGGGGAAGCCACGCAAAAATGGAACTCTCAGATCTGGCAAAAACCCTTGCGCTCGAGCTGTTAAACCGATATGATAGCCATATAACTTCTACCTTACTTTTCAACCAAATCCACGGTTACCATACCCGCCCACCTACCCCTCACTTATTTACTGGTATACACTCGGCATCCTACTTCGGGATTGACCAAGCCGTGGCTGCTTTGATAGAGAGGAGGGGCTGTGATATCAATCAAGGAGATTGTATGAGGCGCACACCGCTCATGTGGGCTGCTTGGCACGGGAATCAAGGGGTAGTTAGGCTACTGCTCACATGCGGCAATGTCAATCCCGACAAACCAGACAACAATGGGCTAACACCACTCCACTGTGCTTCGTCGAATGGGCACCAGGAGACGGTTAGACTACTACTCGCACGGGGTGATGTCAACTCTGACAAACTAAACAACTATGGGCAGACACCACTCTGGGTCGCTTCCCGCCATGGGCAATTGGGGGTGGTGAGACTACTACTCTCACGGGATGATGTCAATGCCGATAGGCCAGACAAAAATGGTCAGACACCACTCAATTGGTCTTCTTGGAATGGACATGAGGGGGTGGTGAGACTACTACTTGCACGCGACGATGTCGATTCCGACAAACCCGACAACTATGGTCAGACACCACTCTGGGGCGCTTCTTTCAATGGGCATGAGGGGGTGGTGAGGCTATTGCTCACACGCGGCGACGTCAATCCCGACAAACTAGACCACTATGGCCAGACACCACTCTGGGGCGCTTCTTGGGATGGGCGTGAGGGGGTGGTAAGACTACTGCTTGCACGAAGCGATGTCAACCCCGACAAGCCAGACAGCTACGGCCTGACCCCACTCTGGGGTGCTTCTTGCAATGGGGAGGAGGGTATAGTGAGACTACTGCTCGCACGGAAGGATGTCGATGCCGACAAGCCAGGTGACAATGGTCAGACACCACTCTATCGGGCATCCTGGAATGGGCATGAGGGGGTCGTGAGACTACTACTCACACGGGACGACGTCAATCCGGGCAAGCCAGACAAGAATGGTCAAACGCCGCTTGATGTCGCTTCTGCCCGTGGGCATATGGGGATCGCAGCACTTCTCCAACCCCGGACAGCCCCAACCTCTAGCTCAGGTCAAGCTTAAGGAGGGATTTCACTTCATTCCCTCCATCTACACATCTATATTCATGCCCCTCCCCCCCAATCGTTACCCCCATACATTGCTATCATGAGGTGCCGATTGCGGGAAAGAGGACAGCGGAGAAGGGTAAGGATTGAAGATGGAGAAAATATCTGTGCATTATCGGAATCCCATATTGCTTGCTTATCCTTCCTATATTTGACGAAACAGAGATGTTTACATAGAAAAGTACAACTACTCTCTGCAGAGATACTTCCCCGCCACCAGGACTGCGAGAAAGTACCAAGAGCTTCCTTGATTGAGGAAACCCTTCCAGGGATACTAATACCACGGTGGAATCTAGGCCCCCTTTTCTTCTAGTCCCCCAATCCATCTATCACTCTAAGTTACCCTCCTATCATTAATGGCTATATATGCGAACTCACATAGTACACCAGCCAAGTATACTGACCCTTCCCGTTTGGCTCGTAATAAGTGACAAAGTGAACTAGAAGCCAAAGAGTCACAAAATGGGGAAGGAACAAAAAAAAAGGCACCGAGTGATCTCTGGTGATTTTCAACATATGTCCCTTATCGATCTGGCTTCCTCCCTCTCTTGGAAGCACTTCGCCGGAGCCCAGCCTCTCGCATCTATCTTGTATATACTCCCCCTCCTTTCCTTCCCTCCCAGATCTCCGTAGCCCTTACCCCGGAACTATCCTTGTCACGGGGTGATACCGAGAAATAGGTATGTTATGTATTCTATCGATATTCTAGCTTCTCAGCTCTCCTCCAGCCTCGGTGTTTGGCAGATGGTTGGTGATATTGTATTGAGATTTTCAGAATTGTGGTTTGATATGTTACCGCTTTGAAAGTGTTTTATTTTTCGGTACAAATAGATCTTCTCTCTTCTACAACATTATGCCTTTTTTTCTTCCCTCTTTTTCTGTATAATAGGATCATCACTCCTTATACCTAGTACCAATTGAGATTAACCCTACTGAATAAACATGAAAGGGGGTGCTGTGAGTAAACATAATTCCCAGGCTCTACTTCCGTCCCCTATTGATTCCAAGCAGGTGGGGTCTCTTGGCAAGATTTCCGTATTTTTTTGCTGCTATTTTTATGCATCCATGTTACCCCAACCACCGTTGCACATCATTGCCGAAGATATCATAAATAGTGAGACACCTACACACCAAGAGACCGATTTCGTATTATATATGAAGGGTGTGTTGCTACTACTGGCGTAGCCTCGTCCAATTCGGAATTGGGCTAATCTGGAGATCTAGGAGAGCAAAGGTTAGGCTGTATCATTCTTCAGCCGTGTTCAGATTTTGTTTAATACATTTTTCTGTAAGAAATCCTGGGATGGTCCATGGCTCTCTAGCATCTGATTTTCTTTAATATTATTTTGACAAAAAAAGGAGAAATGTTGGGTCTCCTTGCGCCCCTCTTGTTGTTTTGCCCCCCTCTCTGATGATTCACAATTCTGGGGGAACCGAATCGCTTTTCATGGCTGGGCTGGCCAGAGGTTGTGGCGACCATAGTAGGATCGTACCATTGCTACTGGGCCGTCTATGCTCTCCATTGTTTTTTTTGCCGGGCATATCATCTTCCGTTATCAATTAATAATGTCTGTCTCCGGTGAGGCGGTTTCTCTTGTGTTGACTATTCGGCGGCGATTTCCAGTGATAGACACGAGCATGACCGAGCAGATCACGGGGATCATGCTCGACTATGAGCTGATCGAGTGATCGATTTTGACGAATGCTGGGGTGTGATTTTGGACCATCGATTATCATCACTAGAGTTTTATCCGACTTACTTTTACATTTTAGAATATCACTGAACAATGGACCTCGGTCTCTGGCTCCGCAGCAACTGTGTTTCCTATTTTCCATATCCCATATCCCATCTCCTGTCTCTGGTTATCTTCACGTTAACATAAGAAATACCCCCATACCAACCAATAATTTGCTCCATGCAAGCACCCATTATGGAAGTAAAAGCACGGTCAGGCCGATCTGGCAGGTTTTACGAGCTCTCGGAATACCGGTAGAGGGCTGGCCTGTTAAGAAGACACACCCACTTATTATTTTTCCAACTTTGTAACCTCTCCTTTAATCAAGGGGATAATGTCTACTTGTCGTCAGCCCACTGGCAACTCACAATTGGGTGTTTGAATATACAGCTTTCTATCGCTATAGGTCATGTGGTCTATAGATATTTCTTTATTATGGGTCTCGTACCGCTTGTAACAATAGAAGGGAAACCCAACCTCCAGAGCGTTGAGACATTCAAGCCCATTTAAAATGCTGAAAGCCAGCTTATCTGAGCAATAGCTATATGAAAAACCTCGTACTTGAGAAGATGTATGGTGCCCAGAATAAAGAAAAATCAGTACTGCTTAGCATGGCCGTGGTTGAGTCTCTGCGCAGATTTGCTCAGGGTTGCCCAAAAATGCTAGTGCTGAACATTTTACCTCGGACTAAATGTCTGAGGTTTACGGGATAAGGAGGCTGACCTCACTTGAGTTCAGGGAATCAGCACAAGCTCGGAATAATCTTTAAAATTTAAGTGTTTGGCTACAACAGTTCCGTTCCGTTGGAAGACATTTCCTCCTGTTAAAATGACCTTCTCTCCTCTTTAAAACGGAAGGAAAATGGCCATTTGTATGGGGAACGGAACGGAACCTATTGTGAATCACCGGCGCTTTGATTGATAGCAGAATCTGGACATCTCAAGAAAAACGACTACATCTCTGGAATTCATCACTTCTCGCATAAAGGTCAAACACGAATAATCTGGAAACCGGAGAACGAAGTAGGCGCTGGGTGCGCATTGAAGAAGTGAGCAAGAAGAGAAGGGAAGAGAAGAAGAAGTGTTAGGAATGGAAGAGAGGTGAAGTGGAGGAAATGGAAAGAACGGATGTGAAGAGGTCACGGGATGTTGGACAGAGAGAGAAGAGATGCAGCGAATGTTATCGTGGGAAAAAAGGGTCTAGGAAAGGAAGAAGTTAGAATGTGAAAGTTTTCTGAGTTATGTGTTTAAGGGCGTTAGTTTTCCTCCTGAGTACGAACATAGAATCAAGATCAAGACTTTCTCCTCCGTTTTCTACCTTCCACCGAGATAATCTTTGCTTTGCTTTAGAACCGTCGTAGCCAAACAGGCTCTAACTAAATCAGTTCAATCCCACAGGTGTTTGGCTGCGACGGCTCTGTTCCGTTCGCCCATATAAACGACCATTTCCCTTCAGTTCAGAAAATTGTGAATGGAACTTCCCTTTTGGCAACAAAACTGCTGTATCAGAACGATTGGCCTTCCGTTTCCAAACACCCATAACAAAACAGTAGCTATTAAATTATTATTATTTGATAGACTAATTCCAGTGAGCATATGTGCATGAAAATTTCTCCTCTTCAGTGTGAATTCATATCCACAACTTTCAATAGGAACCGACAGCACCATTTCAATGTGTTTCTCAGCAATCATTCAAAGAAGAATCCAAATTGACATTGGTGTAGTACTACAATTTACATTTACTTCTTCCTTGATGAAGTGCATGCAGTGAGGCTCTCACATTGCTATGAAAAAATTTCACTTAATGAGGGAGTGTTTGCTCAGTGGCGACAAACAGTTTTCTCCATAGAAATGAAAAGAATTCTCCAAAGCAACGAACGGCTGACCAGAGGGAAACGGTGCAAAATTGGCAACGACCGTTTCCACAGATCAAACCGTTTCCCAATGGAACGGTTGCGTCTCCTTCCGTTGATGCCAAACAGGCTCTTACTGAATTCAGACAGATAATATTGGCTTGAATCATGGAATGTCACTCGAAGTACCCTTTTGGGCATACTATTTGCCTTTCACTTTTTTTCCCTCAAATGGAAAAATTCTCACCAGTTTACCTCTACCTCCTATGCTTCCCTGGATCTAATTAATAAAATAAATTCATAGTTCCGTGCCCACTCACTTTCTCATCATTTCTACACTCTTGTTTTCTTCATCACATCAACCCGGCATCGCCATTCACATTTCCCCTTCCTCTTTTGTTGTTTCCTCGGGGATCGGCTGCACGCGCCCGACACAGTATCTACTAGGTCTGTCTCTCGAGAAAACTACAATACATTTTCATCAAGTAGTAGTAAATACTCAACAGTGATGGTCGGGTGAATATACTCGCGAGTGATCCAATGCATCCTATCTCCCCCGTAATGGACGATATGTGGCTCGTGTTAACCTAGCGTGAAAGGCGATAAGGCCTCTCATTGCGCTTGTTAAGGCCGGTTCGTTACGGCGGTGTACTGATAAATATGGTGGGTAGTGAAGCTGTTGTAAATTACCGAGTCCATAAAAACACTCCCCATATGTAATCCGCTCACAGGAATGAGAAGATATGGTTGCTCATTGTCTTGGCATGAATATGATTGGCTGACGTTCCTATCTGAAACAATCACCTGACAACAACTAGTAAAAGCATTCCCCGCTCTGCTTGGCCGGGAGGGGGCAAGTATTCCATCAATCTCTGCATCAAACTGCGGTACTGATATTACCGTATCACCTCACCAAACCCACCTAACATGGATACATTACCTACCGGGTACGGAGGACCAAGTCGCAGCGCCGGCCCTAGACAGTATGGCATATCGAATACTCGTGCCGACCATAACGTGAACAATAGTATCCAAGGCCACTCGAACCAGAATGTAGGAAATATGTCAAACTGCTATAATAACACCATCAATGTGGGGACAAGCGAAGAGTATTTGAGAATCCAAGATTGGTTGTCGCCGCTTGAGCCCCATGCAAGACACCAAGATGTGAGGAACCGGCGACTGGATGGTGTTGGGGACTGGGTTCTGGGGAAGAGTGAGTTCGAGTCATGGCGCAAGAGTCGGGACAGCCCAGTGAATCCTACACTTCTATGTTATGGGGATCAAGGAGTTGGGAAGACATATATAAGGTACAAAAAAATTCTCTAGAGACTAAAGACGATGCTGACAAGGACTAAATTAGTTCATTAGTAATAGACACCCTATCAGAGAAAGCCTGTGGACATAATACCGCTGTTTTTTCACTCTACTGCGATTACCAGGCGCATAAGGACCAAACGACGGTTAATATGATAGGGAGCCTACTTAAGCAGGCTGCCCTCGGAACGGTGGGGAATGTAGGAGAAATTAAGAATGCCTTTGGGAAGTCAAGTCAGGGAGGCGGAAAAGGTCTCCGATTGCCAGAGATGCTGGAATTATTCGTCAAAACGATCGGCTCCGAGCGGGTATATATCTGCGTCGACGCAGTGGATGAGTTAGCGCCACAACATCGATCAGAGCTCCTCCGAGCACTACGACAGATTATTCAAGAAGCACCAAATACCAGATTGTTTCTCACAGGGAGGCCGCATATTCGTGGGGAACTTGACAGGCATCTCACAGAGGGAGCATGTACCATACACATTGTGCCCGACCAAGGAGATATCGCTCGATACCTCAGCAGGAAGATGGACGATGACGATGCCCGAGATCCGGACTTGATGACTGAAAATCTAAAAAATGATATCAGTCAAACAATATTGGAAAAGACTTCGGAGATGTAAGGGGAAGTAACTCTATTATAAATTTAGATCACAAATTGATATTCCGCTCAGGTTCCTACTCGTGGCATTAAATATTAATGCAATCTTGGGTGAGACCTCATTAGCAAGGAGAAAGAAAATGTTGCGAAAGGTGGCTACGATTGGCGTGGATCTAGACAATGTGTACGACCAAACACTGCGGCGAATAAGGGAACAGGAGGGGGATCGGTCAAGACTTGGGATGGAGGTGCTAATGTGGGTATCCCACGCTGAACGGCCGTTGCGGATTGACGAACTCTGTCATGCTCTCGCCGTAGAAATAGAGGAAACGGACCTTGACCTTGAAAATGTCCGATCGCAAGATACAATCCTGGGGTCATGCTTAGGGCTCGCTGTAGTTGACAAGGAGACATCAATAGTCCGGCTAATCCACTACACGCTTCAGGAATACCTTTCCCGGCCCGGTGTATTGCCTGGTGCCCACAGAACACTTGGCCAAACATGCCTGACCTATCTGAACTACGACCAGGTGAAAGGGCTTTCAGCAGATAATGTTTCAAGCTTTGGAGACATGCCATTTCTCGAATATTCATCCTTGCATTGGGGAAGACACGCAAAAATGGAGCTCTCCGATCACGCGAAATCACTTGCGCTTGAGCTGTTAAATCAATTCGATAATCACATGTCTGCTATCTTACTTGTCCAGAAAATCCACTATTATCCACCTCCCCCTTACCATTTTAGCGGTCTACATTGTGCATCCTACTTCGGAATTGACGAGGTCGTAGGTGCCTTGATAGAGACGAAAGACTGTGATATAAATCAAGGAGATTTTATGGGATTCACACCACTCATGTGGGCTGCTCGGCAGGGGAATCAAGGGGTGGTGGCACTACTACTTGCAGGGGGCAATATCGATCCTGACAAGCCGGGCAACGACGGTAAGACGCCGCTCTGGTGGGCTTCATGGAATGGACATGAGGGGGTGGTGAGACTCCTGCTCACACGAGATGGCACCAATCCCGACAAGCCAAAAAATGGTGGTGAGACGCCACTCTATCAAGCTAGTTCGAGCGGACATGAAGGGATTGTGAGACTACTACTCACACGCGACGATGTCAATCCAAACAAACCAAACGACGATGGTGAGACACCACTCTATCAGGCTGCTTGGAAAGGACATGAAGGAGTGGCGAAACTACTACTCGCACGGAGCGATATCAATCCCAACAAACGAAACAACGATGGTGAGACGCCACTCTACCAGGCTGCTTGGAGAGGGCATGAAGGGGTGGCGAGACTGCTACTCTCACGGATCGATATCAATCCCAACAAGCCTGACCGCCATGGGAAAACCCCACTCTGGTGGCCCGCCTGGAATGGGTGTGAGGGCGTGGTGAGGCTACTCCTCTCACGGGGTGATGTCAATCCCGATGAGCCAGACGCGAATGGTCTGACACCACTCTGGGCCGCTTCTTGCAACGGCCATGAAGGGGTGGTGAGACTGCTTCTCGCAAGGGGTGACGTCAGTCCCGATAAGCTGACCAATTGCGGTAGAGCACCACTCTGGTTCGCTTCTCGGAACGGGCACGAGGGGGTAGTGAGACTACTGCTCGCCCGGGATGAGGTCAACCCCGACAAGCCAGATATCAATGGTCGAACACCACTCTGGTGGGCTTCTGCCCACGGGCATGACGGAACGGTGCGACTACTACTTGCACGGGGTGATGTCAACCCCGACAAGCCGGACAACAGTGGTCAAACACCACTGGGGATCGCTTCCGAGAACATGCACGGGCAGATTGCAGCACTCCTCCAGCCACGGACAGCTCCACTCTCTAGAATAGATTAAACTCAGAACCCCAGACAGAGATTTGGATACATTCTCTCTCTGCACTCTTTTAGATATGCCCTTCCGCAACCGTTTGGTTATACATACCCGTTATCAGCACCGGTTCCATCCTCTCCTGCAGCCCTCCGCTGCCACCCGATGTCCCCCTACAATATCTCACCCACTCTCCCTCTCTGATCCCTTCTTCCTTTTCTGGTTTTCCCAAATTTCGCTCTTTCGTTTTGGATAATGGGCTTGGTGCAACAAACCATTATGCTATGTATCACATAGATGTTTGCACCCCTCGGCTCTTTTCTTCTCGTAATGCTCGGTGGAGGGGTAGCGCTATTGTGCCGAGCTTCTCAGGCTCGTGGCTTAGTATGATATTGCTTTCAAAGTGTCTCATTTTTCTCTACAGATAGACTCGCTTTCTCGTACAATTGTAATGCCGTATTTTCTCCCAGCTCCGGCGCTAGAACTCAAGCTTCTCATGCCTACCAACAACAGGTTAGCCCTAGTGTCTAAACATGGATGGGGGAAGGATAGGAGAAACACGCCAATACTGAAAGCTTTGTAGCTAAACTTACTTCCCATACCGGGCCTAAACCTGCTAAAGTCTACTGCACTCGGACAGAATTTAGGACATTAAATCCCAATCCCGTATCTTCACTAATTTTTACTTCAACTCCAGTGGGGTTAGACGGAAGATCTCATAAATGGCGAGAGACCTGTGAACCGGACACGAACCTAGTCCGACACACGGATGATGATACACCGAAACTAAACCCATCCATTCCAGACGTAGGCCATTCCGGAAATGAGCAAGAGCAAAGAGTCATAAATACGGTAGGCCTTATCATCCCTTAAGAGTATTCATATAGTCCAACTTTTTTCTTTCCCTTCTGCAATAAATATCAGCACGCTGTGTGATTCTCCTGCCTCCTGCATTCTCCTCCCCTTCTTTTATAAAAAAAACAAAATCATAGCTAGGGATGAAACCCCATTCGTTTTCGACATCCCGCTGTCCTCTCTCTAGTGTTCCCGGATTACAGGACATGGGCGAGTCCATCTTCAGGACCGTATCCGGCAAGGATATTATAACTAATTTACCGGGACTCGTGTCACCTACCCTGTTTATTACCTTGAGGGCTATTTTTTTTTGTCTTCTCTCCGAGTGACAAACTATGAAGCCTAGTTGTTCCAGAATCCTAGTGGCCCTAATGCATAAAATGATCAGCGCGCATGGCCTGAAGAAGTGCAGCTGAGGCAAATACAAGTGAGTAAAGTCAGGCAGAGATGTAGGTCGTGGGAGGTCGGTCGCCCCGTGGGTATGGGAGGGGGGGATGGAGGGGGGGATGGATGGATAACGACGGGTGGAGTAACCTAACCGAGCAAGGAATTGTTACTATTTTTATCAAGAGTAGCTAGATAGGAATTGTTACAAGTAACAAATGTTTTTACCATGCATAGATCTTATAGCCCAGCTCTCTTTTCCAGAGTCAAGACATCCAGTTTACAACCTCTAGGCGTGGTGATTTAGCGACCAATAGAGTTCTTGTCTTAACCGGTGACAAGATTTTACAATCGGCCCTAGGTTCCAAGCCCCAGTCCGAATATAATTCACACAATGGGTCGGGCCGGGTAGTGGATCCCAATACCCGAGCCGCATCAACCTTCCTGGCTCTTCCCTGTCAATCTAACAAACTCACTCCATCTTGTAGCGGGTGGTGCCTGAGGGGGCTGGGGTCACAGTGCCATCATTCGTTCCAAGCGTTTTAACTCCTAAGCCATAAGTACCTGGGCTTCTAAAAGCGGCCAGTGCCTAAGTTTTCCGGAGGTGTGTCATGAGTTCTCACTCGTATAAAACTGGGCTGAGAGTTCAACCAAGTTCACATAATATTATCATAGTAACAATACAATCTAATAGAATAGGGTACTGTACAATACGGAAACTTGCCATAAACCCACTTGGGTCATGCCCTGTATGAAAGGAAAAAAAACACGTGGCATCATAATGGGAAGGAGAAGATTGTTATGTAGAAGGCGGGTAGAGGAAAAGAAACACCAATGTTCTGTCTTGATTCCGTTTTCAAACACAACCTCCCACACTGTAGATAAGTTCATCGAGGGCCTAACCCGACCCCCTGCAGCAGCATTCTCCTACACACTACAAGTACCAAAACCTCATCCTTAAGTCTTTTTCTAACCATCCCAATTCCTGCCAGTTGGCCATCTAAAAACTACTTATTATAAGAAGGCTTGATTAATCAGCACTTTATATCAGGTGAGTCCCTATAACAAAAGACGATCTCACTCGACATCAAATCTTAGAGTTCGAGGGAGGGTTCCCCGGTATCGTACTTTACAGCTGTAATTTAAGGTGGGATATCTGTGGTACAGGGTAACTGCTCTGTTCGAGCACTAATATCCCCTAGGTCAGGTAGGGGGGGTTATTCAGGTAGTTCGGGTATGGGAAGTGGTAGGTAGTTTGGGAAGCGAGTGATGTTTTGTGAAGTGTGTGAGGATGGGGAGCAAGTAACTGGACATGGGGTATGGTGGAAGGGGGGCCTTTGAGGATAGGGCCGGAAGTGGGGGGTTACCAAGCGGTATAAGGTGAGTGAGTATATGGCTAACCCGGGCCATTTCACCTAAGCGGCCAAAAAAAACAACACTGAGGGCTAGCTGTGTTCCTTTCATGTTTATTCTGGGGCATTCTTCGTGGTACCATACCTCAGGGTTTTATAAGCACAAGCTCCGTACAGGATTAGGGGAAAGAAGTTCTAGACCCTAGGCGAGTTTAAATATGTGAACCTTAACAAGGATTGTTTACTGCGGTGTATGATATGAGCCTACACGATCATCATTGCTTCTAACATCTCAGAGCAATACGAGACCACGCAAGACTGTGCAGCACTACACCTCCGAGGCATTTAACGACAGCACATTCACATTGAAGAATACAAGAAATATCCGGAATCGTGGTTATAAGTATGATGCCTAACCCGGGCTAAAATTGAAACTAGTCTAAAAAAGTTTCCCTCGGAATCACCCCAGAGTAGAGATGTGTGCAAATACATAAAAGTAGAGATGTGTGCAAATACATAAAAATACCCAACCCCACATCCACCCCTCAATCCCCCCCTCCCTTTCCTCCATAAAAATTCCCGAATATAACACCCGCCCCCGCATCTCCCCCTTCCAGTCCACCACACTCCATACTCAATCGACCCCCCTAGTCCCACTCCTCATCCTCCTCCACCTTCCCAAGCTTCTTACGCTCACTGCGACGTCTCCTGCCACCGGACGTGCCTGTGCCTCCCGAACCCGGCTGGGTAGTATAACCCGGCGGTGGAGACCTCTCATCACGATCCCTCGATCCATGACTCTCAGGACGACGAGTGCGAGAGCGATGGCGAGAGGAATATTCCGGTAGCTCAGACTCATCATTCTCATATGCATGTAGAGACCTCAGGTAGTTTTCGTACTCCTCACCACCGCCGGTAGGTGGCAAGGGAGCTCTAAAAGACTGCTTCGCCCCAGACTCTTTGCGCTTCGAGGCCTTATGGGGAGATGAGGAGTGATGGTGAGATTGGTGGTCGGAGCTTTGGTGGTAGTGTCCTCCCGCAGATAGGTTATCCCCGGAATTGCGGGTGCGGCGAGTGATCGGGTAGCCCTGGGAATCGTAAGACGAGGAGGCATAAGCAGAGGTCGAATGTGAATTAGCAGAGGAGGAGGAGGAGGAAGGATGCTTGGAACGGTAGGAGTGGTGGGAGGACGAGGGGTAATCATCAGAGTCGTTGTATGAGTGACGGTAGGAGGAGGAACTGGTCGAGTAGTCATCCCCATATTCATCTCCATAACTGCCTCCATGTCCCTTATCCTGCTTGCAAGTACCCTGAGAAGAACCAGCAGAGCCAGCACCTTTTCCCTTACTCTTAGTCCCCAACGAATCTTTGGTAACGGGTTCATCGCCCTCTGAGCCCGAATAGTAATAATCGTCATCAGGCTCGGATTCAGAAGACCAAGCGTATTCAGCGTGGCAGTTCATCCATTTACCGGATAGATTGCAGTCACTCCTCTTCACCCATTCTGGGCCGTAACATGGCCGGCATTCCGGGCCACAAGGGCAGGTTTTTTTTTTGGGTGTAATAAATGTCATGTTGGTAGAGGTGGTGTTGTCGCTAGTAGTAGTAGTAGTAGTAGTAGTAGTAGTAGTAGTAGTAGTAGTAGTAGTCGTTATTGTAGAGCAATTGTGTTTGGTGTTGTGGGAGTTGGTGCGATGCTGTGTGAAGATGTGTGAAGATAGCGAGAAGGTGAAGGAGAGGGGCGCATAAGAGTGGTTTTATACCAATGGGTTGTAGCTTAGAATGGGATGGTATTGGAGTCCTAGTATTTGAAGCCTTTCGTTTATTACAATTAGTAGTATAAATTTCGCTAACGAGGATTTTCCCGATTCCTTACAAAACTTGGTGTGGGTGGAGCACTAAAGGGGCTGTTGGAATACAAAAATTATCTGATTATTAGCATTGAGGATAGGCTAGGCAAGCCTGAGCGCAGATTATGTATATTGAATTCTAAGCAAGGTGGTGGTGCTTATATAAATGCAACACTTGATACTTTACTAAAAAATCCCGAAAGAAATAAAAATTTAAGGCTTATTCTCTAAATATCTTGCTAGTTGTTTAGGCACTGCTCCCTCATACTAACTCCACCCCATTAGTAATATTTCAAGTCCGAGAATTCTCTGGATTTCTTCTAGGGACTCATTACACCTCAGTTCAGTTCTCATCCTTCTTTCGTGCTTTCCAACATTATACACAGTTCTAAGCAAAAACTCGGGTGGCCAGTAGCAGTTCTATTAACTATGAGCCCTTAGAAATAACAGGGATATATCTAACTCGGAAATGTCTCCACTAAATACTAGAACACCCTTTTCTATGATCTCATATCCGTAGTTTTCCTTCTCCACAAGGAATCATCAATAATACGTTTTCATCTTACGAAGGCCGCGCAACCCGCCCCTCGAAGCTCCCGGATCGGAACTTAAGCTGATAGTCCGACCTCCTCCTCCCCCATCCCTCCCTTTCCAAACCGATAATTCCAAACCAAAGTTTCTGTTCCAAGTACTATGTATATCCCCACGCCCCCGAGAAACAGCGATATCGAGAAACCCCACTGGGAGCCAGAAGACTCCCGCCCAAAGCAATTGTTCCGCCGGGTATTTAGTGCTTTCAAACGTATGCCTTCTTTTATCTCCCCTCCATTCTCCCCACTTAACACTATCTACTCTTAGTTAAAGGCTCGCAGGGCCCTGGATACATGACTACTATTCCCTACGGTCTTGCCCCAGACCCACTAGCATTCCCCGAGCCAGCGTTCCTCCGACCGGGAAACTACTCTTCCTTCAATGCCCTCCCAGCTGCACCCCCTCCAAGCCCCGATTCAACGATGATAGTCCGCAAGTCCCGAGAAAGGCTTGGAGTCAGCAACCTCCCAATAAGAGAGCCCCTCCTCTCCCTAAGAAATATAGAGATCGCTTCCAACGCAAGAATCTACTTGGAAACCCACTTCGACCGACTGCTAACCTCGCCCTCCCCACGGTCGCTACGGAGAAGGGCGGTCGAGAGGCTAATCAAGGAATTTAGTCTACCATCGACAGAAGCAGCGAGATTTTGGGACGACTGGAGAGCCAAGGAAACGGAATACCTCCGCCGGTGCCGGACCAAACTACAAATCAGACACTTTGACATCACCAAAATGATCGGCAAGGGTTCCTTCGGCTGCGTGAAGCTCGCCCGTATGGAAAATGAGAAGGGCGGCGTGCTCGCCGTGAAGATTATAGAGAAAGAGTCCCAATTGAAGCAGGGACAGGAGGCCCACCTCCGTGCCGAGAGGGACTTACTCGTTGCCGGCGAAGGGAGTCGGTGGATTGTGCCCCTGGTAGCGAGTTTTCAGGATGACGAGAATTTATACCTCGCAATGGAGTACATGATTGGTGGAGATTTCCTCGGACTCATGATGGACAGGGGGGCGCTGAGTGAGGGCATCACAAGGTTTTACGCTGCGGAGATGGTGCTTTGTATTGAAGAGGTGCATAAGCTCGGCTTCATCCATCGGGATGTGAAACCCGGTTTGTTTCCCCTCGTTCACTGCTCGATACTGCCGTTCTGTGATGCTAACACCAAGAAGATAATTTCTGTATAACGGCGTCGGGGCATTTGAAAATTTGTGATTTCGGTTTGGCTTTTTCGGGGCATTGGGCACATGACGGTGCTTATTTCGAGCAACAGCGGTGGGGGTTGATCAGGAACACACAAGTCAGTGTCGGTGGCGACACAATTGATAAAAAAAGGGGGAACGCCTTGGCTAGAGTATTGAATGGCACAGCTCCTACCATCCCGCGTGGGGAGCGAGTGCTTAGCTGGAGGAATAAGCGTGGGCGGAGGAGAATGGCGAGGAGCGTTGTTGGAACATATCAGTACATGGTAGGTCAATGATCAACAATACAGGTGCCACACGCTGAGATTCAACTCAGGCTCCGGAGATCGTCCGAGACCAAGAGTACGATGCTAGATGCGACTGGTGGAGCCTCGGAGTGGTTATCTACGAGGTAGGAATACACATCCCCGCAAGAAGACAAAACCTAACGACCACAGATCCTATTCGCCCGCCACCCATTCGGCAGCGAAAATACCGAAGAGTCCAAGATCAAAATATCGGTCAGTTTTCACCGACCCCAGCTAACCCCCCACTAACAAACCCAGGACTGGGGTAACCACTTATCATTCAACCCCGCCATCCCCCTATCCCGGCGCACAAAATCCCTCATCCGCTCCCTCATATGCGAGAAAGAAACCCGCCTCGGATCCATAGCCTACCGCATCAACGACGCAAGCGACCGCTTCTCCAACTACGTCTACCCGAACGATGCGGAAGAGATTAGGGCACATCCATTTTTTGCCCCGATAAACTGGAGAAGGTTGCATATGCTGGTGCCCCCGTTCACACCCAACGGGCTACGCGATGAGACGGATACAAAGTACTTTACCGACAACTTGAGTAGCGAGAGCGCTGGTGGCGACGAATCGGAAGCCTTACAGGCTCGCGCGAAGGATATGTTGCTCCGGGATAAGGAGTGCGGGGAGGAAATATTGGAGGTCCGGAAGAGGGGGGCATTCCGGGGGTATACTTATGTGAGGCCTTACAATATGGGGCCCAGGAAGAGTTTGTTTGCGTACTGATAGTGCACGGTGGAAAAAGCTCCTTCGATCGAGTGGGAAGCGTCTTTTGTTGTATTACTCCCTTTGAAGAAAAAAAAAGGAGAATAGAGATTACGATACCAAGTGACAGTTCCTAGGAGAGATTTTGGTGATAATAATAATAGTGATAACAATACTGAGAGATTCCGTACCAAGTGAAAAAGGAATTAGCCAAGGAGGGTAAATGCGAAAACCAATCAAGCACAAGTCCAACCCCCACGAACAAGAGCTTAGGACTCCAAGGACCCCTCGGCAGCAATAGTAGCCTCGATCAAAGCTGCTTCCTCGTCTTCATCAAACACCTCGCCCAGGGAATCCCTAGCACGGGTCTTCTTCACCCTGGAAATCTCGCGATTATCCCTCTCCAACAACTCACGCTCAGCCTCAGCATCAACATCCTCCTCTTCCACCTTCTTCTTCACGGCAGGCTTCTTCTTCTCAACAACCTTAGCTACCTGTGTCACCGGTTGCAAACCCCAATCGATCTCAGCACCCTCCCCATACCGTTCAACCAGCCACTCATTCGCTTTTCTAAAGTGCCCGCAATCAAACTATTCCCCCGAAAAAAACACCAATTAGCCCCACTACCTATCAATTACCAGGAAAACGGCAAGACTCACGAAACCCCTAGAAGCACTGAGCGGACTAGGATGCACGGAAAGCAAAACCGCATGCTTCCTCCGGTCAATCTTTGCGACCCTCTTCTCCGCCGGCTTCCCCCAGGCTAGAAACACCACGCCCTTCCTAGCAGCAATGACATCAATAACCTTCTGCGTGAGCTTTTCCCACCCCTTGGAGGAGTGACTGTTAGCCTCCGAGGCACGCACGGTGAGGCACGCGTTCAGTAGCAGGACGCCACGCTCCGCCCAGGGCGTCAGAAGGCCAAGATCCCCAACCGGCGAGGTGAATTCCGGATAATCCTTCTTCAATGCAATGTACATATTCTTCAAACTCGGGGGAGCCTTGGTTGGAGGGCGCACAGAGAAGGAGAGACCGTGAGCTTGATTCGCGCCGTCTGTGTATGATCTGATTAACCCACACTGCCCAGAATAGAATAGATGGATAGATATATAGATAGATAAAGATGGGAGGGGAATATACGATAAGGATCCTGCCCAAGTATAACAACCTTCACAGCACTAACAGGCGTATACCTACTCCAAGAGTAGATATCCCCCTCGGGCGGGTAAACCTTCTTCCCACGCTCCTTCTCCCCCTTTAAGAATCGCTTCAATCCCAAAAACTCATTCGTCAACAGGTCATCCTTCAAAACGGACAGCCAGGAATCGTGCATCGTGTTGATCTCCAGCTCCAACAACGACTTTTGCTCCTCCGTCAGCTTCGACACCCATTTCTCCTTGTTGAAGGAAGACGTTGTGGATGAGGAGGAGGAGGAGGAGGGTTGGGAGGAAGTGAAGAAGGAGGTTATCGATCTGGCCTTCTTGACCGTGGTGGCGGCGGTTGTTGATTGGGCATCGGATTCTGGGGCCTTACGCTTGGTTTTTGAGGTGGAGGAGGACATGGTGGATTTGGGTTATTTTTACTTGCTTGTTTTTTTTTGGAAGAATCGGGGATGGGGTGGAATTGAATGGGGGGATAAGAAGGAGGGGGGGGAAGGGGAAGATTATATCGGCAAGAGGTGAAGAGGAGCTAGGGAGGAGGACGGGGAAGAGAGAGGAAGGAAAAGTACCGTAGCAGTCATGAGTTTTCGCGCGTGACGCGACGGGATGCAATCGGCTGCGCTATGGACGTGTAAAGGAGAATTGACCGCCAAGGAAGCGTGTGTTGTGCCGTCAGCACTGGTCGCAACTAAAAGGCCCGTGCAGCATTGACTGCGCCTTTTATTCTAAAAGATAGTGACAAGGATCGAAGAGAGCTTGCGCTCTGACTCATGATATCACGGAAACTATCATAACATTGGTAGCATGAATCGTCTGCTGCTGTGTAACGAATTACAATAATTAAAGTGGACGTTCAAATTTCTACCCACGAATAGAAACAAAAATAAGAATAAAAAAAGAACAATCCAGTAGAATTACACCACACCAAATCTATCAGACGCTCCCCTCCCCCTCAAGTTAATTCCGTCACCTGCGCCAATGGTGTTCCCACCCTTCTCGGCGGCGGACCACCCCTCGGCGGAGGCGGCGGCAGTCCAGCAGCCGGGGAATTCCTACCAGACCCAGAGCAATCCAATTCCCTGCTCTTCTGCTCCTCCTCACGCATGAAGGCGTCCATAGCAGAGGGGTTCATGTTGTGTGCGTGGTGTCTGGGTTTATGCCTGATAGAGCCCGACTTCGGCGGTTGCGACGAGTATTGCCCGCCAACGGGGGACTGTGTTCTGAATTGGGGAGGTGGAGGTGGAGTCCGGGTAGCGGCAGCGGGGTACATATTAGCGGGAGTAATAAAGTTCTGCTGATCCACCGGCGAGTACACTTCCGACCCCACACCACCAGCAGCAGCATGACCACTGGAGTCAAACAACGTCTCCCCGGGCGCATCCGGCGGCTCTGTCAGCGGCGGCGGGACACGATGAAGTGCACCGAACCCCAAAACACAACCCAGAGCGCCCTCCCCACCCCAATTCCTCCGCGGGGTGATAGCCAGCTCGCGCACGACGTCATACTCGTGGTTGTACACGTACAGTCTCAGCGGACGCTCGATGAAGTCCTCCACTAGCTCGCCAAGGGCAGACTCCCCCCGTAAGGCGCCCTCCGGAGTGCCGATGATGTAGTCGCCGTAAGGGAGTAGGCCCGCGTGGTCGGCAGGGGAATTGGGCGCTACGTCCAGGATGTGCCAGACGTCCTCGGACACGGCAAGGGGGGCCCACTGCAGGGTTAGGCCCAGGCCCGTGGCGTCGGCTGGGAGGGGGATGATGATGTCCCGTGTGCGTTGACCCTTAGCGCTCCACACGCGGAGGGTTACGTCCCGGCCCGCGCAGTTTCCGATTTCTTGCTTGAAGAGCATGACGTTTCCATCTTCCTGTCGAGTGTTAGCTCCGGACCTGGTGACAGGTGGGGATGGAACGGAATGGACTGACGATTGGTCGGCCATTGATACCGCAGATGTAATCAAACCAGGGCTCTATCTCCAATAGCGGGCTAGTATTCTTCAAGACTTGAAAGCCAAAGCCCGCTCCGAATCCCCGGGGAGCCTCCTCAGCAACCGGTAGAAACTTTTTGAGCCAGGACATGTGAATACTGGAGGTGATGATGATGATGATGGTGTTTGGATGGGCGGCGGGGATGACAGTTTGGCAAAAACCAAGGGCCCAGTCAAACTAACACCCTACCCGATCTTATCACACGTGACGCCAAGATATTGACGCCAAGAGCTGCAACACCCTACTCAGGCACAGCACAACAAGTCCCTTATATGCCAACAGGCTATCACCGCCATGAACGCGTTGAACGGAACGCTGTTGGTCACCCACGATGCCAATGGCAGAAAGGGCCGCCTAGTTTGCTACGACAAAATCACAGTGGATTCTCAACGAATTTTCAGATATTTTAAAGCGATAACTTTTGAGAACGTTGTACAGTCACATTGGTAAAAGAAACCCCCGTATCGTAAAAACACATATAACCCGTAGAGGAAGAAAGGAAAAAAGGGACCGGTTCATTGAAAAAAAATAAAACCCGTAAACGGTCTGCATAAAAAATATGGAATGACACAAGACCTCATTACTTCAACCTTCACCATCAACAATGCGCCTCGAAATTTAATTAAATACAAGCGGTTACAATTCCTCGTGAGGTAGCTATTTAGTTATTAGCAAGAGTTAGAGCTCCTGAGACAAAGAGCAACTTACATAGTCATCATCACCAACGACAGCCTGAGCACCCTCGGCAGCCTTCTTGACGGTTTCCTTGGGGGTCTCGGTAGCAGCTGGCGCGGCTGATTCGACAGAAGTCTCCTCTGCTGGCTTCTCAACCTTTGTCTCCTCGGGCTCCTCCTCCTCCTCTTCGGTCTCAGGTTCTGGCGGGGGTGCGACATAGGCGTCAACCTTGTATTTACCGTTGGTCTTGATAAAGGTAGCAAGGTCCTCAACAGTGCGAGAACCAGAGTAGTCAATTGGCGAGTCCTTTGCGCCAGCGGGGTACATCTTGATGGTCGGGAATCCTTGGATCTCAACAGGAACATCATTGGCAGTGGCGTCCACCTTGGCAACAATTACCTTGTCCTTGTATTCGGGGTTGCTGAAGTAAAGAGCGGCCAATTCATCGTACTTGGGAGCCAAGTTCTTGCAGTGGCCGCACCAGGGGGCGTAAAATTCAAGAAGGACATCCTTGTCGTTGTTCATGACAACCTCCTCATAGTTGTTGGCGACAACAACATGAACTGGCCCCTCTTGGGTCTCGGGAACGGGCTCGGACTTGATGCTAGGCTCAACCTTGCCCTCAACGAAATCCTCAACGAACTCGGTGATGGATGCCTCGGTGATCTCCTTCTCCTGGTTAAAAGGAAATTTGAGGTTCTTTGTGGTGTCCTGGATAGCGAAAGCGGGCCACTTGGTCTCAAGGTTAAGGTTGGCGGCATGGGCGCCATAGGCGACAGCATCAATAGTAGCGAAGTTGATCTTGCCCTTGTACTTCTGGGCAATTGGCTTGATGGCGGCAGTAAGTTTCTCCTTGATCTCCTCACCATCAACGAAAACATAGGCGAGGGGAATTCCGGCAGCCATGTATCCAGAGTAGGTTTCTGGGCCAACCTCGCCCATCAAGGGGGTAGAGGCAACGTTAGCGAAGTCGGTGATCTTCTCGACGGTGAAGGCTCCATCATAGACAGTCTTTCCCTCATCGAAGGACTTGTAAAGAACAATGGCCGGAGCCTTGACACCATCAGCCTCAGCAAGAGCAGAGTCAGAGGTAGCACCAAAGAGGTAGTTGTCACGAAGCTTCTCCGCGACAGTGGTAAAGGTGGCGCTCTCTTCCCTATCATCCGCGGAGAGATAGGCAACAACAACAATCTTATCGGCGGTCTTGAACTCGGTGATGGTATCCTTGTTCAAGAGTGAGACGGCAGGAAGAGACTGCTTTGTCATGTATGAAATGATACTATCCAATAATTAGCGTTAGATCACGGATACAGAATCGTGAGAGATGTAATTGAGCAACTTACGCATCAGACTTCCTCTGGCCAGCGTATGGTGAGGAGTTATCTGGACCACGGAAAATCTTGAGAGTAGGGTATCCCTGAACGCCATGCTTCTCGCAAAGCTCGGCCTCAACGGTACAGCTATGCGGAAATTAGTGATTGATTCCAAATAAATAAATTAAAAAAAACGGGAACATGTGACTACGTACTCGACTTTGGCGAGAAGAATATTCTTCTCCTTCAACTTTGTAGCAGCATCTTCATACTCTGGCGCAAGAGCCTTGCAGTGTCCGCACCAAGGAGCATAAACTGGCGAAATCGGTGTTAGCTAGAACTCGTTCCAAGTTCTCGTCCAGCATCCCCCAAGCGTGCAGTGAGGTACCGGGCGGGGAAGCTCTCGACAGAACACGTATGTATACAGAAGCCTCAATAAAGGAATTGCAAACTTACACTCAGCAAGAACCAATGGGTTTTCAGTGACAAAAGAGGTAAAGTTCCCATTTGTGAGAACATTGACATCTGAGTGATCCACGGGGGGGGCCTCGCCATCCTGAGCATATGCAACGGTAGCCAACAGTGTCAAAACTGCGGCGGTGAGCTCCTTGAAGTGCTTCATTATGGTGAATTTAGAAAGAGATGTTGTCCTTTTTTTGCACGGAGATGGATGGATGGATACAGAAAAGAATGAAACGTGGAGCGGAGGGAGTGTTGTGGTGGACAGGGAAAGAAGAATGGAAGGAAGGAGCTGGATGAGGTCTTCTTGAATGCAAAGGTGGGCTCACGGCCATTGTAGGGTTAGGGTAGCCTCTTCATCTCTCATTGGTGGAATTCGTGCAGAGGAAACTGTGGTCTTTCGCGAGGGCTCGGGGAATCCCTGTTGCAACCCGCCACAAATGTTCCTGATATGTGTCCTTTCGGAGAGCAAGCCAGTACCGTGAACCTCCAAAAGAGCCCCAAATTTGGAGAAGGGCTAAAAATGCTGGGGCACATCGTATTCCCAATTGATTGATGATCCTACTGACAGTGCCCCCCTCGTGTCCCCCCTTTGCATCCATTTGAACACAGTATCCCCATATTTCGTATTATAAATGCAAACATCGAAAGAATCGCATTATCAAGCCGATGTCAACCGTGATACTCACCATGGCGGCACCTTCCATCAGGTACCATAGAGAGGGAAAATGTAGCTAAAAGTGTGCCTTCCAATATGATCTGCAAAAGGCCACGATGCTTGGCTATTTTCTTTGTACGAGCCTCACAATTCCCTCACCTTCTCTTTGTTGCCTTCTACCGCATCCAACCTTCCCCAAAGCTGAGATGCAATCCCGATGAGTGATACTGTACCGTACGAGTACCGGTATGTCAGGAAAAACAAAGGCCCTTCCCGCAATTCTCCAAATGGAAATCCAAACTGAATATCACATTTCCACCTGACCATGCAAAGCCTACCAAATGGCTAGCCGTCGGGTAAACGTAGCGTAACACGATCACCGTCCACAACCCCCCCCCCCCCCCTCCAGAGCTTCCATTTTGACTTTCTCTGCGGCTAAATCCACATCATCCGTGAGTAAAATAGGATCGCCCTCTCTTTTTTGTCGCCAATATGAGCGAGGCTGTCTGGCTACAGTATGCTACAACTGAGAAGATACACTTTTGCTCGTATAGGCATGGCCGTATCAAGATTTTGTAGTGTGGTTGAGTCCAGAACCCCAGGATCTCCACGTTTATTTTTGGTACCATATCCGCAATGATCCCGCAAGCTAGGGTTTGGGGTGGTGGTTGATTGGTGGGACTGATCACAAAAAAAAAAGTAATACTGTGCTCTGCGGGCAATTAACAAACGAGTGTTATTGTGATTAACAGTACTCGAACCCCCTCCTACGGACACGTGAAATTTAGATATCTATACTGGTACAGTACAGTACTTATACTCGCACAGCGCAGTGATTTTTAGTATAGAGACTACTCGGGTAGCTAGGCCTGGGCCACGCCATCGGTGGATTGTTACCAGACTCCATACTACCGGCAGTCCCGGTAGGAAATCTGTATTACATTATACTACGAGTTTAATACCGTACTATGCATACCCCTACTTATTTGGCCCCCAAGTATAATATTCGCCCCCACTTGAAACCTTTCTTAATCGAATCAATGGAATCAACGCTTATACTTTCGATAAGCACCCCCCATATACCGTCAAGGCCTAAATCAATTCCATTCAACCAGTCAGTGAATCGCTCCGAACAGATGTTAAGGCATCAGGGCATATCCCGCACCTTGCTCCTCTGCCGAACGCAGTAATGAATAGCCTGGACCTTTGGACCAGGCATGATCTTTGCAACCTGATTGAGGTCTGAAGTTCTGGGTAGGTAGAGAGCAAAGTTCGGCGAAATCTTCTGCGCCTGCTCGACCAAGTACGTCCTGTTCCTCAAGCCTATCAGCACATCCCCAGCAAGCACACGGGAGAGGCAGGACATACCCCGGATACGGCTCCAGGGTGTCCAAATCGATCACGCCGAAATCCCGGTAACTCGGACCCCCCCAAGGCGGCGACATAAACACAGCATCCACTACGAGCCTCGGATCCCGCTCTTCAATCAACTGGAACACATCGCCGACGATAAACTCAATCTTGTCCAGCACGCCGTAGACCTTCGCATTATGTTTCGCGCAGTCAATCGCCGTCTGGTCCTTATCAACCGCGATCACGCGCTTGCAGGAAGTAGAGAGGGCGAATTGAATGGTATTACCGCCGATACCACAGAACGCGTCCAGAACCGTCTCGACGGGGCTATCAAGCACGTGGTCGGCTATCTTCCTAGGGGAGGGGGAAGGTTAGACGGGGAGAACGGGCGGTAGAGGAAAAGGAAGGAGACAGCCTCTGGCTTCTAACATTAGACTTACTTTGCAACCTTCTCCGGAGTCACTTCAAACCATCCGTTCTGCGTTATCCAAACGCCTTCGTCGTAACGTGTGAATAGACTATACCTCTGGCGCCAGTAACTTGCCAAACACTTTTGGTTAGCCAGTGGCCGCGACCAGAGCCAGGCGGGATTCGCGAGAGAAGCGAAAGGCGGAAAGGAGGCTGAGAACTCACTTTAATGTAGGGGCCGGGGGTGGATTGTGGTTTGTATATATCTCAACACCGTTAGGCGGTGTTTCGGGGACCTCTCCCGCAGAGGAAGCTTGCTCTTTATCGCGGGCCCAGGCTCGAGCCATGTTGCGATGAGGAGGAATCGAAGCGCGGATGAGGCTCGCCATGATAGGTTTGCCAAGACGGTACTCGAGTAATTTATGCAAGGGTCTTTTTTGATGCAGGGCCGGATGATTCTCCAAGTTCCCTTGCATAAAGAAGCGGAACACAGGGACCAAAAATGTGTACGGAAAATTATCTGTGCGTATAATAGTATCTGAGCACCCATACCAAATTCAGACCGCTTCTTTTATCCCCCACTATCGCTTGGCACTAGTGGGGAAATGTTGGATTTGTGTTACGATTTTGAGGTTCTTGCCTCTCCCCGTTGTGGGCCACAGTGTTCCTCTGTGTTGGTAAGTTAACTTATCATGCCCCGTTCGAACACCGTACCGTGCCCGAGGGCCACCAGACCTTGAGGGAAAGTAATTGTAGTAGGGCTGGTGGGTGGGGCTGCAAGCGCCGCGGGAACAACAAAGCCCTATGAGCCAAACTCGCATGGTATGCCACTCGGTGCGTCAGTAAAAACAGCATGAGATCATACCCATTTGGTTCGGGGAGGCTACGCATAGAAGCACATCTACTCGTAATGGAAGCCTAGCGTACACTCTTCTTGTTGCCTCCACCTGACCTGAACCCATCAAAGGGCGCTCGGTATCCGTCTGACGCTTAGGTACGATCTAGTTAGGTCACTATTGCCGATGTCGAGAAATCGGGATAACCTTTTCAATACCAGCGCTCCTAGAAACGCCGTCAGCGTTTCACCCTCTATGCGGCATCTGATACGGTCATGAATCTGTAACCGGAAATTATTCTTTCAGAATTCCTCATGTAAATTCCACGCGAAGAAAAGAAACAGAAAATTCGAGAGAGTATACAGGCCAGAGCTGCTCAATTTAAGAAATTTCTTTAAATTTGAGAATCGATTATATAGATAGTTTGTGTCGCTTAAAGTTTGTTTCTAGGCCACTTTTTCGGAAAACGCCTTGGAGGAAGCTCCTAAAATGCGCTGAGGCAATGCTTACTGGCGCTAAGTTACTTGGTTTGACTACGAGAAATAGCTTTCCCGCCTAGTGCGCCTCTGGGATTCCTCGGGGAAAAAAAAGCCTGAATCCGGCCTACTCTTAAAGAAATAGTTGTGATTTTTCAGGGATTTTCACGGGCGTATTTTCTCACCCAAATTATATAAGTCGAAATATTGTTTTGACTTTACGCAAACGGTTGAATGTTGCTGGCATGAAAACACATTCATGGCATTTCACAGGGAGGGCCCGGGATTGACTGGTATCGGGTGGGGCTGAACAATCCTTTCCACCGGGATTAGGGCTGTTCCCCTCCATAACCCTGGATTGCTCGCCATGCTGTGCTATGATACCGTAGATGAGATCATGGTTATCGTCGTCACCTTGCCTGATAGGAAGTCTTGACACAACCGGCCCAATTCCCGATATTCCTTTGTCCTACGAGGTTCGTAACACCATGATAAGGCATGTGGGCTTCTACATTTTATGCAATTCCAAACAGCTTTGTTCGAGACCCCAATAGAATGTAAAAAAGTTACCTGACCCCGCGGCTTCTGGAGGTCGATAAAGTCTTATGAATATTTCTAGCTATCTACTTTTGGTTGTGGGTACTTGTACTGGTTGATATTTATAGTATGATATCGAAACATGTTGAAACTCACGGACAAAGTTGACCATTCAGTTGACGAGATTTTGGCGCCACCCCGGATCTTCCCAGCCAGTTCCTCGCCACGATTGGCAAGGATAGGGTGGTTTGATCGTCAGCGTACCACTGGTGTCATTACGGACGGGGTCTTGTATGGGAGAGTCCATCTCTGCCGCGAATAGAGTGTCAACCGCCGCCAGCACTGGCGAGCGCTCATGTCGACCTGTGAAATCCCCCCATGTCCTATGTCCTCCTGTCGCTCCTTGATTTCCTGGTGCGAGTTCGTATTCCTTGTCCAGTTTCCCTAAAGCTTTGCTTTGCGCAGTAGACTATTCTGCCTGCGCTTTACCCCGTGGAGTCGGCCACTCACTCCCGCAATCTTTCCACTCTTTCCCATCACGGGTGTGTCCTTTCGTCTGCTTCTTCCTCTTCTCGAAAACAGCGCTCCTTTTTCCCCTGTTCTGTGTCGCTTTCCTTTTCCCTTTCTATTTTCTTTTCTTTTCTCCCAGCCGCTCATTTACTCGCAATCTTCGAATTCCCGCCCCCCCATTCACTAATATTCTTCTCATCCTTCCTTCCTTCATTCTCGCCTCACTTCATCACACCCGGGGTGTGCTAGTTTGTTGTAAATTCTTTGTTTTTCATCGACATCAAGTTCGCCCTTCATCAAGTCGTCCATGTCAAGTGGCCCTTGAAGGTTGCGTATCAAGTTACACAGCGTCAACCTTCCTCAACAAACTCTGCATCCGAGGCGCTGGGTATCGTCTCTTCCGGAAGTGGGAAGATTGGTACCCTATCCCTCGAGGGAGTTCACAACACATACAGTATGGGTGTCATCCGGCGAGATGCCTCTAGTGGCTGGCAGGATTTTAGTGCCTCGTTAAAGTCCTTTGATACATGTGAGTTTTGCCCCTGGTGATTATCATGGACCGTACAATGGACTACTCCTGTGTATTTAAACCGTTCTAATAAGGAGAATTAGGTATGGAGAAGAGATATTGCAAGTGAGTTTTATGTCTTCGCTCGGGCCTGTCCCCATCAGTCACCATCACCTAGACCCCACTAATCAGTATCAGAATTCCCTTCATAGTAATTTGCGTTGTCGGTGGAATAATCGTGCTTTTGGTTCTGCGGTCCATCCTACGCTGCTGCCTCTGCGGATATCAGTGTTGCACATGTTGCTGCGGAGGGTGCGGTGGCCGACGGGAGAAGAAGTCGAAAACCGACATTTCACCTCCGCTCGTGACACGCGAGCCACCGGCCCCGGAACCACCCAAGTATGCATACTTCGATGCCCACAATGACGATGCACTACCCATTATGCCATCGCTGGAAAACACACAACATGTCGCTGTAGAGGTCAAGGTCGAGGAACACGAGTTGGCGCCCATGAAAGGGGTAGGAAATGAAAGAAGCTTGACACCGGCAGCTCAGGGACTCGAACACGAACGCCGAGTTCCGACTCCTTTGCAGGCCCTACGGCAGAGGGATAGGAGGGCTCCGACGCCCATTGGTGGTTACCAGCGGGACGCATACGGCGATCGATCGGTCGCCTTTAGATCACCGAGCCCTGTACTCACCTATTCCCCGACTTTGCCCCCTGCAGGAGCGGGGTACCCAGAGAGCAGGATGCGCCATCAAGGGGGCCGACACGATCAATATGCAGGACATAATGCCGGCTACGATGATTATCGCCTTCAGCAACCACAACAACAGCCGGGGAACGGTGCGTACAGAAACACGGCACAGAACGCATACGGTAATTATGAAGTTAACCCGTATCAAGCCCCTCAACGGCCGAGACAGCAGCAGCCTGCCCAAGATACTTATTACCACGATCAGCGGAGGCCACCGCAAGAATGGACCGTGGTTTGATTTATTCCTCTACTCTCTGCGTGGGATATTTGTTTTATGATATTGTCTGGGGGGTTGTTTTTTTCCATTTCCCATTGCTTCTCCACTTATTTAAACGTCTGGCCTATATAATTCTGTAGAAGGTGTTTAATATTCTAACTCTCGAGATCTCTATTTCCTTTCTCTTGGCGTTGTATGTATATAATCTGCAGGATAGGACACGGTATGGGTACGAGCCGGGTATGGTGTGAATAGCCGGTACTCGGATGTATATGCACTGCGCTATTAACTTGTAAGAAAGAATAATCTTTGATTTTCCTTACTTTGGAGAAGTGCATTGTTTCGGGCTCCAAGAAATATACTTTTACCCATTAGTTGGACACACCCCCACCAGATTACGACTTATCCTGGTGAGGAAACGGATCTTGAATGCTAGACTCCTTATCGTCCCTCCAACGCATACTACCGCAATAATGGGTACGTACTAAGGACGATTGGTTTCCTCAAGAACTCCAGCATGGAACAAGCTAGCATCGAGACGGCGTCAAATAAACGCAAACACCGAGTGATAGCTTTGTACTCGAGTACAGTACACTCGCTTCCGTAAAGTTCTCGTAACCCCGCAGGTATCTGTGGTGGTGTCTTGGCACCAACGATGTACCCTGTCTCCAGATTTTACGTAGCGAGTATTGTAGAACTCATCAACAATCATGGCTCCTCCGCATCATTCCAATACGTCAAAGTCAGTTAGAGAACGGTATGATAAAAACCATGATATCGCCTTGCTATCCGATCTCGGGATGGGATACAAACAGATAGCGAAGATGAAAAATACTCCGATCTCCACAGTTGCGGGGGTGGTTCAGCGCTACAGAAAGCGGGGGCATGTCGCTGATGCTCCACGTCCGGGGCGTCCTACGAAGATTACCGAAGAGGTTCAGCAAAGAGTAGCAGATACCGTTGAAGCCAATCCAAGAGCTTCCCTAAAGCAAATTACCGATACCCTAACCGACCTCAATATTGGGCATACTACTGTCGACAAAGTCCTAAAACAGCTTGGATTCAAGCTCCGAATACCACGCAAGAAGCCTCTTCTTGATGGTATGCAGAAGGTTCGACGCAAATTCTGGTGTCGCAAAAGGCTCCATTGGTCTAGTGAGCGCTGGAGGAAATCAGTATGGCTAGATGAAGCCCGTGTTGAGTATTCCACATATCAGCCTGGCCGGAAGGTACGCATACAGCCTGGGGAAGAACTACAGGAGCGAAATTTAGCCCCTACCTTTCGTTCAGGGAGAATCAGCGTAAACTGCTGGGCAGCAGTTACATATGGCCGACGAACACCACTTATTCGCGTGCGAAAACGTCAACCCTCTGAAAGAAAGACCAAAAGGGATAGGCTTGGACTCGATGGCACTCAGTATGCAAATGAAATCTACGACGAATATCTGATACCTTTTCTATTCTCCCTTGATAAGCCAATCAACCAGGTTCGAGTAGTGGAAGACAATGCCCCATACCATAAGAGTGGCTTGAACAAGACTCTTACCTCTGCCTATGGGGTCCGGAAGCTCCAGTTTCCTGCCAACTCCCCAGACCTTAATCCGATCGAGAACGTTTGGCATATTTTCAAACAACAACTTAGAAAACGATTTTCAGAGAATGAGCAGACACGGCCTCACACCGAGAATGAATTATGGGATGCAATGAGGGAGGAATGGGATGCTATACCACAAAGCACAATTGATAGATTGGTTGATCGGATGCCACACCGTATTGTAGCTGTAGTAGATAGTAACGGAAGTCATATAAAGTGGTAGATTCAAAGTGGAACTATGACTTCTGGTAGTCTATCTCTTCATTTAATATTCTCCTTATATCAAAATATCCTTGAGTGAGCGTGATCGTTGCTGAGTTTCACACTAATCACTACCTAAAATCTAGAGACGGGGTACATCGTTGGTGCCAAGACACCACCACAGATACCTGCGGGGTTACGAGAACTTTGCGGAAGTGAGTGTACCACATCCGAAAACCTCTAGAGGCATTTCCTGCAATTACAACAACCCCAAAACTAGAAAAGAAAAAAGAAGTTTGTGTGGTAAATTTTCTATTCTCATAGCGAGACTCTTTTTTTCACTCTGGGAGCAAGGCTGTTTACCTAGCCACTAATACAGGAATGTCATGAAACCGGAATGGCGGAGAGACTGGTGCGTCCAAGCCATTGTGCTGAAGGCACACCCACCGACGGGGAAAAGCTACTACCTAGCTTATCACGCGGGCCTCGGGCGGGGGATAGAGAAGGGAGACGACATGGCGGAGGGCTCTCAGAATAACCCGCTCGGATAGTATCTAATGTGCCCTACACAACTACAATATAGGGGCATATCCGAGAAAATCCTATCACGATTTCCCCCAGCATGCCAAAAAAATCCCCCAAAACCGCACCAGACTAGTTCCCTGAGACATTAGGAACATTTGCGATTCATTGAAAGCTGGCGCGGGGGAGAATTCCCGTGATGGTCACCGCCTATAGGTTTGGTAGTCTACCGGGGGTATCTTCCGAAGAGAGAAGCCACTGTTTTAATTGCGATAGGAAGGGATGGGGAATATGGTTCTTTCCAGCAAGATATGGGTTGGCGATTATTTAGGTGTTGGGATAATATTGGCTGACTTTGGCGGGTGCGGTATTACGGGTGTTGTGGGATTGGGTTGTGCCTTGCGGGGCTGGTTGCCTTTTCGTCTTGGGATTGGATTGGTGGTTGTGCTTGCGGTTTTCAAAAGTATCTGGATGCCTAGGCGCCAAGACGTCCAGATTTACACCTAAACCCAGCAGTCTTGGCGCCAATGGATCCGGATACTTTTGGCAACACCGCAAGGTATCATAGGATATCGGTGGTGTCTGGTATGCCAAAGTATTCGGACAAACACGTTGATGTGGGATTTTGGTTGCGCGGGGCGACAGACCCTTATCTCAAATTGCTGGAAGTGATCTAGGTGGCGTTACTGCTGCAGCACGCTTTCGGAATTGGCTACTATGTCGGTATCGCCCCGCATCGCACTTGGACCGGCGGAGCCGCCTGAAAAAGTGTCTGGAGAAGATTTCCAGAGTGCCAGGGCTTACCCGGCCAACCACTCTGAGCGAGACCAAGCCAATTACCACTGGTGGAGTTAGTACTCCCTGTGATATTGTTCATTTTTCTCAGCAGAGCACTTGAGGCCCCACACTACCGTATTCCTAGGCAGCACTGCATAGCGCACATGGGGGGTCCGTTTGTCGCAAAGCAAGGAAGGAAGGGAAAAAAGTGCCAAACAAACAAAAAGGTCAGGGGTAAGCAAAGCTGAGGAGGGGTCGTCAGGTCGTGATGTCGCACGAATTTGTCCAACAGAACGAGGCGAAAGGAATTATGACGTAGGCGCCGTTCCATGGCTACAGGTATGCAACCCACCAACCCTGAAGACTGGGCAGCCCTCGATAGGTGAGATATGACATCTTGTCCTGTATTTCCTCCCCTCTTCCCCTCATCTCTCTCTCCGCACAAGAAGAACTATTATAAAATCCTCTCCTTCCCCCTCCCCTATCGTCTCTACTATCACTATCCATCGCACCACATCTACTCGATCGTCAGATAGTCTACCGGGACCTCGAATCATCATCCCTCACTCACTCCCTCCCATAAACATCCAAACAAAAAGCAAAAAGCAAAAAGCAAGAAACCTCCATACAAAAATGTGCCTAATATCTTCCCGCGACGACGACTACCCGCCTGCGCGCCAGGTCCACGTTTACCGCGATGGGAGGGTCAGCCGCGATTATGTTTCGAGTCCCAGAAGGAGTAGTTACCTTTCCACGTCGACTCTCGGTGGGAGAAGAACTAGTACCACGCACGTACGGCATGTGTATCATTCATCGCCGAGGGCAAGTCTGGTCGGCTACGGGGGGGCTCCGCCCATGACGGTATTGGACCGGAGTGTTGTGAGGAGAGGGTACTATTAGGTTGGCAGGGAGGTGTGAGGGATGATGACGGGTGAGAGAATTGGGGGGGGGGGGGGGGGTGGAGTACAGGGGTT
>Ga0307509_10000361_pt1 | contig 76589 bp, 69 predicted proteins | sample 10_EM_MG_FD_202245 | JGI IMG/M metagenome (GOLD analysis project Ga0307509, IMG submission 202245) | Populus trichocarpa ectomycorrhiza microbial communities from riparian zone in the Pacific Northwest, United States - 10_EM | ecosystem: Host-associated > Plants > Roots > Unclassified | place...
ACTATGTATTTACATTTTTTTAATTCCTTTTTGGTTTTCATGATAGTGGGGTTGGTGGGGGAGGCTGTTGTCATTGCCGAAGTTTTTCACCTGTTGATACCGCCGTTATTTTTGTCCCCCGACAATAACATCACGGTCCCGCTCAGTTTCGTCGTTGTCCCAAAAGCCCTTGCTATGGCCCGTTTGTCGGCTGCCGCTAGCTTGCTCGCGATCCTTCCTTCCTCCTCCTCCCGGTTCTGTCCACTTGCACCGTACTGCTACCATCCTCTCCCTGGCTGGCACCCTACTGCTCATCACCGGCTGGCACCCTACTGCTACTTACTGGCTGGCACCCTACTGCTACTCACCGGCTGGCACCCTACTCCTCATCGTCGTTGGCTGGCATCCCCTCTGCCCGGTGGCTCCACTCGCCATCTGCCCTTCCGATCAGTTGGCCCCTCCTCTGTTACGCCTAGTCGTGGTATAGCACTGCCTCCGTGGTTTTGTCCGGCGCCTTGGATCGATGTAATGACCTGCCTGACTGTACAACATGGTTTCGGTGGGCCCTCTACTGGAGTTTTCCTATGTCGCCGATCAACAATCCTCTCCCCGCGGGCAGCGTTTCTGGCCGTTAGAGTCTTTTCTTTTGTTTTGGTGAGCCTGTGGAATGGTTTGGGTCTCTCTACCTGTACGTTTCTATGTATTGTTTCCTTACGTGTCTGAGGTTTTCATCTTAGGTGCTAGGCGAGGGGGACTTTTCCTATGGATTCGGGGTGCCTGATTTTTCCCATGAAGAGGTGAAGCGGGTCGTGGCTATTGTTTATAGGTTTTTTTCTCTCCATAGCTAGAACTGAATTAGGTTTTTTTTACAATAAAAAAAAAAACAAATTTTTAAAAAAAAAAAAAAAAAAAAAAAAAAACCGACCAAGAGATAGGATCTTCACTCAACCATCTACGTACTTTTCTATACTTAAGATATTGCAATACGATTACGCTTTACCCTCTTTACATACACTCCTCCTCTACGAGAGCATACGCTCTAAAGAACCCGAAGACTATTGTGATTGTCTCGACGGGCTGCCCGAACATAGAACTATTGTGATAGTTCTATCAAGCACGACAATCCACCCATCTTACTATCTGGAACGATAGTACCTCTCACGAATCACCCAAGACAAGCAAGCCAGTCCCATACTATCTGAAGAGGTAGTACTTCCCCACCTATTGGTGCAAGAAAACGAGATTCGCATACGCAGGAGACGACGGTCGTTGCCTGTTGCATATACGCTCAACAATAGGATTGTTACAATAGTAGAGAGAAAGTGTACAGCACTGTTGTCTTGCTATTGAACGGCGAGAACAGTACCATCTGGGCAAGCTGAACCTCCCGAAACCTCATTCCATGGTATGTTGGGGCGCTTGTCGTCAAGGTGGGGGGGATATGCTTTCTGATTCACTCGTGCAGTTCCACAAGCACCCAATCCTACCTCCCGTAGCCTCTCTAACAGAGCAATAGATGGGAAATAGTTATCCATGTATATGTTGAAGTGGAGGCCAGAGGTAGATGGTAGGGCTCTTGCTAACTGAAATACTGCTGACCCGGTAGGAGTAAGCCCTTCCTGAGGAACGAGTTCAGCAAATGATTCAGACCGGGAAGCGAACATCCAGTTATAGGTGTAGCCCAAATCACACAATGCGAACACCTTATAACCTTCCTTAATAGGCTTACTAGGCATCCGATATGTGTGAAGGCTACGACCACCAAAGCGAATCATCATCTCGTCTACCGTGACATTGGAGGAAGGATGATAGTATTGCTGACATCTCTTCTGAATTAGGCTATTTAAAGGCTCTAATTTGTGATGCCAATGGGATCGAGAAAGGGTTTGTGTTGGATCTGAGATATGGAGATAGCATTTTATCTGACTAAAGCGATTGAGCGACATTGTTCGAAGTATCGAATCTCCACCCTTATACCTCCAAAACCCCTGGCTTTCCATACCCCTGCGGGCCCCCATATAGATTAAGACTCCGAGGAATACTCTTATCTCATTCCCGGTAACTCTTTTCCATCGTCTTTAGATTCCAGCTCCAGCTCTTTTCTCTTTTGTGTACCTGTTGGTTCTAACCACAAGTAGTTCAATGGCCTCCTCATCCCAAAATAGCTCAAAGATTTGAACTATGGTGATATTAGGACCTTCCCAGGGTAACAGCGGCTCACCCTTGTGGTCTATTCGTGGGCCGAGAGGGGTATAGGGGGTGTGGGCGATTTGTTCATTTGCATCGAATCGATTGAAGTTTCCAACTCTAGTCACATCCGCCTCTTCTAAACTCGGCTTGCTGGCCGCTCTCTGCTTTTTTGTTGGGTTCTTCTGGATACTCGACTTCTTTGGCAATCGGGGATTGGCAGAACGGGGTGTCAAAGGTGCTTGTACTTGCTTTCTGTTCGACATCGCATATGTATCTCGAGACCGGGCATGAGAGTTGAGGTTGTTGTGCAACCACACCGTTGCACCCTTTCTAGATAAGCTTCACCCCTACTAGGAAATGATGTGCCATTGACGATTTTTGACTGTCTCAGACCGCCCAAGGGATAGTGGCTTGTCCCGTGGGGGCATATACTGAAATTTGCAGCGAGGTACTATAGCGGTTTGTTCTAAGATGAAGTCTTGCAACTTGCTCAATCACACAGTTAAGATGTTGGAAAATGGAGTATATTTCGACCAGTTCCGATGGTCTAATGGCTAAGGAACTGGTCAGTACTAATCCGAAGCAGGGCACCGTGAGTTCAAGTCTCGGCGCAGTGGACGTAGTCGAGCATTAAAAAAAATGCTCGGCGAACCACTTTTTTGCTGGCTTGTAAGTCAGGGGCTATTAATATCTTAGGGTCTATTCCCTCTGAATAAGGCGCTGTGGGGGTAGAGTGTACAAACTTGGAGATGGATGAAGCAAACTAAGTAGTTCCTTCCTGATAAAGGCGTATTTCACTGGCCGAAATCCTGCGATGGTACCGCTGGCTACTGTAGACCTAGTACGCAGCGCCCTGGCAGCTTGCCATCTGCCTACACAGGAAATCACTCACCTGGTGTTCGCGCTGAGAATATTTTATTGCAGGCGTATAAGGTCTGCCTTCTCCAAACTCGCTCCTCACGGATATTGAAAGCTGCCCAGGACCACTTTCTTGTTGGCTCGAGTCTTTAGGAGGTGGATACTCTGATGGCTGCCTTTGGGGTTAATAGAGGTATCAGGCACTATGGGGAGATAAGTAGGGAGATTGATGAGGCGGGCTCACGAAGGGGGCCAGTTTTATCCCCCGAATAAGGCATATTATACTGGCTAAGTAAATTAATATTATTGTGGGCACTACATTTGGGGGGGCCGATAGTAAAATCCAATCCAAAAACCCTCTATTACCTTGTGGGAAGGGACATTCCCTCAGTGCTTGCACCCACAATAATACCAAAAACTGAAACTATCTTAGGCTGACTTGGAAAACACTCCTTGCCTCCTGCTAGAACATCACGCTTTGTTCTTGTGCCTAAAAGAAGTAGGATGTAACTGAATCCAGAGAAAAGATATTAGTACAGATGAGGCACGAGGCGGATTGTGATATGACTTTGTGATTGATCAAACCAGAGTAGAAGGGGGTGCTATCTAGTGGTGGTAGATAAATTGTTTCCATCATTTGTCTGAATAGGCTTTTATTTTTTCCCTCATCCGATTTTTTGTTCGAAGGGATATACAAAACTAAAGAGCATATGGGCTTGCAGAATGGGAATGCAATAACTGTATTAGTTTCGCCGCCCACCATATAAGAAAGTTAGTACCAATTACCCCTAGCGACCGGCCATGACTACACCCAACTACTAACAGGTTGCTCCTGGGTGACCGTGGTGAGGAGGTGGGGCCCCATGAAATGCGCTTCAGCTTACGCACCAGGTGAGCTTGTAGGCTGAGAATGGATTTGTATTAGGCCTTGAAAGGCTCCGTGCAAAACACCAGAGCATTACTTGCATGGAAAACAAAGGAAATTGTGAAAGCAAAGGATGGACCTTGTAAGCAGTAATCATTATAACTAATATGATACACTGTACTCGAGCACCTAATGAAATCCCCCTAATGGAGCTCTAAAGTAAGGGGAACAAATTTGATCTAATGCCCAATGACGGACAGACAGGGAATCCATCCCCCGCAGGGCTAGCACAACTTTAGAGGAAGAGCGGCACAAAAAGTGGGAGTTTATTATACTATATCCTGGTCTCGCTTAGATAGCCTAAGGCTGCAAACACCGGGGTCGTGGAATGTGTCTGAGTCCCCGAGGCCGGGTTCTTATGAACATTATCAGTTAGTGAAGAACAGCCAATTTCGAAGCTTGAAGATTTTTGGAGTTACTGAACTTGGCCTGTCATGAACTCTGGAAGAGATCGTCAATTGTAGATTTTCCCACCAGTATCATAGTTGGTTAATAGGCCAGGGCTGACAGGCATTAGGTGGGTGATATTTTGTGATTGTACTGTATGGCCTTGGCAGTGCAGCCAAGCTTGTGTGACGTGACAAGGAGCTTGTAACACTCGTCCACGTCTCCCAAGCTCCGACTTAGGAGCTCCGGATTCGCACCACTTTCTCCTCCTCTACCACTCTACTACCCCCCACCCCCCTTCCGTACCAAGCACAGCCCTATACACAATGTCGCCTCCGCAATCTCCCAGTCGATCCAAACACGAGGAGGAACAACGGGGAATTGAGGGGCGGGATCGGGGGCAGGAGGCAGCAACAGAGGAGGAAGAGGAAGACGAGGAAGACGAGGAGCCCCGGTTGAAGTACACTCGTTTAACACGGTCATTAGGAGGGGTATATCGGAATGGTGATGCAGTATCTACGAGCTTGGTTTTTGGCGAGAGGATGGTTTGTATTATTCTGGCCGTGTTCCCTAGTTGAGTGCTAATACCTACCGTTAGATTATAGGAACACACAACGGGAACATTGTGAGCCTCATTCCCCAGGACATTTACCACTATTGGGCTTTGGAGACTCTATTGCTGATTAGCATTTGAATCTAGCATATATTGTCACTGCCATCACTCAATAGCATACGAGTCTATCACGCGCATTCAGCCTCGATAACTTCTATCTCGATATCACCACCTCCCCCTCCTCCACTCCCGACTCAAATCCGTCGTTTCGCCGCTCACCAAGATCGCAATATCCATCTTGCGACTTCTGCTATCGATGGCCTTGTCTGTATTGTGCCCCTCCTCCCCGCCAATCCTGGCAACAATTCGTCAACTGCCCCATATTCCAAGTCTGAAATCACCTTCAAAAATTTCAAACGGCCAATTCAGTCAGTAGCGCTGTCACCAAACTTCCGTACCGATCGGACTTTTATATCCGGTGGATTGGCAGGAAACCTGATTCTCTCTGTGGCGCCGCCAGCAGGCGGGGGTGGTGGAATGGCATGGATGGGGTTGGGAGGTAGTAGTGGCAAAGATACTGTCTTACATTCCGGAGAGGGCGCTATATCCGCGATTTCGTGGAGTAAGGAATCGCCGAGATTTGTGGCTTGGACGAACGAGCAAGGGATTAAGATTATGAGATCTCATATTGTACCACCAGAGGTTAAAAAGGAAGAGGTCACAGATGGGGGTGAAGGAGGCCCGAGTATTGGAGTCAATCCTGGATTAGCGAGTTGGATTCCGGGTTTGGGGGTTGGTGGACGACCAGTGGGTGAGACTGCTTGGAAGCGAATCTCGGCAATTGAGAGGCCAGAAAGTATCCCTGAAGAGTTGGCAGCGGTTCACAAACCGAGACTTGAGTGGGTTGATAGGCGTAATTTATCCGAGGATGATGTGGACGGCCGAACTCTGACCACCGCAGACGACATCAGTCCTACAGCGGTGAAAGGAAAACCCTCGATGGGAACTGACTGGGGGCAACGAGAGAAACTCTTGGTTGGGTGGGGTGGTACAATTTGGGTTATGGATGTTTTTGCGGGAGATGGAACGGGGGAAGAAGAGAAGCGGGCTGGATGGGCAGAGATCGTGCATATGTGGGTACCCCGAAAAAGAGCGACATCCTAAAATAATGCTGACGATGATCCTGCAGTTTGCAAACCGATTGCACTATTTCTGGCTTAACCATGTATACCCCATCCCTTGTTTTACTCTTGGCTTACCTCAAGGAGGAAACACCATCGTCTTATGAGCCTGGGCAAGTATCTTCTTCTAGTTCGGGCGCTGAGGTCTCTCCGAGTTCCGGGTCCCGCGCTCGCCGTGGGCGAACTAGTGCTCTTACTCCTGAGTTGAGATTTATTGATCTTAACACATCAGAAGAAGTAAGCGCGGACGAGTTGTTGATGAGTAGATTCGAAGGCCTGGCTGTCGGCGATTACCACCTCGGTGTTCTACCAGCTAACCCACCTATGATCACTCGCCCCCCTTCGGCTTCTGGGGAAGGTGACATTCTCGGCATAAGCACCGCAAGCAATTATTTGTGGGCGGCGGGAGTGAATGCTACACAGATATTTTCCAGCGCAGCGAGTGTGCGGAGTCTAGGTAGCGCGTCACGACGAGAAAGCTTCAGCAATGCGAGCATGAGTAAGGCCTCGGGAAGTCTGTCCGGTCTCCGCGGAATGAAGGAGAAAAAGGAAGATGTTGGGTGGGAGGAATACCCGGGCAAGAAAATCTATATTACTAGTCCCTATGATGTGGTGTTCGCTACTGAGAGAAGCCCAAAAGATCACCTAGGATGGTTATTGGAGAAGGAAAAGTACAAGGATGCGTGGGAATTAGTCGATGCGCAGCCCGATATTATTTCATCTGATACCGCTTCCTTGAGCGAATACGATGAGATTGAGCGGGTCGTGGTCGATGTAGATGCTCCGGACCCAGCCTATGACTCTGATTCAACGATCAGTGGCGGCAGACAAAAGGTTGTTAAAGTGTTTTCTGCTACAGAAAAAGAAAAACGGAGAATTGGCGAGTTGTGGCTACGGAGCTTGATTGATGTCGGCGACTGGACTACGGCTGGGGCTGTATGTGGGAAGGTTTTGGGAGTGTCGGGAAGGTGGGAACATTGGGTGTGGGTGTTTGAAGCAGCTGGAAAGATAGAGGAAATCACGCCTTACATACCTAGCACGCCATTGTCGCCGCCACTACCAAATGTGATATATGAGATTGTTTTGGCGCATTACCTCGTACATGGTCGGCAGCAGTTCCAGAAACTTCTTATGTGCGACTGGAAACCGGAGGGCTCAATGACGTTGTATGATCCTCGAACTATCATCGATGCAGTTGAAAGGAAACTGGACAACCGTGAAGACGACGTTCATGAAGGAGACGAGGATTGGATAATACTGCAAGAGTGCCTTGCAAAACTATTTATGGTTGTCTCCGAGCCCAGGAATGCGCTGAAATTCTATGTCACACTCAAGAATGCCGACGAGGCATTCAAGCTGATTAGGGAGTTCCGTCTTGTCGATGCTGTCAAGGACGATATTCCATCCTTCATAAAGCTTCGAGTGTCTGACGAGCAGATGCAAAATGCAAGTATCGCTGAGTTGGAAAGTGGAACAGAGGAGGCGATCGGCCTATTGGTACAAGAGGCTGGGCATGGTATTGTTGGGCCGAAGATGGTAGTGCGGCAGCTGGACGACGACAATGTTGTCGGTGGAAAGCTATTCTTATTTTTCTATCTCCGTCGGTTGTGGATAGGTAGTGCGGGAGATAGTTCTGGGATGGGTGGAGAGGGGATTGGAATTGGGGGAGGAGGAATACTAGCCGAATTTGGAGACTTGATGGTCGAATTATTTGCAGAGTACGATCGGCCGTTACTAATGGACTTCCTGAAGGACAGTCATTCATATTCCTTGGAGAAGGCATCTGCAGTGTGCGAGAGGAGAAACTATATCCCAGAGTTGGTCCATCTGCTCTCTAAGACCGGGCAAACTAAGCGTGCGCTCTTTCTTATTATCGATAAGTTGGCCGATGTCTCCCAGGCTATTGCATTCGCGAAGACTCAGGATGATCCGGATCTTTGGAATGACCTGTTAGATTACTCTATGGATAAACCAAAGTTCATTCGCGGGCTACTCGAGAACGTTGGGACCACCATTGATCCGATCACACTAGTCAGGAGGATTCCGACAGGGCTGGAAATCGAGGGGCTTAAGGCCGCCTTAGGGAAGATCCTGAAAGAGTACGGCGTGCAATGGAGTATCTGCGACGGGGTTGCAAAAGTCCTTAGAAGCGAGGTAGCAAGAGGCATGGAAGAGCTCCGCAAAGGGCAGCGGCGGGGTGTCAAATTCGAAGTCGCCATCGAGCGGGAGCTTTACCTTAGCACCGAGGCAGAAGGCGCTACCGCTGAGGATGGCGGAACAGTTCGAGATGTCGAACTCGAGCGGGAGGAAATCGGTCTTGGCGTTGGCGGGAGATATGCATGTGGTGTGTGCAAGGTCGACTTCGAGCCCACAGGTAGTCACCCCTTCATTTTTTCTCCGTTCGCGAGACTTGGCTAATAATGATATAGAGAAAGATACTCTCATCGCTTTCGCCTGCCGACACGTCTTTCACGTGCGCTGCCTTGTAATTGCTCACGGCAGCGAGGGAGATGTGCCTGAGGTATGTGGTCATGGCGTGGAAGAGGAAATACTCGGTGTAATGGGACGTAGCGTGGGGACTAAGGTTACACATGCCGCTCTTATTAGACAGAGGGTTCAGGGTGGGTGCGTACTTTGTGAGCGGAGGGGAGGCGAAGACGAATATTGATTTATTTCTGCTCGTTTTTCTCTTTCTTTTTTTTGTAATATTATATTAGGGTGGATTTGGTTTGCATGGTGGTTCATGTTTTGTGCGCCGAATTTGTATGAATCTGAGATGACGAGGGAATGGATGTTCTGGTGATGCTTGGCAACTGATAGTGCTTACATTGCTTAGCGAGTGATGCATAATGATCTGCAGTTTGCAGCCTCCATGCAAGGTCAGGACAGGTGTACTGTACTGTATGGTGTGCTGGCATTTGAAGTTTGAAACAGCCGTTCCTCTCAGCTCTTATAAGGGCTGGGGAAGGAAAGAGAATATAGGAAGGGAAGCTACGATTAATCCTTTCTAAACCCTTCAGAAAGATTGGCGAGGGCGTTAAGGATCTGCAGACTCGTTTCGTATCCGGGTCTAGGCATTATCTTGTACGGCCATATACCGTCCTCCACCAAGTATTAGACCACCAACTCGCTCGCTCGCCATTGAACATCACATAATATTACTACCACCCTTCACGATGCCGTTTCTTTCCCTGTCAAACGAGCTCATCCTAGAAATAACAACCTACCTCTCTCCATCATGCGCAGCCCACCTCCTGCTTTGCAACCGCCACCTCTCTAACCTATTAGCCACTACCCCAATAGACGCAGTCTTCCGCACCCGCTCCGTGCCTCACGGCACCCGGGCCCTCCTCTCCGCCGCGGAGCGTAGCGACGTCCCAGCAGCCACCACCCTCCTTCAGCGCGGAATCCTCAATCTCATTAGCACCCCACCCTCAAACAGCGGTAAATTCCTGGTTGACACGATCCGCAAACTCGACGATACAATAATAAACACCCTCATAGAAGCTGGTATCCCCGTAAACCCCGGCAGCAGCTGCGGCCAAACCCCGCTCTCCGTGGCAGCCACGAACGGGCGTGCAGGGGTAGTCCGCATGCTATTGCAGCGCCCAGAGCTAAACATAAACTGCCCGGACGGGATCCGGGGAATGGCCCCGCTAATGCACGCCATTGAGCAGAAGCACGAGGAGATCGTCCGTCTACTGCTCGCGGACCCGAGGACCATGGTTACGCTGACGGGCGGGATGGACCGGGAGACTCCCTTTATGATGGCCATTCGCTGCGATGCCGAGGGGATCGTCAGGGAGTTTTTGCTTCATCCTGAGGTGGACGTGGCTATTTCGGCTGCGCTCATGACCGGGGATGCTTCGCTTAAGCTCGCGATGAAGCATGCGAGTGATGGGGTAGTTAGGGCATTACTGGAGGATTCTCGGGTTGATGTCAATTTTTCCGATCCGGATGGGGTTATGGCGTTACATATTGGCGGGATTATGGGCCGAGTGAACGCTGTTAGGATGCTTGTGGAGTCTGGAAAGGCGGATGTTCATGCCGCGTGCTCGGATGGCGGCGATACGGCGTTGGCGATTGCGGTTAGGGAGGGGCATAAGGAGATTGAGGAGGTGCTGTTGAAGGCGGGTGCGGGGGACCCTCCAAGGAGGAAGGGACCAAGTATGGTTGGATATAGAGGTAGACGGGTGTTTCTAAGAGACTAGAGGGGTGGGTCGGTCGATAGGGGCCCAGAACCTCCTTATCTTCTATCCACCGATGAGTGTCATTATTATTATTTTGTGATTAGCACAATAGGGACATTTACTTGGGGTTTTGTTTCTTTCTGTGCTGTGCTGTTCTTGCTTGTGCTGTACGTAAAGTTACAGTCAGGGGATTTCAAAGTTTGAAAATTTAAAGAAAGAAATAACATATTAGACCAGGAGCGGAGTAAGTGGGTCAGGTTTACAAAGAAGCGAATCACTTGGTGTGTGTGAATCCCCCCCCTCGTCCTCAGGCGGAATCCTTCGGCAAAATCAAAACCTCCAAGTTCGGATCAAAAAGGAGGGAAATTGAATGTTTCCTATCACAATAATATGCTCTTCGGGGTTTCCTCTTGGTAGTGCTAGGGGTCAATTGGGGCTACAGTACCCTTTGGGTGGGGTTTAACTGATTGACTTCCCTGTCTACCCGCTGATTTTCCGGTCCAGTGTTTTGTTTGTGATATTTATTTTTAATTGGCTGTTTCATGTAAACTTGGCCCGGACAGGAATGGCTAACCTGGGGCAACTCGAATATTTTGGAAGAAATGTTGGGATATTATTGGCTAATGTCGTGGGGTAAACTAATGCACTTCCGGTGTTTTGCTCATTACGGCAACTGGAGAGTTAAAAGAGTAATAATAAAAAAACTTGGCTTATCGTACTTTGCTGTTTTGGTACTGTACACCCAGAAACGGCTCAACTTACCGTTGCTTTACCTTGCCGTGCGATACCCGCTGTTTTTCTCCTTCCTCATGCCGCTATGAGGATAAACAAGAGGTCTGTAACTTCTGCAGAATTCTGTTTAACCAAAATCAACCAGTAATTAGGACTCGGAAAAGCCCCAAAATATTTTGAGGCTTTGGAGATAGCTGTCCACATTTTCTAGCAAAAACTTCTTACCTTTGAGTACCGCTAGTATCTATGGGGCCCTAAATATATTTACCTATAAGACATGCAGCATCTGTCGAGTGACTAGTTGTGATATTCAGGTGAAGGATTTGGGTGTACCGTACGATAACTATCCTTAAAATAACCTCTTCAGACCACGTCCTATTATGGCCCCTCCCCTGACCCAGGACCCCGCAACATTAATCCTAATCTAACCCTACACCCGAATCGCGCGATTATTACTGGTATCATAATAATATTATCAAAAAAGCAGGTCACCCCCTCTCCCCTCCCAATCTCCCAATCTATCACCACAAATCCTACAAAGCCTCTCTAAGTGTCCGTCACGAAGTGCCGGAACATTTGAGTTCGGATTAGCACAGGTGCTTAGACGTGAACAGAGAATTTGCGATGAAAGACTGATCCCTACGTCCCAGACACTTCATACTTACCTCACGACAACCGACCCGGGCCCATATCTGACACTCGTCCCGGACTAGAAGCACCTGGGCACAGCGGGGGGAGCGCCGCATTGAGGAAAGGGCGGAATATCTCCGAAGGCTTCCTGAAATACCGGTATCCCCGTTTCCCCCTCTGAATATCCCGGTGCGGTACAGTACATACCTGTAACGAGTACCTCGCCGACTACGTTTACTGTACAGTACCATACCCTCTTCTCCGGGATCCATGAGTTTTATATATTGCCATCGGTCCGGAGGTATGACCCCCCGCCTCAGCGATTCTACCACGCAATTTAGGCCGGCTGGAAAAAGCCGCTCGTGAGTTACAGCCTTGCCACGATACATATCATAGGTACGGAGTATGGAGTGGAAAAGTCCGTGTATAATATACTGATCGAGTTGTGCGATAAGGAATCACTATCTTGGGGGTGGCGCATATAGCGGGGTGGTCGTAGCTCCTGTGTTTCAGGTTCGGGGCAGCCCTGGTTAAACTTAGACCTGAAGGGCAAAAAGTTTTTGTTGAGGAATGATGGTGTGTAATGGCTAGATACTGCCCAAGGGTGTGCCGCTAAAAGCGGTGTGGTTCTTGTGATCGGTTTTGTTTGTGCTTGCTGGGTGCACTGTAGCTAATAGTACTATTAGCCAATTCGTTTCACCAATAGGGAACTGTCCTTATCACCATAGCAACGGGCACTACCTTTTCCAAATAGTTGTATGATAGTAGACCTTTGTTTACGCTTTTGTTTTTCTAGTATCATATATATCGTACAAGCATGCCGAGTCCTGGTGACGGTTTTTTCGCTACAGGTAAGTTAGCGTTGGGAGAAGGCTTTGGCAAGTAAAAAGAGGGGGCACCGCCGATCCGGCGTGCAGTATAGAGGCGTACCCTACCTGCCTTGCAAAACTTCAGTAGACTGTCCTGACCCCTTCTTGTAGCACTTGATTCACGACAAAATAAGTCCGTTTGGAATTACCACCATCGTGCCGAAGCCCCCCTAACAGGCAAGATACAGGTAGTTATTCACAGTTTTACCCTACTCAAGCTATGATTTGGGGGGGGGGTTTAGCAAGCGTGTTCGATACCATAATACCCTAAAATTTACTTATAAGATAGCACCTTCCTATTGGAAGCCGCGATATTTCCTCACTTTTGTAAATTCAGCTGGTCTGAAGGCTCCAGCCAAATGACTCTTAGCCCCTGGCAATCAGGAGGGACAGGAAGCTTTTCTTTTTGTACTATTATCTGCGGGGCAAGTGGTATCTGTTTTCGTTTTCGTTCCATTTTTTCTTTCCCTCTTCCTTCCTTCCTTCCTTCCTTCCTTCCACCCCTTCCCGCGACTTGCTGGACATGCCTCATTGTCGCCGTGCATACGATTAGAGGGATAGGGCAAAGGGAAGAAAGGGAGAAAAAAAACATCCGATTAGATCTGTTACCGGGTGATCGAGTTGTCTCATTTGGTAAATTGTATGATACGATACGATGCAGCCGGTACATAATAGGGCACGGGAAATTCCAGCCAAAGGCTCTATTAGTAGAGCTGTAACTGTAAGAACGCGAATATGAAGCTTGGGGGGGTCAAAAATTAATTATTATTTTTGCCTATCAATTCTTTTGAAGCTCTATCTCTCCAGTTGAATTCCCCGATCAGGACTGTGGGATTTTTTTCTTTCTGGAGAGTTGTGCGATGGATCTGAATTATTCTGAGCAGGTGGAAACGGCGGACGCGTAATGGGGTTACAAATATTGCTACTGTTTCGCGGGAAGTGACGGTACGGCGAATACTCGTGCTCTACAGGTACTCCCACTCGAGTATAGTACGGTACGGTACTGTACTGTACCGCGAGTTGGCAACACTTAAGCACGGGCTGGAGATTGGGCTCATTCCGGGGTGTTTTTATGTGTTGCAGTGTTTTCGGAATTGGGTTTTGTGACAGGGGTGCTCTACTGTAGCTGTACGGTATTGTGCTTATCTGGTTGGTTGGGGGCTAGTTGGTCCCGGTAGATGGGCAAGGGCCGGTGATCTTTGGCATACCGGTTGCCTTGTGTACGATATAGGATTCTGTACTATATAATGCAGTGCCGTGGTTGGCTACCTTATTACCCTTTCCAAGTGCTTGAATATGAGGATGGAAAGCATTGGGATGTCTATTGTCGTCGCGAAACCAACTTATTAGCGAGCTTAGCATCTCTTTGAGCAGTACTGCCTAGAGCACAGTGCGGCGCAGTACACTTTCTGATACATTAAGGTCCAAGGGATGTAGATTTTCCAATTATTCCGAGATATCGAATACTATAGTTTAAAGAATTACCCAAGTTTCAAAAGACACGACACTGACACTAATTTGTACAATCCCACGGGAACATCACATCCTTAGAAAATCATAGCAAGAACCCCCATAACCGCTCCCACCAACATCCCACTTCCAATCTGCACACTATCGCCAGAATTGGGCCGTCGGGTCGAACTAGTAGCACTCGCAGTCGTCCTGGTCGCGACCCCTTCTGTAGTCGTAGTTTTAGGCTTGTTCGTGTCCGTAGGAGTAACTGTCGAGGTCTCGGAGCTTCTATCTGTACTCGTAGAGGTGGTACTGTTCCTGGAACCAGTAGTGGCGGTTGTCGTGCTGTTATTGGCGCCCACAGGAGGAGAGGGGCTCCCCCCAGTCGAGTAAACCGAGAAGAAGTCTCCAGCTTTGCTTCCGCCTGTTCTAATTAGTATTGACCTAGAGAAATTGAGGGAATGGGTGAAGCACATGTGTCGCTTGTAGCTCCGGGACAGCTAGCATCACACTTTGAATCCTCAGCTTTGTCTGAGGTGGGTGGCAGAGAGGTGCCGCAGTAGCATTCTGTGGTCTTGGTCATTGCCTCGACGGTGAAGTTGCCGCAACTATCGCGACAGGCACTGGGGGAGTTGGAGGCTTCTGTCCCCTTCAGGGTCAGGCTGCCCGAACTCTTGTAGCAGCCGACATACCCGGGAGCGGATTGAGCTGTGACGGAAGTGAGAAGGGGGAGAAGGGCGGCGGCGAGGATGAGAGTCTTCATTTTTTGAGGAATTATGGAGTTCCTTGGGAAGGCGGAGACTACAAAGTTAATGTCGAAATGGAACAAAAGGAGCTATAGCCCTGACTTTATAGCCTACCTAACTACATTGAAATGTTAAGCCTTGGTCGGGGAAACCATGTCGCAAACCATAGCCGGGATGGATGATCGGGAACAGGTCCTGTGTAACGTGTGATTCAGGAAGTTGGCGGATGCCATTTAACAGAAACGGGAGGGGTGGCTGGGCTGGGGGGTCAACATTCGTGCTGTACCCAGGTACCTACAGCAACAGGGGCAGAGGACCTAGCAGCTCCGTGTTTTTCATTAATTTTTCACGGGAGTAGTAGAATGTTAGGGGGGATTGAACAATGATCAAGACTTGGCTGACCAAGAAGAATCCCGCTGTGTGGTGAGCTAATTTATCTGCTGATGGCTGTTCCTGAATCTCCAAAGGTTACTGGGAGATTGACGATGATCGGTTGATGGGGGGCAACTACCATAAATATCCATAACGCAGGGCGAACCTACAAATTGCCGAAGGGCGGCATGGTATCTGAGTCAAGGAAAGCTGCAGAATGACCAATTTAGAGAATCATACACGCTGGCATGCTCAGTAGAAAACGATACGCCTAGTGGTTCATCAAGAATCACTCGGAACAACACCTCATACCCTCGCTCCTGTTGAGGCCTGCGCTTCGAGTATCATATCTTCTTTCACTAGTTCAGTAGAGTCCCTGATTTGGAGGTACAGTATGACTCTTTTGTAAACTGTTTCGGTCACTCGCCGCTCGTGCTGTGTTCGGACATTGCGGCACTCGGGGGTCGGGTGATATCTGGCCTTGCAGGAGGTGTGTTTGTCTAAATTTTCAAGCACAATTCCGCTCGAGCACCCTTTGGAAGGTGCACTTCGAGTTCGGTGCCTAAACGCTCGATATAAGCCATTCCAACCCCCACATCAAGCCTACTAATTCCCTTCATTAAACTATTACGATATGGCAAGAGGGATGCTTTTAGGGCGGCTGGCGTTAGCATGATTTTCACAGCTAGCTGCTAACCTTCCCTACTCTAGAAGACCTGACCGTGAAGTTTAGGGAACCAAAGGGGTCCTAAAAGGAAACAAATGTTAAGTAAGCTTCACTGGCGGGCGGTTAATGATTGGAAAAACTAGATGCCTTCGCACGTGCACACAGCAGACTAGATTCGCACTCGTGCTTCCTGGGTTAAACGGCCACAATCAACATCTGGTCGATAAGTTCGCGCGGGTTCGGGAGAAGCGGAAGTAATAGAAAAGAAGGGAAGAAGAAATACAAAGAAGAGGAAAACAAGCGAATTATCGTCGCGGCCTTCTCGTGGATGTGCACATCTCGGAGAGGAAGGGAGGTGAGGAGAAAAAAAGGGGAGAAGAACTCTTTTATACCTCTCAGGCTCACAAACATCCCCAACAACGGCGACCTCATAGACCTCGCGGGCTCACTACAGGTAGGATATACAAATGAGGATACACACAAAAAAGCGGCAAACACATCTCCTTCCCCACAGGACCGGCGGACGTACGCTTCAGCGTCAGGGCCCATCATTTGCCGCTCTCTCAGAAGTTTCTAGGCCGACTTCGGCTCTGGTAAGTTCGAGTGTAGCAGTAGCCGCCGGCAAATCAATGGCGGGGGTCTCCTAGAAAAGGTAAGGTTTGATATCCGGCTACTAGTGCCCGGCGCTAGCGGGCTAGTGAGTAAAGTACCGTAGCGCTTTTTTGAACAGTGCTGAGCGTTGAGGTAATTATTAACTGCGGTTCATCTAGCAAGGTGACCCTAATTGATGCCCGAGCCAAATCTGTATGCACCCTGTATCAAAGGCGGGTGAGACCTCCCTAGTTTCCAAGACAGCGCGCTGCCCATGCGCACTATTGTGACATACGTATTAGAATACGTTCTGCCAAAATGTTCCCAATACATAATAGAGTGGAATAATAGCACTAATTTGTATACTCAGGGAATTTGACAGGGAAAGAAAAACCGACATACCTACACCCCACAACGCGGTTGAGCCTAGTGATCTGCCCGCCCATCACCAGCTGTCCCATTTCTGCTGTTCTAGAAGAAGTACTGCCACACAACCCGGATGTTATTGCTGTGGATTGAGCGCAATTCTCCTCCCCAACTCGTGCTATTATAGGACCAGTGAAGCGAGGGTAGTTGTTCTGCCTCAAAGGATTCCTTACCCGGCTTCTTAGATCGGCGCTTGGGTGGATTATTCCCCTGTTGTTTTCGCAACTAGAAGAGGACCACCCACGGGTATTCTGGGATCTCGGGCTCTGTCTGTGTGGCGAGAGGGTGAGAGGCACAGGAGGCGGTAGAATTTTGCTCGACCCAGCCCCAAGCGGTGTTTCTCACATCACTGTCAGACCGGTTTGTAGACGAAATGATAGAGAGCGTCACAGTCCACCCGAAGAGCTTGACCCGAATAAGAAACTTTCAAGTGGTTTACTTGGATGAACTGTGGCTACTGTGCTAACCGCCGCTCCTTTCCTCATACAAAACCCGCCAATCAACATCTGCTCTGGTGGGGGCCTGTTCGGATAGGTTAGAAAAATATATGGTAATCGATTCCATCTATGCATACCTGTGCGCACAAACAAAATTATACCCTAAAAGTCCGGGTACTTCTTGCCCGGGACGAGTAGAATGGGAGAAGACACGCCCCGCGCTCCATTTGGGGTGAAAAAAATAAAAATAAGAAATAACCTTGACCAAAGTTGGCTTGCGCTGGGGTGCTTTTGAGATCGACTTGTTGGGGCCTGTGTTTCTGACTGGGCAGACGGTAGCGTTGGCGAGAAAGAGGCCTGCATTGAGGAGGTGGGGTTGGAAAGTCTCGAGAAGGAAAAATGGGTGGATCCGAGCTTAGGCTCTAAGCAAGGACAGTATCTAAAACAATGCCTCTGAAGTTTGGTAATAGTAGTTGGCAGGCAGAGGGGTTCAAAATTGAGTCAACTGTAGGTGATGAAAGGGGTATATCCAGTAGTGCTTGCCCAATTTTTGGGGAAAGATTATTTATATTTTTGGAATTAACAGAATAGCTAGACTGTCTAGAAGTGATCAGTTGAGATTAGCTCAGATTTTATGCAATGGTGAACATGGTGGAGTGTTGAAAATATGAATAAATATCAAGAAGGATGGCTAACAGTGGTATAAAGTTGGAAGAGTAAAGTTTATCTAATAGGCTGGTAGTTGGATGAAAACATATGTAAGTAAAGTGTTCCCTTATATTTTGGTGGTAGAGAAGAATACCTAATTGTTGAAGCTATAAGCAGGATTCCATTCTGGGAGTTGTGAAGTGAAATTTCTTTTTAAATATGTTAAATTATTAACAATTGGTTTTATTACCATGTCTTTCATTCTATAAGAACCAACTAGAGATATATAAGTAGAGTTAGTCATTTTATTATAAACTAAAAGAAGAGAGAAAGGAAATATAGAGGAATTACTTAGGCTTACTATATGAATGCTGCTTGATAGTCTCCCAATTGAAACATAAAGTTCTGATCATATAGCAATTGCTAATAATGATCTATTAGGGAACAACTTGTTCAACCTCATAATGAAAAATATCCTTTCCATTTTAATAATTTGCCAGGCATATAGTATGTGCTTTCTCCGCAGGAGGGTCATTTGAGTCATGTAATGATCTCCGAGTCCGAGTCATCAGTTTCCTTCAGAATATATTTGATAAATATGTCTGATCAATGTGCTAAATAGCAACTTGAAATATGGTAGATGTGACCCAGATAGATGAAGTAAATGAGTTATGTAAGGTGTGTGAGATGAATGAGGTGGATAAGAGGAACAAGTAGTAGATAAAGTAGGTAAGGATAGTGTTGTGGTATTGGAAATATTTGTTTTTTTGGTGTTGTTGATGGGAAGAGAAAGATAGAAGAGGGAGGTTCTCTGGGCGCTTGATATAGAAACTCCCAGTAATGCTCCGGGCTCTCCTTCTGCTAGAAAATTAGGGCTGATTTGATCCAGGGAGTTATTATTATTATAATAATATATGGAACACTGTTTCCCCGGGGAATAGGGTACTATGAGGGTTGCTATCATGAGACATGACTCGGAATTATCAGGTAGTTATTGTCAGGGTCATGCGCAACTGGTTGGAGGTTGGAAAAAAGTAAGGTGGAAAGATGCGCGGAACAGTATGGATAGAGAAATGCGTATTTCTCTCTTATTCGATGCGTGCGCCTAAGACCCTTGTACTTATACCAATAGATAGGCCCTATATACATGGATATGAATTTATCACTTCCTAAATTCTAACACACCAAGTAGCACGGTAAGTAACTACCGTAAAAACTTGAATAATTGAACCGTGTGCTATGAAGTCCAGAATTTCCTTCTCTGGAACGGGGGGGAAAAACACAGCAAAAACACAGCCCCTTTCCCCCTTCCGAGACAGAAAAAAAACAAAAATTTCTTGACCTTACTGAGAGAGGAAAGTCCAACGACATAGCACACGGTTCAATTATTCAAGTTTCTACGGTAGACATGCTCGCAATTCCAATCACGTTGAAGCCATGCTTCCGGCATGCACGACAGGCTGAAATTGTATACGGTCACGAGATTAGAGGGACGATACCAAATCTCTACAGAGGGCTATGCAGACCACATCGCGGCAAGAGAGACTATGTCAAAAACATTACAACGAAGATTCCAACAATTCAGGCTATGAACACCAACGAGTGATCTTTGGTGATCTTGGACTGCCCGAATCATTTAGGAAATAATAATAATAATAATAAAGCATAGGTATAGGGAGGAGGCGTGGAACGGAGGGAGTGGGGGGAGAATGATGGAGGAAACATGAGAGTTCTAATTTTCTAGAGTACTTGTTCCTCTTCCGCTTCTACTATTTCCCTCCCAATGGGCAATAGCTTCCTGGGGAAAGTTGAGCCGGCAGATCCCCCTGTCCACTTTAGTAGCGACCAGCTCCTTAACTATTAGTCCATTGTAACTAGTCGATATATATCTTTTCATGAGCTTTTAATTGTGGATCCATGATTTTGCCGGATGATAAATCGTTCCATGTTGCAGGAGTCAGTGATACACCCACACTATCTGGACCCCCATGCCTAACTAATTTCCTAAAATTGAATATCTACCACAGTACGAAATGCCGGACAAGACCAAGTCCTGGTGGCCATCACTTGCCCTAACCTCACCACAATGGTGGCCGGAGCAGAACGCTATTCGCGCGAGAACAATTTTTCTCAAAAAATAAAAATAGGAAGAGAAAGAGATTTTTACGTATACAGGGATGCTGATGATAGTATGATACCATAATAGTCATTTCAAACTTCGAACACCTTCACCCCCCCCCTCCCTACCAAGAAAAACAACCCACGCTTAACTATGCCATTTTACCAGTCTAGGGCCATCCTACCCCCCCAACGCCGCCAACTCCTCCTTCAACTTCTGGATCTTCTCACTCAATTCATCAATCTCATCCCACAGCGGGCGTAAAGTCCTCTCCAACTGCGCCTTGAAGACGACTTCGTATTCCTTGGAGTAGTTGACCTGCGCTAACATTGCGTCGTGGTGGTCAAACTTCCTATCGATGAGCCTGTCTAGGAAGGATATCCGGCGCTTGTGGGCTGCGATTTGGGATCTCAGTTGGGCGGGTCCGGATGACATTTTGGTTTTTGAACGTGTCCTTGGTTCGTTTGCTTGTTTGTTTGTTGGAAGGTGACTTTGATTGGCTGATTTGGCAGTGGAGTGGATGGGAGTGTTGAGATTGATTGCTCTATGTGAAATGGGGTTTGAGGCCTGGTTAAATAGCCTTCATGATTTCATTCTATGTGGACTCCTGGAGCAGGTGTTCTGGTGGGGAATTCTAAGTTAGGGTTTCTAGTAGAAATGGTCAGCCATTGTTCGTGAGTTAACTCGAATACTATTTTATCGGCAATCCAATCAGAAAATACTTCCTTCGCCAATAAACTTTTATTGTGATGAGGGCCATGCAATGCCCTGGCTATCAGCATAGTAAGGTTAATGCGAAGGCTTGGTACTTGATGCATGCAAATCTTGCACAAAGTGGTAACACTAGATCAGAGCCATGTTTTAGGCGTGCTGATTTAACGGAGAAAGCAGAGGAAAGACGTAGGATTCACCCCTTCCGCATTCACCAACGCTGTAAGGTTCGAAGGACTCACAGTTAGAACATTTTTTGGTTCACTGGCGATTGGTCCTGTTGAGGGGAGGATCGTGCCTCGTTGTTCTATGATCCTGTTTAGTTTAGCTTCACCCAGCAAGTTCGCTGCCTTCTTCTGGTATCCTTAACTTATTCACCAGGCTTCAATCAGACCAGAGCCAGCTGCGAGTGATCAGTCATGCTCGCATTCTGTTAAAACCGATTTCGAAACACAAGAGAAGCTCAGGCTGAGAGGCTGTTGGTAGTGTAGGGTCTACCGCACACTTAGCAGGGGTAGTAGAGTGGAAATGGCGGAATATGGGTTTGGCTTTCCGCCATGATTCTTTGTCACTAGTGCAGTGCGCCCCTAGGATTGGGCTTATCCTCTACGGCTACCGATCCTGCGCTCGCAGGAGTGGAGCTAAGGACAAGAAACATCTAAGAATACTCCAACCCACACCGGGCCCATCTAATCCAATGCACTAGCACTGCGGAAGTCCAGACAAGGGTATCTACATACATCCGCTCCAACCTTATCAACATTCATCCACTACCCCTCAGCTCCGCCATTAAACCTTCCCATAGCTTTCCTTAACTCCTCCACCAACTCGATCGCCTGTTCCTCATTCATCGCTTCAAAATCGTACCGTTTCAACTTTGTCTCTCGCTGCGGCCTTAACACAACGATTTTAAAGCTGCTCGGCATCTTGCGATACGTCTTGCATCCGATAATAGTGCTGATGTGTATGCTAGTAGTCTTGGAACTATTCTCGAATAGCGTTTTCTGGTCCGATGGCATGACATGCACGTACTCGCCGTCGATTGCAAGTATGCGTTCATGGCGAGCCATGAAGGACATGGATGCTTTGCGCCAAACGGTGTACTTGAGGTAGTCTCTACTAGAGAGCATGTCTGGAGCCCAAGTTGCGGTGGGTTGGAGGAATTTACTCTTCTTAGGGGTGCGGAGAGTGGCGGTTGGGCTCTCGGGCACGTTTCGGAGGACGAGGTCGAGCTGGTCTTGCTCTCCGAGAGACATAACAGTACGTTCGAGCGGTATGAATGTGTGCGGTGGGGTCCCTGCTATGCGGAGGACGTATTTACTCTTTTCTAGATGCTTTTTGCGGCACACTTGGTCGAGTACCTCGCTGATGTTTGTGTTGGTCGTTACACAAACCGAGACCGACTGCGCGAATTCATCAATCGTCGATAGGTGGATACGCAAGATTCTTGAAGTGCCTCCTGGGGTAGCTGCTTGGTGCATCTGGCGGGCTGTGCTTTCTGATGTAGATGAGGATGGCGTAATGGGCGGGCCAGCTGAAGGTTTCTTGAAGGAGACAGGATTTGGAGTAACTCGTTCGTTTTCAAGGACTGCGGTATCTGTTAGCAGGTAAGATGGCACAGAATGAGAAGGGTGCAAACATTGGGCTTGGGTTGCTTCACAGAGCGCAAATTCGCCCTCTGGCTTTGTGTCCCTAGCAAATGCTCGCCCGCCCCTCCCTTTCTTGACGATGTAGCTCGTGATAGGTTGCGTCCTTTCAAGTGGTGGGAAGTCATCATCTGGCTCGCCGTCGTCAACCATTCTGAAGACCCATTTATTTACGTTCGACAACTCTTCCGACAAGACGGGCTCTTTCTTGTCCTCTATGTATTTATACAGCACGAAGCCGATAGCATCAAGCACCGTCGTCTCTTTCTTGGTACTGCCTTCCTGTTTGATGTTTACTTCAAATAAAGATAACGAACGAGTGTATGGGATAAGGAGCTTTAGTGTTATTGAGCGTAACTCGCCCTTTCCGGAGAAATCTTTATAGCTCTCGAATGGATTGGCTGCTTCGGATTCTTTCGCTTTTAGTAGCTGTGTCAAAGCCGATATCGGCTGTACTTGAGATATAGGGCGGATCGGTGGAGGTAAGGCGTGGAGAACGGCTGGTGATGCTGCAGCCTGACGTCTCTGAGATAGAGATAGTGAATTTCCAATAACAGCAGGATGTGAATCCGCAGTCTCATTGAAATCAGATGACATAGATGTGCTTGCATCCGAATCGTCAGCAGATTCATCACCAAAGCCTTCATTTCGTGGGAGGGAAGAGTTCGGAGATGATCGAAGTTTGTTGGTGATTTCTGCGTGAAGCTTTTCGATCTCTGACACCAGTCCGCTGGAAAGAAGCCCCTCATCTGCGGGGGGGAGGTGGTCTGGATTGTTCTTATGAAAATCTACATCGCCGTGGGAACCGCCGCGAAGTCGCCTTGTTCTGGATTTTGAAGGTGAGGTGACCAACACCTGAGGGCCCCGTAAGGGGGACGAACCAGACCGCGGACGAGGGGGTACAACCTCCTTCTTTGGGAAGTCAAATTGAATCGCTTGTTGGGCACTATTTAGACCAAAACTTAGACAAAACCTAACTCAGGAATATATCTGTCTGAGACTCTTACGCCTGCGTTCCGTCATCATCATCCGAGTCGTCACTCATGTCTGAGCTATCATCATCCTCCCGATGAACCTGTCTCTCCCTTCGCCTTCTCCTTCTAACCTCCGATTTGTCGGTTGCCATATCTGTGCTCTCGTTAGAGAAATGTGAAGCTAGCCCAATCAAATTGTCATCATCTGCTTGGTCATCGTTGTTTCGCCTTTCTGTCATGATTGCTGTCGGGGGCGCTCCATCTCCTAACCCTATCGATCGAGGGGGGGCCCCAGTAAAGTATTCGGCACCAGTACCGCTCGGTATTGGCGGGGAATAGGTGCGACGGATTTCGGTGGCAGCTCCCCAACCAGCGTTCTTATATGCCGGAATGTTTATAGATGCCGGATTAACCGAAATGAGTCGCTCTCCAACCCCATCTCTCATCCCCTGGAGGTAGCGAGTGCGGATCCGATAGATAACGAAGCTTGCTCCAGAGTTAGTAGGTAGAACAGTGGAGATAAGAGTCTCTATTGGGTAGATACTCTTGATTTTGAAGTAGAGACATGATTGTTGTAAAAGAGGAACAGTAATTATGATATCAATAAGGTGTTCGATATCTAGTTGTAGAGAGTGTCAGGATCCACCGGACTCTAACAGGGCCCGGACCGATTGCTGTGGGTAAATTGTGAAGGTTGTAGGGAAAAAAGGAAGAGAACGGGGTTTGCAATTGTGGAATTGGAGAGAATAAATAAACACGGTAGGCTGGAGAATTTGCAATACCAGAGCCAGCTGCCAGTAGGAGAGGAGGAGGTCTCGTGGAAAGTGACCCAGAAAGAGAACCCGACTTCAATTTAGGAGTGAAATCTGTGCCCAATTAGACATGCTACTGCAGAGAGAGAAAGAGAGTGCCCGGTATTCTGTAGCAAGTGTTTTATCAGTAATTGCATTATAAAGAGGCAATGGGGGGCAAAAAATGTGGATAGATTGATCCACTCAAGGAGAGTGCCGGTGGTTGATAGTCTACAGGTACGTGACCGCTGCGGTATGTCTTCAGCCAGAGTTATTCCTGAAAGTTATTGGACAATACCATTGTTGTGTGAGAGGGTCCAACAGAATATCTTGGCGAAAGCTGGTCTGTGCTCGAGTAGTTGAGCCCGCTCCGGCCTATGGACAGTATGATATTACGTGCGACGAGTACAACACCGTGATGGAGTATAGTAACGAGAAGGCAGTGACCGGACAGGACCAGAATCATTTTCTACTGTTGCAACACAGATCATCAATATAAACAGCCTAGCTCTTGTCCCGTCATTACCTTGTCACCACTGAGCATGCGCTGCCCTGCAGCAGAGCCGCAAAATCCCGACACCTTTGAAGCAAGCACCAGCCACACGTGACCACAGTCAAGCTGTGGGCTCCGGGCTCCAACCCGACCCCCGGAACAATTAACACATTTCCTGCAACAGATACTTTCGCGCAGAACAAAAAGTGACCTCGAGACCACATTAATTGTCTAAACATGATTCCCTCCTCTTCTGGAGGCAGCGGGCCCCCTCGCCGTCTCCTGAATTTCGAGTCTGGGGACTCGTCCTCATCTTCCACCAGCTCTCCTCCGCCCGGGAATCGTCGTCAACCAACAGTTGAAGACGAGAGCGATGCCCGCGATTTGCCGAGCACGGGAGGTCCAAGTCGTCACAGTGCTCCATTAAGGGAATCGGAAGATCGTATAAATAGGTTCGCCCTTCTGTACCCTGTTTCCGAAGCCCTTACCCGGCGTCTAACTCGTGTCGTAGCATAACCTTTAAACGACGGCAGAGAGCATCTTCGTCCCGTTATTCACTCTTCTCCGCCGGAACACCGCTGGCTGCCACAACTCCGTCTCTCCTCCCACCGGAACCAGCGTACAGCCCATACTCATCTGGGACCAACCTCGATCAGCTCCACCGTTCAGAACAGGGCCAGAAGGACCCGACACAATCGACCTCAGACCCTTGGTCATCCGAAGGCCCCGGACGGCGTGTTTATGATGATCTTACGGCTATAGATTGGATATTTGAATACACAAAAGAGCGGATACGTACCCGGACGCTTTTCCGGCGAAGAGGGATACTGGGACACATCGCGCAGTTATGGGATTCAAGTCAGGTATGGATTGTGCTAATAGGCACAGGATTGGCGGCCGGACTGTTGGCGGCAGGTATTGACATCGTAACAAACTGGCTGGGGGACTTGAAGCATGGCTATTGCAACTCACACTTTTACCTGAGTCGGGAGTTCTGCTGCTTGGGGCTCGAGCGTAGGTTTCTTAGAGTCGATCGAGACCAAATGACGAGAAGGCTGATTTTCAACTATTGCAGTGAGTGACAAGTGTGTTAATTGGATTCCATGGAGCCAGGCACTGAGAGTGGCGGGCTCTAGGGCCGGTAGTTATATCATAGAATATCTATTTTATATCATGTTTTCCGTACTGATGCCACAATTTATGCCAATACGCTCTGTTCATTTTTCTAACCACTGTATTCGCACAGGTTGTCTTTGCGGCAATCGCAAGTCTCTTAGTCACTAGATATGCCATGTACGCACGCCATAGTGGAATTCCGGAGATCAAGACTATTCTTGGGGGCTTCGTTATTCGACGATTTATGGGGACCTGGACATTGGTCATCAAATCACTCGGCTTGGTGAGTCTGCACCTTTTGCATATACCAAAGACTCTAACGTTATGATATACCAGTGCCTAGCGGTTGCCTCTGGCCTATGGTTGGGTAAAGAAGGCCCCTTAGTTCACGTCGCATGTTGCTGTGCCAATCTGCTCATGAAGTTGTTTTACGCACTGAGGAAGAACGAAGGTAAAAACTCGGGCTTGGAACAACACCTTTACCACGGGGCTAATATCTGTGAGTAGCCCGTAAGCGTGAAGTCCTCTCCGCCGCCTCTGCGGCTGGAATCTCGGTTGCTTTTGGGTCACCAATCGGAGGCGTGCTATTCAGCCTAGAGCAATTGTCATACTATTTTCCAGACAAGACTATGTGGCAGTCCTTCGTCTGTGCCATGGTAGCTGCCGTAACACTACAACTCATGAACCCATTCCGGACCGGCAAGCTAGTTTTGTACCAAGTGAAGTACACTCGCGGCTGGCACGACTTTGAAATGGTCCCATTTACTATACTCGGAGTTTTGGGGGTTCGTTTTGTCCTAAATCGCTGTAAATGCCGTCACAGGTGTTCATACTAACAAGTGACAGGGCCTCTACGGAGCCTTCTTCATAAAACTGAATATGAAAATCGCCGCCTGGAGAAAATCATCCAAGTTTAAGAAATACCCGGTAGCGGAGGTGGTAATTGCCACGGTAGTCACCGCAGTAATCAACTTTCCAATAACCTTCATGAAGTATCCCTCCCCTTCCCTCCCTCTATCACTCCACTAGCTAACCCCCAAAAGGCCCCAATCTTCGGAACTAGTAGCGAACCTCTTCCAGGAATGCTCCCCCAAAACCGATGACTTCCTAAACCTGTGCAGCCACGGCAAAGCTGCCGGGCCAATCCTCCTCCTCCTGCTCTCAGCACTGCTGGTAATGCTCCTGGCCTCAACTACATTTGGCCTGCAGATCCCCGCAGGAATAATCCTCCCATCAATGGCCATCGGCGCACTCTACGGGCGTGCAATGGGAATGGTAGTTCAAGCCTGGCAACGCAACCACCCACGCAGTTGGATATTCACCTCCTGTGATCCCGACATCGAGTGCGTGACTCCCGGCGTATTCGCCATCATCGGTGCGGCCTCCGCCCTCGGCGGGGTAACTCGAATGACTGTCTCCATTGTTGTGATAATGTTCGAGCTGACGGGGGCACTGACATACGTCCTACCAATCATGATAGCAGTGATGATATCGAAGTGGGTCGGCGACGCGTTCGGTAAGCGCGGCATCTACGAATCCTGGATCCAATTCAAGGAATACCCGTTTTTGGATAATCGCGACGACCCGGTTCCCGATATTCCGGTTAGGGAAATTATGACCAGGATTGAAGATCTGGTGGTTATCACCGAGACGGGACATACTATCGATTCCCTGGAGGGGATTTTGGTAGGGCAGCCGTACAAAGGATTTCCCGTCGTGAGTGATACTCGCCAGGCCGGGCTAGTGGGATATATCTCTAGATCGGAATTGCGATTCGCGCTAGATCAAGCAAGGACTCGTAGTGCCACTGGTGATACGGAGTGCGTGTTCACAACGCCACGCAGCGTTATCGAGGGGGATTACTTGGATTTGCGGCCCTGGATGGATCAAACTCCCATTACCCTCTCGCCAAAAAGTAGCCTCATGCTTGTAGCGAATCTATTCCAGAAGTTGGGGTTGAGATATGTGCTTTTTGCCACGCACGGGCTACTACAGGGTGTGCTCACTAAGAAGGATGTGTACTTTGTTCTTAATGCTGAGGAGGGCGCTGCCGGCGTTGCCGGGAGGTTGTCCGGTATTGGAGAGGGCAGGGAGGGGAGGCGGTTGCTGGCGGGCGATTTAGAGAGCGAGGCTGGAGAGGAGGCCGACGATGTTGGGCTGTTGGGGGAGGAGAGTGAGGAAGGTTTCTAGCGTGTTCCGTTTCCTTCACGATATGTGTACTTTATGTTTGGGATTTGGTGGGGAGTTTTTGGGTTATTTATCTAAATGGATTGTAGATAGTCGCAGGGAATCTTAAAAATGGTCGATCGGTTGTTCGAGTTGTTTCTAGGGAACCTCAGACAATAACTAGTGTTTGTGAAGGAGGAGAAAAATCAAGAAATAGTCGAGTGAATACTCATGATCGGCAGTCTAGTCTAAAGAGCCAAGGTAAAAGTCACAAACTCCCCTATTTCCGTCTTATTTCGAAGCCTTATCAAATCTGGTATATCCTCCACCAATTCCCACCATCAGCGTTAACAGGCGCTCAAGTCTAAGAATTATTCTGCACAAACTCGTCAATGTACTGAATCAGCGTGTCCACGCCCGCCTCGGTGATAGAATTATCTATGCATTCCCAGGTCAGCCACAAAATGCAGGAGAAGAGAGAGGAGAGACAAGGCACACAATTGCTAATCCTGATACCCCCAACACTCCTGTGCCCCTTAAGCCCCAGCAGCCCCCTCTCTTCCGCACCCTTCAAGAAAATCCCCTCGAGCTCCGCCGGCTGAGCCCTGGCGCAAATATTCATCCTAGAGCGCGCACCCTCGAGCGGAACGATCTTGAAAATCCCAGGTGCCCGCCCCAAAGCAGCGTACAACCTTTCCGCTTTGCGATTGGCCACTTCTTCCTGTTTTGCAAGACCGCCAGCCGCGATGAGCTCCTTCATTACCTCACCGGCGATCCAGACGTCGAAAATAGGGAGGGTGTTGTGGAGGGAGTTGCCCTTTGCTAGGATAGGGTAGGACATCATTACTGGTGGGACGGGGAGGCCCAAGGCGCGGAGCGTGGTGGGGGTTGGCTGGGTTTGAAGAATTGAGGACTTTAGAATTACAATTGTGAGACCGGTTGTCCCGATATTTTTTTGTGCGCCGGCCTAGACGTCATTAGCCATAAGGTGAAAGGGGGAGATCTAGGGGGATATACGAAGATGAGATGAAACCTTGAAACGTCCACCCTGCGGCTGAGTATATTGCTGCTCATATCCGCCGCCACAACTCCACCCTCCAAGCTCGTTGGAAATCCGGGAAACTCAACCCCGTCAACTGTCTCATTATCGCAATAGTATGTGAATACCCTCTCCTCCCCTTCAGTCTTCCTCCACTCCTTCTCCTCTTCAATCCCACCATATCTTCCGAAAACCTTCTTCGAATCGGTGACCACATTGACTTTCTCGTCCCCAAACAGCCTCCTAGCTTCCTCACTCCCTTTCTGACTCCACCCTCCCGTAACAACGTAGTCCATCCTGGCTTTTTTGAGCTTCTCGCGGACGACCTCGATGTCCCCACTGACTTTGTCGAGCTGGGTCTGCACCCAGTAACCTAATAGGTTGTACGCTACTGCGGAGAATTGGGTGGTCCCGCCGCCTTGCATGAAGAGGACGGTGTAGTCTTCCGGGATCGACAGCAGGCTGCGGAGGGAGGATTCAGTTGTCGCGAGGATGCCGCCAGAGAGGGCGGAGCGATGGGAGTGCTCGGCTATCCCAAGACCGGTGTTTTGGAAGTTGAGGATAGCAGAGGAGGCGTTTTGGAGGACGGTAGTTGGGAGACTGGCCGGGCCGGCGCCGAAGTAGGTTATCTCTTCACGGGTGGGCATTTTGAGAGAATTGAGTATATGATTTTCTTTAGAGAATAAAGATTTTGGGGAAATTGAGGAATGTTCACTTGGTGCAGTGGAGGAGGGGGGAGGGGAAGAGAGGTGGATTGAGTCTGGACCTGACTGGGTTTCTTAGTCGTGTTGCCCCACTAAGAAACCTTGGTGGGGTCGACATTAGTTTTTTATATGGGGCTCAGCGATCCCCAGTTATCTGATCAGGTGGATGATGAGATAAGGATCATTGGCTTGGGGGTTGAGCGGGGGCTTGCTAGAACTACGGTACCGCATAAATGCTTCCAGAAGCTTAGGTAAGTGTAAATGGGCATGGCAACGGGAAATCGAACTCGGTCGAAGTGCTCAGGGACCACCCGAGAATTGCTCTACAGTCAATTATCATACAAGCTGTGGTCTGGACTACTATTTTTGTATAGTAAGCCCTTGAAGCGGAACATATATTCATCTCAAAAGAAATATATTCTGAGCGAATACCACCTCGACCCTGCTCGAGCACTAGTGCCGGAAGATTTACGCTGAAGGGGCCATTCTGCACCAACTCTTTCTAATTTATGAAATTGACCTAATTGGGCAGGTTGAACAGATATTTCCTCCAGATACTCACATCTCAGGATCCCGTAAGAATCAACAAAATCTTATCAAGCCTCGATTCCTCAAAAGTGTCAGACAAAGTCTGCGGAGGTGAAAACACTAAGGGTCAGGTTTAATTTTAGCTTACTATGTTACTTGCCAAGCCATGTATCTGTAGATCTCAATGAGGCTCAAAAAAAATTTCCTCGGAAGATTCAATTGCAACCACACTCTGAATATCCCCACCGAGAGCAAAAAAAAAAAGGAAAGAAATACACCCCCAATTCCAATGCCTCCACCTTTACCCCAGGTATATAAACCAAATCCTCTCTATTGAATTACCTAACAATTCTTCCCACAGCCCCCCGCGCTGAATAGCACAGTCGAAATCACGAAATACCTCCGTTCTCGAGATGCACCTCTTCCAAGTCTCCTCTCCTTCGCCGAGAAAGTCCTGCGAGACAATAAAGTGTTTTTCCCGCGAAAGGAGGAATGGCTACTGGAGTGGTTGGTACAACGGTTAGGCGAGAAGGGCGACGGGAGCGCCGCTGCTAGGTGTAATCCTAAGTTTTGGGGGATGCTGCTGAAATTGTTGCGCGCTTCGTCGCACAATTCTGTGACAACGATTTTGAAGAAGCATAGTTTTTTGCAGGCTGTTGGGAAGACGCTATCTGAAGGGAAGGCGTTGCCCGCCACGGTGGCGGGGGATGGGCTTGAGGATGATGAGAATGCGACGGATATAGATGGTGGGGAGTCGTATCATACGCCACGGGAAGAGCCAACGTCTGTGGAGTCAAGTGTGACGGAAGAGGGGTTTTCGGTTGCGGATGAAAAAGTGGAGGCTTCCCTGTTACGATTGCTGCCGGGTGTCTATAATGTTCTGTCGCGGCTGCAAGAGCAATCATCTAGCGGAGTAGGAAGAGACAGTCGAGTTGTCGCAGTGCTTCGTGGAACACCGGAATTTGGAGCGCAGATTCTCGGGTCGTATTTTGAGGCTTGCTTGGTGCTATTAGAGGCTGGGAAAACTGTCTCTGAGGACTGGACGCGATCTATTCTTAATGTGTGGAAGAGCTGCATCTGGGGAAATCCTAATTCAAAGAAGGCGAGTTCACTATCATTCCCGGCATCGGATCGATACTAACCTTCAACTGATAGCTCTCAAGTGTGTTTTCCGCTACCTGTCTTACGCCTTTAAACAACCTCCTAGCCTTCCAACCTCCGCATCCAACATTACAACCCTATTTAGAAGAACTACTTTTAGAATTCATTTTCACACCAGAGATAATATTTCCCAGGATTCCCGGAAAACCATCCAAGGCATCCTCCAAAGAGTTAACGGCACTCCTGGAGCCACTAAAGTCACAAACTAATGGCAGAATCCAACTTTTCCGCCTGGCCATAGTGCCACAACCCCGCCGAAACAAGCCAGACATGGAAACTGTTGAGGCCCTAGTGCAGGCGGTAATACCCCTCAGCTACGCAAGGACTTCCCCAGGAATCTTCACAGGCCTCTTAGAGCTACTGGTCGAGAACGATATAAATCTCCCATCTGAAACTTTATCGCTTATTGTCGATGAGGCGTCAGGCCTTGCGAGTGGGAGGGTGCGGGATGTGAGGTGGAGGCTAATTGACTTGGCACTAAAACTCGACTTTGACATTTTTCTAGGAGGGAGTAATCAACGGCGTAGGGGCAATCTTATCCATGCCATTGGCCACGCTAGTGATGGCAACAACGATCAGATACTCAAAACGCTAGAAGCCTTGATCGAAAGCTACGCAAAGGCTCGGAATCTGGGCGGGTTTATAGAGATGTGGGCAAAAGAATTACAATCACGAGCTGCGCTATGGGAGAGCGATGCAGTGGCAAAAATGGTGGGAGACAGGCTTGAGAAAAATCTCTCGGCTTTCCAAATAGAAAGGATCTTCAAAGAAGCATGCGAAGCGGGTTCGGATCTTAATTGGGTCCTTATTGATGCGCTGTTGCGGGGCGTGAGAACCGATGCGACTGAAGCTAAGATTAAGAAGTATCTACCCAAGGTTGTGGACACTGCGGAGACATCTACGAGTGGATGGCGGAGGTGGAGGGTGCTGCTTAGGGTGATACAAATAGATAATACTGCTGTCGATCAGGGATTTATCCAACGAGTTAAGCCTAGTGCGAAGGAAGATGTGGACCCACGGGAGACGTTGTTCTTTAAGGAACTCCAGATCGCCCTCTCCGGCAGTAATGGTGTCTCCCCTCCGGAGGATGCTTTAGCGATTGCCTTACCCTCCACCAGTAGTGCACCCTGGACTGGCTCCGTGAATGATATAAGCAATCGGAACCTCTGTCTAGCACTGAACACGGGGTATGTCAATAACTGGCTAGAGTCAATTGAACATATCGGAAGTCTCCCCGCAAAGGAGGAATTCGTAGACCGCTTTTTAGATAGTGCCCTGCATAGTAAAGATAATGAAAAATCACTGATCACCGCTCGGGATCTCTGGTTGGGTATGTTGGCTAATGGAGAGTTTTTCGAGCTTCCGACGCTTAAAGGTAAATACCTCATATGTTTTACCTAACATATCCTCACGTATTTTATACTAATCACACTGAATATCCAGACATCGTCATGGCTGCTCTTATCCGCGGGTTACGGCCCTTCTCAGATATGCACTGTACCTCCCAGTCCTTAGCCGAAACCACAAAGCACCGGCAGGAGACGGATGATCATACCACCCAACAATACATTTTCGTGATAGATAGCATAGCACACTACCCCCCTGAAGCAATAAAGCGAGCAACCAGGGAGAGGGTCCTTGACACTTTGGTGCTCCTCTCCTCTAGCCTCACTTCGACCAGTAGTAGACTTTCCTCCGAGCTAGATTCCAAGATTCTCCAAATAATGGATAAACTTTGGACTCTTGGAAACGCCAGTTCGTTCTTAGCCACTGATTCTGCGGCGTTGGTGGAATGGACTAGCAGACAGGGTGGAGATATCGCTAGGAAGATTCTGAGGCACTCATTTTCAACAAAAGAGCAAGAACGTAGTCAGGGGTTCCTAGCGAACGTGGTAAGAGTGGCGGACCAAGCGCCCTTGTCTGTGGTTGAAAATTCACGGAGGGCGGCCGTAATTATCGAGGAGTTTTGGAAAGCTAGTGAGGAGGATGCCGTACGGGGGCTGAAGGACAAATTGATGATTAGCCTGGAGAAATTTCTGGCGGAGCCCGAGGGTGATAGTGGTACTCTTCCTGATGTAAATTTCCTACAGGTATGGCGTAAGTGTTGGACCCTTGAGCGAGGCGGTCCGGGGGGGTGCCAGACAGGTAAGCAATTACTCCGATATCCTCTACTTCTAAACGCACAACTAACCTACACTTTGAAAGCAACGGAACTCGCCCGGCACGTAATTCATTCAACGATGCGGCATGGTCTATCAGACTTTCTCTGCGACAGAGCACCGGCGGAGGGGAACGAAATCCTTGAAGTTGTCAGAGAGGCGAGCGTTCTCTTCTGCGCTTCTTCGGAAACTCCCGAGCAGGCGATAGAAACTACAGCGCTAGTTATCAGCGTGTTGGGATCTAAGTTTACAGAGTCCGTGGGCTTTAATTCCGTAGGGAACCACATGCCCAAGGATGAGTGCAGACAAGAGTTAATCACTGCATTCAAAGAAATGGCTGAGAGGCTTCAGCAGGACGCCTTCGAGAAATGTCTTGTGGCAATTGCCGACGGATATCTGCTAGACACCCTAGAAGACCCCGCATCTGGCCCAAAATATAGAGAAGTCTTAAAAGCCCTAATTAAAAGCATCAAAAGCAATCAATCCCTCTCCAATCTACATATCAGCAAAGCTAATAATCCACAGAATCCGAAAACGAACCCGCCAAGAAGAGAATGGCCATCTGCGCCTCAAAAACCTTCTCCAAACTCTCTCGAAACCTTCACAAAATGCCCACAGAAGAGGACTTCTTAACAGTGGCAGCGTGTATGGAGACAATTCTCCACGAAAAAGTATCCCCACTCTGCTCTTCCCCTCTCCCTCGTGTTAAAAAGGCTGACAGGCAAAGCCCTGGGTCATCCACCAATCTAACATCGACGAATCCCTTACGGCGGTCACACTCTCCACCAGCCCCTCCTCCGGTCCGCACTTTACCACTACCAACCCAGACGAGGTCTACCTCGGGTTATGCAACCTAACACGTACAGTACTAACCCTCCACCGCCGCCGGATCCGCGGCGGGCGGTACCACCTCGTCATTACCGCTCTACAATCACTGCTCCGTTGCATAATTAAGCGAAAGCCCGCTTGTCTTCGCAAGAAGTCGGACAAGATAGTTCATCCTCCTTGGCTACTCCCTGCACACTCCCCCACCCCCACACAACTCCCACCGGGAATAACTCAAGCAGGAGTTAGCGAAGGCTTCAACCGTCTGGTTGGGACGCTCTGTGAGCCGTCAGTGGGGTCAGTTAGACCTAGACACGCAGGTGCAACGGCGGGAATCGACAGCGAGCGGGAGAGGGAGAAGAGGGAAGTCGCGGGGTGCGTTGGTGGGCTGTTGGGGGAGGTTTTGAAGGGCGGTTTGGCTGGAGGGTTTGAAGGGGATGTTTCGATCGGTATCGGCAAGGTTTTCCAAGTGCTCGGTGGTGAGGGGGTGAAGGTTTTTGCGTACGGGTTAGACAGGGAGGGGAGGGCGATGTTGAGGGGCATGTGGGAGGAGTTTAAAAAAGGAGATGGAGGGGAGATATGGTGATTGGGTTTGTTTCGCAGAGTTTCTGTCACATGGTATGCCGGGATTGCCAAAAGTGTTGGATTTTACAAGGAATGAAAAAGTTGGATGTATACTACGGCTAGTGCTGCTCTCCATGGTGTTCCGGCAGAAATGACATACGATAACTCTTTAGAAACTTCGAAATGCTCTCTCGATCGGGACATACCCTTTGTCTATTAAAGGACTTTACAGGATAGAGGGTTTGGGCGCTCTTTTAGCTCCCAGATGCTCACCAATTCCCCACATGCCCATCGCCCATGATGCCCAAACAAGTGCGGTGTGTTTAAATAGAAGACTCGAGGTTTGTACAGCCCTCTCCGAGTGATAGATGATGTACCCATCAGCCCCCCCCCCAACATATTATCATTCACAAGTCCCAAGCTACTGATTCTGCCCTAGCGGTTCCCTAAAGCCTGGGTTAGGTTTCCCAGATGCTTAATTTTCAAAGAGATATTGCCCCACCGCAGGCCCCGAGACTAAGTAATCCCTACACTTTTGAGCTCTTCCATTCTCATCCCTCAGGGATTGTGTTTGTGACGGTTCCCTCTGTTATTCTGGCTGCTGGGGATTTCCTTAATCTCTGTTGGGAAGCTTGTTTTGTATGCTGCCCTTTCGCACTTATGTTCTATTCTTTAGGGATTGAAGCAGGGAGGAAGATAAGATGGGTTAGCTCAAGCCTTTTGTTGGAGTATAGACGAAGTTGGACGGTACCATTTCTGTACAGCACAGGCACCACCGCTTCTGCCTCTCTTGTTTGGCACTTTGCCTATCCTTCCCTGTGCTTTCCGGGCCGTAAAGAGTGGCACGGGCCTGGGGATTATATGAATAGCTAATACGGGAGGGTCATATCATATCGTGTTCAGAAATAGGTAATATATCGTCTCAGCGCTGCTCCCTATCTAAATAATGATGATCGAGTTCTGCTAACATGGGGGAGTTGCCATCTTAGCGCCGTTATGATTGTGCAATCTAATTAATGCTTCTGCTTTTAGGAGCACGCCTTGCATTTGGCTCCCCCAGTGTACAAGAGTGGCAGGCAAAGCGTTCACCATGATTTACTAAGATTGGTTTTATAGTCAAATGACCAGCAGTTCCCACGATCACATTCAGTTCATTGAGGCAGGCATTGTATGAAACATCCCTGTCACGTTACTATTAGGGCCTGTTAGCTCTACTAACGCTCCAGAGGCCACTAGCTACTAACAGGCCAAGGTACGAGGGCTAAATATATCTAATCAACAAGTGGCTCCCATTATCAGTGTCAGCTCGTTAAGGCAGTCAAAATAGTGGGGCGAACCTGCTGGCACCTAAAGCGTAGTCACAAAGGTCCTTCCGAGTGTATGCACTACTACATTGGAGGGTAAGTATAAAGAACTGCATAAATTTAGGGCCGGTGCAGGATCCTGACCAGAGTGCTTGCCAGGAAAAGAGACTTTTGTATTTCTTAAAACGGTATTCAAGTTTATTTGAAAACGATAAAATTTCAATTCGAGACTCTCACTTAGGAGTTAGAATTCTCCGAGCCGGGTGACTCCCTTCGGGGCCACATACACTCAACGACACACGAAGCGCCATCCAACCAGGTCAAACACCACGGTTGCCTCTAGTATCCAAACGTACCACTTCCACACACTTCCACGTACTAGCTTACGCAATTGAACACACCTTCCCTCTGACTACAAATTCAAGCCCATCGGTACCACCGCTCCTCCCACCACATACTCGCATACCACTACCACACTGTTCGAGTTTACCTATCCACTTAACATTCATCGCTTATCCACTTAACAATCACTACCTATCCACTTTACATTCACCAAAATGTCTTCCAAAGCGGGCCGAATACAGTCTCAAATCACTATCTGCAAACACCGGAGCCGAATTGTCGAAACCCGCATCGACAAAAGGATCGAGGAACACCAGAAAATGCTGGATCAAATGGTCTATGCTAAGGAGCACGAATCGATTTTCGACCAACAACTCAAGAGAACTTTGCATCCGTTGTGGGATGAACTCGTTGCTCTGGGGGAGAAGGTTGAGGGACTAGAGGAGGAGTTGGAGGAATTGGAGGCGTTGGAGAGAGAAGAGGGCGAGGACGAAGACGAGGACGAGGACGAGGAAGAGGGAGAGGGAGAGGGAGAGGGAGAGGGCGGAGAGGACGAAGAGGACGAAGAGGGCGAGAGCGAGGAATACGAGGAGGACGAGGGCGAGGAGGAGGGAAATGAAGACTGAGGGACCTAAGTACGAGTTTGGTAGTGCTGCCGGCGGGACCGAAGCTTATATTGATTCTTGTTATTGGCTTGTTTACACAGGAAGGAGTTTTTGCCTTTGTTTTCCAAAAGGCTGAGCTTATTCGAAGAATGCTTCGTCTTTGCTGCACTTGTGGGGCTATGAGCGCAAGTAATAACTGCTAGTATTTGGCCCCTCTCACATCAATGTTGTATCACGCTACGGCAGGGAATTGATTTCATTGAGTAAACCAGGCCTGGTGGTCCAAGTGATGCAGGTCTCTAAAACGTACAAGATTGAGTAGGATTTCGCTGGGTTGTAATAATATCAGTGAAAGGCTCAAGAAAGGATGCAAGTATCATATTTGCCAGTTCTGAGGGTCTAACTTCTAAGGAATTGACCCTGCTATTTTTGATAAGAAACGCTAAAGGTTCGAAAGGCCACATAGCGGAAGTGTGCAGGCACCAAAAACTCTAGGAGGACTACCTCTTTACCAGTCCGGGATTGAAGTGGGTTGAGACTCGCCTAATTATTTGTTTGAGGCAGGCATATGCTACAAGGGAGCAGGAACACAGAGGATTCGTCCACGACTCTTGCCTGATGGTGATGGTGTTTCCTCTGATTTGGTCAGGCAGATAAATCTTGTATGCCTCCGGTCGCCTTCCCTTCAATAAGAAATTTATCCTTGAAACGCTGCATCCCCCGATCTCCAAGAATTGCCTTAGGACACCTCCTCCTACCCAATAGCACTAACACATCCTACAATAAACTCGGAAGATGGAACCTAAAAACCAACTGACATCACCGCCAGTGTCCCTCAGTCAGTAGGAATATTTCTCCCACTCTCATGCCTGCCTCATTGATTTTTCTACTTAGGCTCTATTATTCCTAGCATTGGAGATGCTATGCTCGAAGCCATCTGAAGGAGCTTATAGTAGGTTTTTTTGTCAGCCCTCAACACCAGCGCAGCAAGACTTTGGAATCCCCGGTACGGGACATTATTCAATGCAGTCAAATATATGCCGATAAAATATGGCAGAGAGTAACGGGGATGCTACCAGAGCAAGTCGCAAGAGCCCTTTAGCATATATCATCCTAACCCGAGCAGCATGATAACTTCCAAACTATAAGACTACGGTTATCTACAACACAAGAGCCTTATAGTGTGGGAGTAAAAACAATAGATAGATATCGGAGAGCTACCCTCTAAGGCCCTGTTTGGTTGTGCTGGGCCCATTCCGTTGCCACATACAAACGACCGTTCCCCTTCCATTCCAAAATGGGAGAACGGAATGGGCGCTTGGCAACGGTAAAAGGCATCTACCATTCCATTTCCAAACAGCCCTAACAAAACAGTTGCCATGTAGAAACATGATAAGCAAATATTTATACCAATAAAATAATTATTGTCCTCTAGAATAACTCCTTTATAATATGATATCAACAATACATCCTTGATTCTTATTTTTATTTCCAACAATTCAATGAGTACTCTAGCAGATAATAGCAGTGGGAGAAGGAGCTGGATCTACAAGCCAGAGCTGGAAGCCAGGAGCAGAAGTTGTGAATTCAGGAAAGTTGTAGGTAGAGCGTCAAAGGTTTAAATTTGAGAAGCATTAGAAACACTAGTAAAATTTCTTCATGAGGCTCTAGGGTGAAATCTTTTTAATGTGTTTGTCAGAAGCAAATGGTGCCAAGTTGGCAACAACCGTTCCTACAGGTCCGACCGTTTCCCACTGGAACGGTCTTGAATGGGCCCAGCACAACCAAACAGGGCCTAACAGTTTGGCTAACCTAGGCCACATATCAAGTGAATATGACGCCAGCAGCACTCAACACTACTATCAGATTTTAGAAAATATCCCCAGCAAAAAATACCCCCCTCAAAATCTAAAGAAAAGGTGAACACCGACCAGTTCCGATGGTGTGACGCGGGTCCGAATCACCGTCAAGTGAAGGCAGCTAGGTATTAAAACTGCCACGTGAAGCACTCATTCGTTGGCTTGGACCCTCAGCGAGGGTTAAGCATATGCCACTACGAGTGAAAGGATCGTGGTTCCCACATGGGTGTTGTCCGGCGAGACGATATCCACTTTGATCCCCGGAAAACTAGTCCAGTGCACCACCGCCCAGCTTGATTTTATGAAAACATTCTTGAATTACTGCCCCTGAAGTTCTTAAAGGATTGTCTCCAGTGCTCGCAGTGGCGTAGAACGTCCACCTAACCAAACGGATGACGGGGAAGCACTCAAATCCAATGCGTACTCAGTCCGGTCCCAATGAAGGGTTTGCTCTAGGTGGAAGAAGGAATGGGAAAACCGAAAACAACAGACCCTATTACATGCTCACCATGCTGACAAGAAACATGCAGCGTCTGTGACTGTCGCAGAGTACCCACGAGGGCCGGCCCGGTGCTTTGGCATCTAGAAGCACAAATAATGCCTACAAGCGAGTGATCTCCCATGACAATGCAATGGGCAAAAAAATGTTGAAAATATGGGGAGCTTTTTTCTGAGATAGCAGGCAACCCACCCTCAATTCCACTTAAGCTAACATACTCTCCACTAGCACAGGACAAAAACCATAGGAAGGAAGAATAATAAAATAGAAGATAGAAACAAGCCCCAAACACCTCCTGGCAGTGCTGGCACTCTAGCAAGTATTCCTCTCTCTAGGCGACGAGTGCGCAGCGAAACTCGTCGTTTTCTAAGCCGGAACATGAAGGGCAAAACAAGTGGTAAGGGGAGATCACGGCACAAATATGTAGAAAGCCGGAAGGTGATGTTTCTTGAATTTCCGCTTGGCCATGATTATTCTGGACTGAGCCAGCTCCAGGAGCAGCCCCATCACTACTTCACCACTTTCTCCAACAGCTTCTTGGCCGTAGTATCTTGCATGTGCTATATCAACTTTAAGTTTGCTAGCTATAGTTGCAGCCGTCGATACACAACACCTCGATTGATTCAATGGGGGACGTCCCGGCATAATGTTGGCTCAAAAAAAGATACAATTACGCCTCCGACCCTAACAAATCAGAATGAAAAAATTGAAAAAAACGCTACTGTCGTAGTTTGAAAATCTACGGGTTTTTTTCACAGCCAATTTTATGCCAAGGCATCCCCAGTTGCGTCGAGGTGTATCGTACAGACAACCGGAACCATGCTCGGAACCATGCCCTGCCATCATATCATGTGCAACCCATCCTTATCGCCAGGGCTAGGTTTTCTTTCCTTGATGGGAAAATAAAAATTGAAACAAAAGACATCCACAGGTTTCGAACCTATGTTGCCCAAGGAAACAGATTTCTTGTCTGTTACTTTAACCACTCGGCCAGAATGACTTATTTATTGTACGTTGGTGGCTCATTGAAAACAGAAAATAGGGGTATCCGACTCAGGTAACCTCCACATCAAGAACCCACAAAAACTCGGAAAGCAGTTAAAGGAATCATGTCTTGAGAAACTAGTAAGATTAAAAAGTGAATAGAACCTATGATAATAAGAAACGATGTTTCTTTCTTAAGGAATCCGGCCCGGAGTACTGTATGACCATGAGAGTCTCTTGCCCACCACATGGCACAACAAGTCTTGTTTTAAGATGACCCAGAATACACTCTCTTTCCAGATATTGTGGTCACCCGATTGCATTGGCCCTGATTCAGCACGGGTAGTTTCTAATGTTTAATATATCATACCATATCCAATACTTTAAATGCCCTGCATTTATAAGGCAGTTGGGACAATTTCCAGGCAAGGAATAACAATCAATCCCACCCCAACCAAGCATAGCATAGCAATCACCCCCACGCAGCCAACACCAACTCCCCCATTCCCCCCCTCCCCGCTCACCCGACAGCATAACACAGCAACTCACGAGCCCCCACGCTTTCAGTCGGAGAAATACGATATCCCCCATATTGTTCGTGCGGTCTAGACACGCACCAAGTGGGACGCAACGGGGGACGCCTTGACATAAAATTTACTGCACAAAAACCAAGCCCATATTCAACTCGAGATTACAATGCAGTTTATTTTTTACTTTTGTTTTTATGTACCCGGTCAGGGTTAAAAGCGTTTTAACACCGAATTTTACGCCAAGGCGTCCCCCGTTGCGTCTCCCGTTGCATCCCTTGTCGCATCCCGCTTGGTGCCGTGCCTGCTCCAAGTAGGCCTCACGAACCATACTCGAGCATACCCCAGACCCCCCCGTAATAGCGAATATCAGAGGTTTCAAATACCCTAGCCAAGACCCAAGGGCACCGTTTTTCGCTTATTTTAGCCTTTTTGTTCTCTCCTCCTCCTCTCTCTTTCATACTCAATAATGCAGCATCGTACGAGTATGCTGTAACAGAACCAAACCCAACCCACTTTTCAAACCTCGGCTGAGCAGCAAATCGTACTCGAGATACATTCCTAGCAAAGAGCTTGTCCATGACTCTCATCTAGCACCGCTAGAGCAGGAATAACTCCAACCTAGAAGGGCAAAGCAAGAAGGAAAGAGATGAACCGCATGCCCCAAGACTTATCAAGGATTGAACGCACCCAGAGATTAAATTCAGCCAGTTACCATCCTGAACATCTATTGACTTACTTATTCCCCGGGCCTGATAGACTGGCCACTCAAATACCCTCTCGCGAGCAGGGTATTTGGCCCCTACCAACCGAGCATCTATCATATGATACTGCTATTTTACCATCATTGAATATAACTCAGACTAGGGCACATACCAGAAAGCGGAGCTCATCACAGGCCTCCGGCAATGGGATAATATACCCACCGTGAACCTCCACCTTGATAAGACCCCAGCGTACCCCAGGGTGATGAGCACACCTACTCGCATTATGGCGCAATCCGGTAGTCGGGCTAAGGGTTCCGAGCCCCTGTCACGAGTCGTGCATTTCTCCCAACCAATCAAAAAATTAAAAAAATAGTTATACGAGTGATATATCATGATTTCATTCCCTGAATGTCCAGGCAATAAGGGTCGTTTAGTAACCAGACAGAGGCCAAGACACGCAAAAATTGCCGGTTTCCTCGAGCCACTGTATTTCCACAGATATCTTGAAAACACAACTTGAGAAATTTCTTGAAAAAATTTGGCATGTCTAGAGTTTGCACAGAGCTGTGGGTACGATCGTGCATGAACTGGGTAAGGTGTGCTGCAATAGAGGCATTCGGCCCCCCGGTTGAAAAACGGTTAAGGAGGAAGTCAAAAATTTTGGCGTGTGTAACGCCTTTTTGCGTACAAAACTGACAGATCAAATAATAGAAACTTGGCGCTCGGAAACCGTTTATTTTTTCAGCCGAGGGTTGAATACCTCTAATATTACGGTAATGCAGTATCATACCTTTCCTATACAAAAACCCTGGTCTTGGCAGGTGCCTTGGAGGAAAGGATTTTCCACTTCTCACTACTCTAGGAGAACGGAAAGAGAAAATCTCACCTTTTTGTGTGGGTGCTATTATAGCAGATTACTTTTTGAACTTTTCTTATGCCGTTTCCGTATGTTGTGGTTGGGTAATGATAGCTCGAGACCCTTCGCTTTTGGTGTGTTTCGGCCTCTGCCTGATCATCAAACGACCCCTGTTTAGGGGAAGATTGTGCTATAGTCTGCAAAACCAGATCTAAACCAGCTCCCACCATTGAATATAAGAGACACAACCAGTTCCAAATTGATTTGTTACTACATAAACTCCACCGCGCATAACAGGATCACTCAATGCTCCGCCGCCCACCGCCTAAACCACTCCAAACAACCCACATTCGCAACACTAGCGCTAACCCTAACGTTGATCCCGCTGATGATCTGCTTCACTGCGACTTCCACTTTTTTCCCATTAGTCGTGACCGGGATTTCTGGGGCCATGTCGATGATGCCGGGAACATGTCTTGCGCTAAGCTTGTGGCGGATCGTGGTCTTTACGGTAGCAACTAATTGCGGAGTGAGGAGTGCGCCAGAGGACATTTTTACGAAGAGGACTACGTGCTCGTCTGTGTCGCTTTCACGACGGCGGCCAACACAGACCGAGTCCTCAAATTGGGTAGGGAAGTTTGCTAGAAGGACGTTGTACTATGCTTGTTAGCCCATGCCAAGGAAGGGCTGTGAAAGGTAGATGTACAATCTCTGCAGAGCCAATTCTCACACCGGCTGGTTTGAGGATTGCGTCGCTTCGGCCGAGCATTTGGAGACCTCGTGTCTTGGGGTTTATTTTAACAAAGTCGCCATGATGCCACGCGCCTATTATTGTCAGTTCTTGAGTATTTGCTTGAATTTGGAAAAGGAAGCATGCCAGGGAATTCCTCAAAATAAGACTTCTTGTAAACAGCCTCGCCATTCTCTCCCCAGAATTTGACTGGCATGCAAGGGAACGGCCTGACGCATACAAGATCTCCTGTTTCTCCACAGTCCTCGACGTTGCGTCCGCTGCTGTCCCAGGCTTCCACTTTCATTCCCAAGCCCAAACATTGGATTTCACCGCTGTATACTGGAACAAGAGGTGAGGGTGCACCAAACAACGAAATAATGTCCGTGCCCCCGGTGATGGAGGCAAGGTCGAGGTCCGGCCCGAACGCATTATAAACATATTCAAATGTTGATGGTGCGAGGACTGACGCAGTAGAATATATTGCCTCGAGATTTTTCATAGGATATTTATCCTCTATTATTTCATCAGTTATTCTGCCCTGGTAAATAAGGTGGTGGATAAGATGCACTTGGATATGCTTTTCTCTGCTCCAGTATCGAAAGATACTTGGCGCTTGTGCCAAAGTGTGTTACCCTAGAAACTTTTAGCGGCGGCCCACCAAGACGATACATTCATACATGCCCGAGTTCATCAATTAACTTTGCCATTGCCAAACTTCCCCCTTCTCCTATTAGAGGCCTCAATGGCGAGCCATCATATAGAACAACAGTCGCACCACTCGCCAGGCCAGATACAAGCCAATGCCACATCATCCCTAGTCCCATATTAGCGTGATCACCATCCTCACGTTTAGGGTTAATTATCAACTGACAAGAAACAGTGGTAAACTGAAAGAAGACCGATCCGGGACCAATATTGCAATGAATCATGTGCTCTTTCTTATGCTGGATTAGAGTTCCGACGGCCCCATGGCAAATGCACTTAGGTTCTAGAATCGCCATCAATAACTTGTGCGCAATTCGAAAGAAAAAAGAGCATACTTCCGGTAGTTCCCGAAGAAAACAAAACATAAACAGGGGTGTCAGGAGGCAATGGCAAAAATTCCAACGGGTTGTCTCGGTCTCCTGTCTGCGCAAAATCCTCATATCGCCAAATCAGGCACTCACTTCGCCCTGTTGGCTTGACGCTCTGGATGTCAATCTCCAGCCCAAAGGGACTGAAAACTACTACGGTCTCCAATTTCAGAAGAGCAGAAGTGATTTCACCCAGTTTCGGTAGAACCTCATGTGTTTTGCCATTGTGGAAGGCACTGGAATCTGCAAAAAGCGCTTTAGGTTCTAACTGAACCAGACGTTCAAGCACAGCGGTAGCCCCATGATCAGGACTAATCCCTGTCCATACACATCCCAAAGAGGTCGAAGCAAGCATAGCAACCAAAGCATTCGTATGATTTGCGACGTAGCCTATCGTGTCGTATCATTCATGTAAGCCTTCCGCCAATCCCTCCAATTACAAACTTCCCTTTCTTCCTTAAGAGATCTGCACTCCTTACCTGCCACTACATCACCCTGCTTGACCCTCCGTTTCAGAGCCGCGGCACAAACACGGACACGCTCGCGGAGCTCTTTCCAAGTGACATATTCCCGTTCACCCTTCTCTGTTGCAGCGATGACCGCCATGTCATTTTCGTCGACCGCGTCGCCGCGGTTGTCGCGTAGCTGCGGGAAGAGCAGGTTCTCGGCGAAATTAAGGAGAGCTCCTGAAAACCAGGCTGGTCTCGGGAACATTCCGGAATTCACATCTACGACCTATTTTAACATTGTCAGTTTGTAGTCCTTTCACCAGCAACTCAATTAGTAGAAAGAGTAACGGTAGTAAGACAGGCGAATTGAACTTAGATACATACGGATTCGAACCCCTTAGAAGCTTTAATCCCAGTGTAGTACCAGACTTCACTCCAGAAGCTCTCGATCTCGTCGACTGACCATGCCCATAAGGAATTGAGCTTGTCTTCCTCGCCAGAGAACTCTCGTGAGTATTTTTCCGAGATGTACCGTTTGAATTGGTACATCACCGTTCTCTCAGGAGAAGAATGCTCCCACAGCTTCTCACCGCCCTCCCTCTCCTGGTTCTTGCTTTGATCCTCGTCGGACGTCATTTCTTCTTGAACCGACAAAAAGTTTCTAGAGGGAAAAATTGTGTACTATGATTGACAAAATAAGGGGAAGGAAAGAGAGATATAGCAGAGTTCCAATTAAAGGCTCTTGAGGACCTTTCTTTCTCACTCCTCGTTGACAATCTATCCGCTGTCAATCCCTTGCTCCCTACCCGTTCCGCTCGTCACGTTACAACACCCAACAACCTCAACAGACCCGCAAGTGAACAGCAGGGGTCTTGGCGAGGATTTTCAGGATCGGCAAAACTTCCCCGCATTTTCGATCCCCAGAGATTTGCCCAATATCATTGCTGCGGGTATCAAGAAATCACCAAATTCTCCCGTCTACCCCCCCAATTGTAACAATTCCTAGCTACATACACATGATATCATGTGACACTATCCACGAAGAGTGCAGAGAGAAATAGGAAATATCAAATCCCAAGCTCTTTACCCACCTCGATGGCGCCATTTCCTCTAGATACATGGAAGTGGAAGGTAGATCGAGGCATATGGAGGGCCTGGAGAGACCTAATGGGTGATACTTAAGGAGTATCCTAAGCCTTCTATTTGTTGCTTCCCTCCAGAGCCCGCCCCCTCCCGGGAGATTCTTCCTCCGCAGAGTAAACGATTATGGTGGAAGCATATACCCGGTCAATGGTTCCCATCCCTCACTGAGATATCAGCAGCAGTTATGGTGCATGGATGAGCAGACCAATAAGGTATCCTTAGGAAATTCGAAGGCCTTCGGAAGAGGGTGCGGCATGCATGCATTCTATTTGATCTTCCGGCTAGATGGCGTGTCGTTGAGAGGGGTTCTTGGAGGACGCATCATGGATCTCGTGGTCCTTTAGCGAGAGCCGGGCCTCTTATGAGCTCCAGGCCCAGTGACTGCACCGGTATCATATGGTCAGGAGGCCGAGCCGAGGTTAGGGGAGTATGGTGTACAGATTATTAACGACTCTTCTAGCAACCGCAAACCCCCAAAACAACCATCAGGGAAAATGCGAAAAGTGAAATTCACCACCGAGTGATATCATATGACCTCAGTGGCACCCTGTTGCTCGGATACTCGACTTAACCCACGAAATACGAAGGTTTATCATACGACACCACAACATGCCAGTGTTTTTGCTTCATTCAGGATTGCCGATTGGCCGTTTCCGGTCCGTGGCAGGAATCCGAACGGGCAACATAGTGCTCAGGAAAGAAAAAAAATACGCATTTGCCCCGTAGGAGGTGGAGAAGCACTGGAGAAGCACTGGAGGACTCGTTCTGTTATTGACATGTAAAGGATTAATGTCCCAATTTAGACTCCCCCGTGAGGCGTCAATGCGCAGCTTCCGGTCGAAAGGGCTTGCCAGTAGGGAGAGAACCTGCGAATGCTACATCTTGGCGCGGCCGGTCTGAACTAAATATTTCCGCCATGTTGAAAACGTGACTGTATACTGAGGCTAACTCGCCTCTTAACAATTTCTCTCTACAGAGGAATGGCATGCTTCCAAGTGTTGCTTACCTTCGTTCGATAATATGTCAAGCTTTTTGGATGAGATTCAATTTTCCTACCCTATCCCTGAAGAGAGATATCTCATCCCCAAACCTCCACACCTTATATCTTATTCTATAAGGATTACCTATATAGATGCGGTTGCATGATTCTATTTCTTTCACCCCCTATACGGCTAGGTATGGGCTACCGGTCTTGGTTTATTGCCCCCTTCGCTCCACACCCCCCAGGACAAGTAGTGGGTTTCAGAGCATCAAAAGAATTGTGGATTGTCAGCTCATATCCTAGCTCTCTCCCCTCAAAGTTGTTTGCCCCTCGGAGAAACGTATACCACCAGCAATGTCCCCAGCCAGCATCTACATTGATTACCTACTTGCTTATTTCCTCAACCGCGGCCACTCTTCAATTGGGGTCCACGCGCTCCCATAGCTTCGTCTTATTGTTTTCACCCAGACTTTCATATCCATCACATTATCATCATGACCGGTCACTCGCACTTTCTTCTTCACCCGACATCCTCCTAGGCCCTGGCCTATCTCGTCTCGTCTCATATTTAGTCTAGCCAATCCGACCCACACGCTGGCTACGTTCTAGCTCAAGGGGAACACACTGCGAGAACAAATTTTCAGTTTACATGCTCGTTGCGCTCCCGGGCGCGAATTTTAAAGAATCAGGGGTCGTCGTGTACAAATATAATAAGAGGCTGAGAATAGCCAACAAACCAAGTTCGTACAAGTAGGTACAGTCCTGTTACAATCCGTAACGGCACCCTAGCATTTGATATCCAGCCAATTGACCGATTTTCGCACCATCCTAATCGCGTTCTTATTTGTAAAGAAAAAACACTAAAATACCAAAAACCAGCCCATACCAAGGAAATAATTATATCATAAAAAATAAATTTAGCAGCCAATTCTAAACTCTTTCCTCCCAACCTCCGAGAAAAAAAAAGGCCAACTCCATAAAGGTCCTCTTTAAAGAACAAAATTCCGCACCATCCTTCCAAACGCGATCTCCACGAACAAATTCTTCATGCCGTTAACACTTTAACTCGAGTTACAAGGCAAGGGGAAACACTAAGAATTTCGAAAAACTAACATTAATAGGAGAGCAAAGCTTGACCATAGGATGGAGACATAGATCTCCCAAACACTTCCCCATCGCATGACCGCGTTCTTAAGCGACCGAGACGTCATCCAACGCCTAATCTCTCCCCTCGCACCAAATCCTTCAGCACAATAAAACGGCTTGGAGTCCGTGCACGCGTTCCACCTGCTTTAAATTCTAAGCCTCTCCCCCCCAAACACGAACCCCCATCCCACCTTGTGTTTTCCTTTCGTTCCCTCACTCACTCCCTCGTCTCTTTCCCTCCTCCCCTCTCCTCCCTCTTTACCTCCCTTTTAGCCTCTTAATACCCCGCTCCCAACATACCACATCCTTTCTACCAGCCGCGGTTTTGAAACAACTCGCAATACAACCCTTTGGTCAAGATGTCGTTTACTGCTATCAACTCCGTGGCCGGTGGGGCAAAGAAAGACACAAGCAGAGGTGGAGGCAAAGAGACTAAAGCTAGCGATAAGATGATAGTTAAAGATCAAATCAAGGAATTGTCAGCGGAAGAGGAAAAGGAAAGGGAAAAGGAAAAAGACAGGTTGGAGAAGGAGGCGTATATCGCATTTCTCGCAGGAAAATATGGTGAGGGCCCTTCACCTCAACTTGTTCTTTTTGCTCCCTCCGATTGGAGCCTCAATTGAAATATTAGTTCCAAACTAAAAATCAATGCCGTAGATATCCTCAACTCCGAACTCACTCTTTCACTTAAAAAGTCGACATCATACCTTCTCCTCCGTCACATGGTTGTCCGCAAATTCATCAAGGAATATGAGCCGGACGAAAGAGGCAAGCAGTTTCAGACCTTCTGTTGCCATTGTGACAAGTCCTGGGGTCCTTATGATATGCATAATACTACTACGAGTTATTTGATTAGACATTTCTCCATTGAGCATCCTGAGCTGCCCAAATCGTATCCCGAGGAGGATGCGCATCTCCGCCGCATGAAGAAGGGGGTTGTTGAGGACCCAACCGATTCTAAGGACGCTAAAGACACAAAGGAGAAGGGGAAAAAGGGGAGTGGTAAAACCAAGGCTGATGGGTTGGAGGAAGCGAAGGCTAGTGAAGAGGACGCAAAAGAGGAAGGTCGCGAACAAGAGGGGAAAAGTGGACAAGCGAACGCTAGAAAACCTGAGAAGAACAAAAGAAGTAGAGCGATTGCAGAGCCCGAGACTCCTGTTCAATTGAAGGCCGCTGAAGTCAATGCAGTCTCTACTAAGGCCAAGAGTGATGAAGCTCTTGCCTCACTTCGCAAGACCCGCTCTGGGAAGAGAACTGGACAACCTGAAAATGTCTCTGCCGCTGGTATCAGCCGCGATTCTCCAGACCCACTTGCCTCTCGCAAGCGCAGGAGAACCGAGACCTCTGCGGCCAATCGCAAACATGATACTCCCTCTGTTGAAAAGTTTCTAGCGGAGGAAGATCACACACTTTCTACTCTCCTGCCCCTAGAGAATGATTCAGTTCCTCTCCCTCCCCCACCTGTCCAGCAATCCGCCACCCCAGCCACCCTTCCGGCCCCTTCGTCCTCTGCCGCCCCCTTCATTCCCGCCACCATCGACTCCACAATTCCGCAAACCCCCTTCACCCAATCTTACAGAACCCTCTTGACCGAATTCCTCGCCTCGAGCGAGACCTCCCCCAGTGTCATCGAGACCAAAGAATTCTACGACCTAGTCAACTTTCTCAATCCGGAAACTCCCAAGTTTAACTTTAATAACTTGTTTGACGAGGTCTTTGTTCGCCAGAAGGAAATTCGCGCCGACCAGCGTGAGAAACCTGATGGGAGTGTTCGTACTAAGAAGTTTGAAGACTCGCTAAAGAAGGAGAAGGAAAGGAGAAGAAAGAAGGAGGAAGGATACAGAGCTTGGTTGTTTCGCGACTAGATGGACAGGTTGCTTACTGGTATTGAGGGATGGAAAATAGGCGGGATTTGAATACGGGAGAACGGGTGTATTATTATGTGGTTTTTTCTCTCCTTTCCTTCCTTCATGTAGGTCTTTTGAGGTTTGGCTTAGTTTGTGGTTGATTGTGCTGTACGTAGGTTCCTAGTCGGCAGGGATTAGTAACATGCCTACCTTACTCCCTTATTTTACTTGCTATCTATTCTTTGCTTTTTCTTTAGTCACTTGCTTTTTTGCGTTGTGTTGCTTTAGCTTGGGGTCTGCGCCTTCACTTGTTTTCTTTTTTTCTCTTTCTTCCCTCCATTCGCGCTCACACTCGTGATCCCGCGCTTTCACATGCGAGTGAGAGGTGGTGATATTGGACTGGCGATTGGGTGGGGCGGATGGTTGGGCAATGCCACTATATTCACACACGCCGTGCAGTGTATTAGTTATTTTAAAAATAGGGTTTGAAATTTACAGTACTGTGGAGTTAGTGTTTTACGCAGCGCAGCGCAGCCTCGATATCATGCATTGTAATGGTCAGGGCCAGCCTCGTTCGTTTACACGTAAGTAGGAACAGCGTACTTTCTTTATGCAAAGGAAGAGAGCCGAAGCGATTAGGAATGCTATAGTACCGAATTGAACAGAACTAGAGCATAGGTTAAGATTTCAGATCAACGATATATTATGGTCTGGTATCCTATCCCCCCGTCCATTCGCTAAAAGGGCTAGTCCTGTAATAGCTTTTTTCTTTTAGAGCGCCCTAAGAATTAGTTACCCGTCTGTCTATCTGTTCATCAGTCAGCAACGTGACATAACCTTGCTAATATCTCGGCCCACCGCGCCTTCCCAGACAGACTTCGACACTATACTATTGAACTCTGGGATCCTAGAGTCAAGTTCGGCTTATCTTTATATTCTAGAACTACACGTGACCAAAAACGCTTCACACCAGGGAGATTCCCCAGTGCCATAACATCTTTTTACTTATAGAAAAAAGGAAGAAAAAAGTGGTTTACTATTATTATACTAGAGTGTCCACTTTCACACCTACTGAGGGGCTATAATAATCCCTTCGAACTCAACAGAACCTGGAGGGAACGAGATGATTGAATGCAAGCCCCTCTTAGCGATGTCTTGCGCCGGAGCTCTACATTTGAGAGGTGTAGTAGTACTATCACTATGGAAACTACGGCACACGCTTGAAAGGGCGAGAGAAAATAGTGGATGGTTTAATGGATATCTGGAGGTTAGGGCATGCCTGCTTCTCACAAGTGTAATGTCGTGGGGGACTTCTAGTCCCTCGTATCTAGCTAATCACATTATTCTGGGCGCCCAAATACCCCCTTCCTCTCAGCACTTCCCTGGCTATTGTGTAGGAGGCCTGCTGTGGGGTAGATGCAATATTGAACCAGGTTCAATGCGCGCTGTCCTATTCCCAAGGGAAAAATACCAGTTGTTGCCTGTAGAATAGACCATGGTATATTTCTAGCAAGCTACAACAAGCGCCAAACAAGCTCAGTTAACTGGCTACTAAGAATGCACATAAGCAATAATTAGCCAGGGAAAGCATGAAAGCTGGCGGATGTAAAAGAGAGACTAGTCTACAATGCATTGCGCCGAGCCTAAGAAACATACCCACTAAAGAACAGGAGCAGGGGCAAGAGAGAGAGAGAGGTTAATAGCTAAGCAAGCAAGCGGTGGCTTCCATCCCAAGCCGAAAGAAGTAGTACAGCTCAAGCAACATATTGATACCAAGTCTCACCCCCGGGGAGGCGCTCCATATAGTCTTTATCGATTAATCTGATTCCTCTATTTAGCCCCGACCCTCGCCCTACTTCCGACGTGGAGAAAAAGACATACCTCTCAATCTGTTTCTTGATTTCCGGGACATCCAACTTCCCCCGGTTCTTGGTCTGATCAATCGTCATCTGAATCAGGTCGTTATGCCTCAACTTCTTCCTACTTTTCATAATACGGATGATGGCAGCCTGAGTCTCGTACTGCCTGTCCTGAGCCACACGTTCAAAGGTCTCTTCCTTCTCCTCTTTCGTTTCTTTGAGCTGGATCTGATTGATTTTGATGCGAAACTTGGGTTCCGAGAAGAGCCGGTTCACGCGGAAGATATCTGTCGGGAAGATGTCCTTTCCTTTCGTCTTCTTCAGGAGGACGCGGTATTTAGCACACGCGAGGGATTGAAGAGTGCGGATTAGTTGTTTGTCGTCTATAAGAGAGGGGGGCAGGTTAGTTTTGCTCATTCTTGAGAGGGTAGGAGCTACCTAGTCCGGTGCCTTCTTTAATTTGTTGGTATGAGAGGCAGGCGCCCAATTCCACGTCGTTGAATAGTAGGAGAACTACGGCTTGGAGGACACTCAGAACTAGCTCCCTGTTCATTCCCTGTTTTTTTATCCATTTATTAGCTTACTTCATGATAGGAAGTAACCATTGAAATGGCCCAATCATACCGGCGCAAATCTCGCCCTCAGAACACAGTGCGATAATGCATGTCTCCACATGAGCTTCCTTCCACTATGTTTCTCGCAGTAGGCATCTTTATAAGATTCCAGATACCGTGCCATCTCAGGTGGAATGATTACCGGCACCTCGTCGTATGTTGGCCATGCTGACTGAGAAAGCACTAGAACGTTGAGATCTACATTTTGGGGATTCCCCGCATGGTTCCTTGTTTTGAAATGTGATATCGCGTCTCGGGAAATCTCAATGTCTTTGAACATGCTCTCTAGATTTTGAGTAAATCCGGATCCACACTCTAGAATAGAAGTCAGCCAAACCCTTGTAAAGATCAACTCAGGAACCACACCAGTTTTCAATTTAGTCAACATGCTCCGTTCGGCATCTCGACTGGCGCTCCTCTCCATCAATAGCCTCCTCGCGAGATCTCTCTTATAAAATGCTTCAAATACATCCTTCCCTTGGATGAACCTGAAGAGGTCAAGCACCTGCTCTAGCGAATGGGCCAGCCTAGCATCTTCATCACCAGGTGCCCCCGTGGAGACCCCCCTAGCACCCCCTTTCAGCAACGTATCGACATATTTCGCAATCATTTCAGCAGGCTTTGAATTCACCATCTCTGAGCGATCCTTCGTGCGCGCATTGAGGAATGTCCCAAACGACTCCCTTAAAGCATAAGCCAGCGTGTCGTCACCCTTAAACGGCACCCTGACGAAAGTATCCAAGCTATCCTTAAGCTCTAAAAGCCGCTGCACCATCTCATTTTCCCGGCCCTCGTCCTCGATTATACCTCTGCCCACAACAAGTATGTATTTGTCCCATGCTGGCCTTAAATAGCTGCTCGGCTCTCCTATACGATCAAGGAGGCTATAGAGGATCGTCAAGGATTTGTGGTCTTTCTTTTGTAGAAGCTCCTCAATACTTCTTTGATCGGTAAGGATAGGTAATTGATTTTTCAACAATCCTTCCTCGAGTATAAGCCCCATAGACCGCTTTGTAGGCGGATCCAAGCGATACCTCTCACACCTTAGTGCCTCCTTGTGTAACTGTTGAGAGCATTCGTCCAAGTACTCCGCAAGGGAGTTAGAAGTTGCCTCTAGCATCCCAAGGCGGCTATAGTATTTTCTAGACATGACCAGGAACCGAGGTTCAAAGTGCGACGCATAGAGGTCTAGACTATCCACCATGCGAATGGCAGATGTGAGTAGAGAAGCATTGATCGGGTACTGCTGGCGGTCGCGTTCAAATAGAGTCATGATTCCGTTCATAAATTTGGCCTCAATTTCTTGCGCCAGTATTATATGGCGCCGAAAGAGTTCTAGTCCGGTAGTTTCTACAGGCTGGATACTCGGATTTGTATTATTAAGGAGGTAAGAACGGTCCAAGTACAAAAATACGGATCTAATCATCTCCTGTATTTTATCAAATTAGTATTAGTTCGCTCTCATTTATAGGTGGCTCAAAATGATATACAACTAACCAGCTGGTCATTCCACTTCTCCCAAGCACTGACAACAGACTTGACAGCATCATCTTTCCAGCTATTGCAGGTCACAATAGAATACTTGAGGCGGTCACCAACATAAGCAGAGCAGCAAGCCTTGAGTCTAGTGTAGAGTTCACCAGCCCTATCGGCTCTACATATATTTTCCGTGCCTCTGTACAACTCCTCCAAGCTGGTGGATATCTTGCGGCTCTCAAAGATGGCTGTGAGCGCAGCCTCCAGAGAGGACCATGTCTGATTAAAGTAGACATCCGGGTCAGTCTTCGAAGGGCTACGCAGGTTCTTTATATATAATTTGCGCGGTGCGCCAGCGTGAGGTTGAAACGGGGCAGGGCGCGGGGGCTTAGTCGCAGCGATATTCATATTTGGGTTTGGCAAATCTTGGGGGTCAGGTGGGGAGCTAGTGAGATCGATGATCTCGTTCCCGGGGATGCGACGCCAGGGTTGCTGATTTATAGGAGTCGACATGTGCTTTGAGTGCTCAGGTTGCTCCGAGCTCTTCCGGGAACGTTTTGGGCTGCTTGGGCGAGAAGCGGGCACGTCCGAATCCAGGGCGTTATTTCCAAAGAAATCGGTGATGCTTCTCTGGGAGAAGCCTTGCGACGACTGAGGGAATTGTAAATTTTGTTGTTTGCGCTTTTTGCCCTGAGATTGCGTCTCCTGATCGGACACCTTCTCCGGCATCTACCAATGGCTCGCCCCGAGCGATGGGAAGGCTGTATTTTTTAGGTGGTGCAGGTGGTATAGTGATTACTGCGGGAGAGGGGATCGGGGTGAAGCAACAAACAAATAACTGGCGTGGACTGAGCCGGATTTGGGTGATAGATGAACTAATGGGTGTCGGTAGAATTGAGAGGCTAGGTGAGACCGTGAGAGTTGTAACAGGCAAGACGGGAAAGAGAGAGGGACGATGGAGGTGTAGCGGAGATAGGAGGAGGATACGCCACGGCACAGTAGAAGATGAGAGGAGGAGGAGGAGGAGGAGGAAGGGAGAGAAGGGAGAGAAGGGAGAGAAGGGGATAGAGATAAAGAGAGAGCAAAAAATCAATTGGCCTCGATGCACTGTATTGTAGGATAGGTAGAATAAGATGCGTAGATTACCGGCAATAACATTGTATCACCGGTACTGAGTATTCTCTTGGTTGGTAATTCTCCCTCACCAACAAAGAATGCCCAGAGTGTTGCGCGCCTCCCCACATGAAGGCGTGACCTACCTATATGCCAAGATCGTAGTGTTTACATAACCGTGTCTGTGTTATATACGTATATTACACCTTGAAGAGGCTCCATAATTAGAGTGGGTAACTCAACATCTTGCCTCAGTCACTTACAGTACCTTGCGCCTACAATGACCCTGTGGGCTTCTCCCTCTGCCGGAGTCCCCCATTTATTCCTCAAAAATTATGATACAAATGGACGGTCTACGCAACTGGGTATCTGATAATATTATCAAGGTAAGGAAAAAAAAAACCTCCCTTCCTGCGCCTTTCCTACCCGCAACAGATACTAACCCCCTCTGACTCTTCAAAAGTTCTCCGGTGCTGCGGACTCTACAATCATCGACTTTGTCATAGCCTCCGCCTCCTCCGCGAAATCTGCCTCTTCCCTACACGATAAACTCTCGAACTTTCTAGATGGCGACTCTTCGGATACCCGTCGGTTTACCTCAAGTCTCTATGACCGTGTTCCTCGGAAATCCGGAGGTGCTGGTGGCGCGTCGTCCAGGAAAGACAAGCCGGTAGAGCGGAAGAAAAAGTATTCATTATTAGCGATGGATGAGGACGAGGACGCTTCGGTAATGCCACCGCCTTCATCGGCTGTGAGGGAGAAGAGTTCAAAAGAGAAGCGCAGGGAGACTAGGACGGAAGAGAAACGGGAGAAGAGGTATGGAGAAAGAGACTGGGGTTCCGAGAGGGACCGAGACCGGAGGGATAAAGATAGGGATAGGGATAGGGATAGGGATGGTGAAAGAAGAAGCGACAAGGACCGCGGCGAGAGGGGCCGGAAATCTAGGAAATTACGGAGAAGAGAAGACGATGGTGATAGGTGGGGGGACGAGGAGTACGAGGAGGGAGAGGAGGTCCAAGAAGATTTGTCGCCGGCGAAGCGTGCGCGTCTTGACGGCGACGGCGAGGATTCAGAGGAACTGGACGAGGAAGCAAAGGCCGAGAAGGAACGACTGCGTGATCTTCGGGAAAGAGACGAATTTGCAAGGCGCCTCAAGGAGAAGGATGAAGAGAAAACCAAGAAGTTGGTTGAGGATCGGTCATCTACGAAAGAGGGTAAACAGCTAGCTCAACGAAGGGCCTTGGCAGATGATGCTGTGGCTCGAGCTGCTGCCCTTCCAGACTTGAGGGAGAGGTCACGACAAGAGTATCTTAAGAAGCGTGAACTTGAGCGTTTGGCCTTGTTGCGGAAACAAGTTCAAGATGAACAACAAGAACTACGGACAAACCCAGACCTTTCTAGAAGGGAGAAGGAAGAATTCGCAAAGAACAAGGAAATTCTTCGACTCGCCGAGGAAAGACTCAGGGTCGATGACCATCTTGATGGTTACATGCTGCCGGAGGACTACATCACCGAGAAGGGCAAGATTGACATGAAAAAGAAAGAAAAGGCGCTCTACCAACGATATGTAGAGAAGGGGGACGACGGGCAGGAGCGGTTTGTCACAGAGCAGGAAGAATGGGAGCAACACCAGGCACAAAAAGCAAGCGCACAGGTCAAGCGTGCAGAGCGAGTCGATGAAGGAGACTACGAGTATGTCTTCGACGATTCCCAACAGCTCAAATTCCTTATGGACAGCACAGATATTGACCAGAACTCAATGTTCTCCGACAAGGAGAGGATTTTCATGGAACAGCAGCTTAAGGCAGCAGAGAACAAGGCAAAGACAATTGATGAAACAAGAAAGTCCCTGCCAATATTCGAATGGCGAACACAATTCCTAAAAGCCCTGGAGCAGTTTCAAGTCCTCATCATTGTAGGAGAAACCGGCTCCGGAAAAACCACCCAGCTACCACAATACCTCCACGAAGCTGGCTACACCAAAAAGGGGCTCAAAGTCGGCTGCACCCAACCCCGTCGTGTTGCTGCCATGTCTGTCGCAGCCCGTGTAGCAGAGGAGATGGGCGTCAAAGTTGGCAACGAGGTCGGATACTCCATCCGTTTCGAGGACGCCACGAGCGACAAGACGATAATCAAGTATATGACTGACGGTATGCTGCTGCGAGAATTCCTCACAGAGCCAGACCTAGGCGGATACTCTGCGCTTATGATTGACGAAGCCCACGAACGCACACTATCAACAGACATCCTCTTCGGCCTCGTCAAAGACATTGCACGCTTCCGGCCCGACCTCAAATTGCTAATCTCCAGCGCAACCATGGACGCACAGAAATTCTCCCAATACTTTGACGACGCCCCTATCTTCAACATCCCTGGTCGCCGATACCCCGTAGACGTGCACTACACCCAGCAACCCGAAGCGAATTACTTAAATGCAGCTATAACCACAATCTTCCAAATTCACACCACCACACCCCCACAAGGTGACATACTAGTCTTCCTGACAGGGCAGGATGAGATTGACGCCGCCGAGCAAAACCTTCAAGAAACTTGTCGCAAACTGGGCAACAAGATCCGAGAAATGATAATATGTCCCATATACGCCAACCTCCCCTCTGAGATGCAAGCTAAAATATTCGAACCCACGCCGGAGGGCGCTAGGAAGGTGGTCCTGGCAACAAACATCGCCGAAACCTCCCTCACCATCGACGGTATAGTGTACGTCATAGACCCAGGCTTTGTAAAAGAGAATGTCTACAACCCCCGCACGGGGATGGAATCCCTCGTGGTAACCCCGTGTTCCCGTGCCGCAGCGAAGCAAAGAATGGGCCGAGCCGGCCGTGTTGGGCCTGGGAAGTGCTTCCGGCTGTACACGAAGTGGGCCTACCAAAACGAACTCGACGAAAACACCACTCCGGAGATCCAGCGCACGAACCTAAACTCCGTCGTCCTGCTGCTGAAGTCGCTCGGCATAAACGACCTGATAGAATTCGACTTCATGGACCCCCCTCCGGCCGAAACACTCATCCGCGCGCTAGAAAACCTATACGCGCTGGGAGCACTCAATGACAAGGGCGAACTAACAAAGATTGGCCGCCAGATGGCCGAATTCCCCACAGATCCCATGTTAGCCAAGGCCATCCTAGCAGCGGACAAGTACGGCTGCGTGGAAGAGGTCCTCTCGATAATAGCCATGTTGGGAGAGTCCTCCTCCCTCTTCTACCGGCCCAAGGACAAAAAATTCCACGCCGACCAGGCGCGCCAGCGCTTCACAAAGAAGGACGGCGGTGACCACCTCTCGCTGCTGAACATCTGGAACCAGTGGGTTGACACGAACTTCAGCTACGTATGGGCGCGCGAGAACTTCCTGCAACACAGGAGTCTATGTCGCGCGCGCGATGTCCGCGATCAGCTCAGCAGGTTGTGCGATAGGGTTGAGGTCACAGTTAGCACGGCAGGCGAGAACAGTACGCAGTTGATACAGAAGGCCATTACCAGCGGGTTCTTTCCCAACGCTGCGCGGCTACAGAGGAGTGGGGACAGTTACCGTACCGTGAAGAACTCGCAAACAGTGCATATTCACCCGAGCAGTTGTTTGTTTGAGGTTAATCCTAAATGGGTCATCTATTACGAGTTGGTTCTAACGAGTATGTTCCTTTCTTGTTTCACCAGCGGTATTAAAGATGAGCGCTAATCAAGTTATAGGCAAGGAGTTCATGAGAAACGTCATGCCGTTGCAGCCAGAGTGGCTGGTGGAGGTTGCGCCGCACTATCATAATAAGAAAGATTTGGACACGTTGGGGACAAATAAAAAGATGCCCAAAGTGCAAGGAGTTGCTGCAGAGAAGGCGCCCCCAGGGTAGATTAGGATATGGGAGTTACATGCACAGTGTGATATATAGGGTGGACGTTGTCACTTGAATTGATGGACCACTGCTATTTTGAGTGAAAATTTGTGCACAATGAAATTTTTATTCGAACCGTCTGCTACTGAAGATGGATGCAACGATATGATTGTAACCTGTAGAAATAATCGGAACGCTCCAGAAACCTGCCAAAAAATACCGAACAGAAGAAGGGTGAGAAACCAATAATAGTAACAAAGTAAAAGCAAAAAACTCACCAGCTAACCAAAGGTGTAAATGCAAGGGAGAGAAAAAAGAGAAAACGAAGGAAACAGCATACAGAAATCGCTCAACGACCTTTATATTACCACTGTTTACGAAGCATGCTTAGTCGAGCATCCTACGAATTTACAGATAGTTACCGTGTCCAAGAGTTACGCATATCCTGTTGGAGTTACACCTCTGCAGCTGTTCGGATGACAAACCCTTCTCATGTTGTCGGTGTTTGCTCACTTTTTCTTGTTTCGTTTTCTATATAATGATTTCTCTCAATGTATTCGCTACGTGGCTTAGCAATGACGAGATGTCGAATTCGAAAACTTCCAAAGCGAATAAATGGCGAATAATCCCTCGAAGATTGTCTACGACAGATGCCCAAGGACGTTACAAGAAGATTATCGCCAAGGCTTGGTTTAATAGATTTTTCGTGATGACGGGGTTGGATACGAGTTTGTAAACGCACAAACTCCACAAGCAGAGCAGATATAAGGAGTTATGTACTCGAGTGTTCTCGATGGCACGCCAGAAAAATGTACACAAAGCCGCCACCTTGACTCTCGTTAATAAAAGTTAGATCTCACTCTATCCTCTTCAATCTCCCTAAAGTACCCCTCTATTTGGCCATACCCAAAAAGATCCTTGGCCCCCTGATCGGCCCCGTAATAAAAGAGGAGATCGACCAAGTCATACGACTGCATTCTCCTGGCAATCCCCAAAGGTGTCAGCCAAGCATGGTTGAGGATGTTTGGAGATGCTCCCTCGTTCAACAAACCCTTTATCATATCCCACCCATTTCCAGAATTAATATCAATAACCGCCCTGTGCAAAGGTGTCATTCCGGTTTCGCTGTTCTGGTGATTAATCGTAGCACCAGAGCGAATGAGTAGCTGTGCCACGGGCCATGACGCCCGTTCAACCACCCAATCCAGAGGAGTTTCGCCATCAGGGTCCCTAATATTAGGATCCATTCCTGCATTCAGCAACAACTCCGTCACTTCGAGATCGTCACGGGAGGCAGCGAGATGGAGCAGACTTCCATGGCTCCATGAATTGAGGTGAACATCGGCTCCTAAACTAAGGACATGGCTGACCATTTCTGGGTCTTTGCAGGCGACAGCACATTTCAACGGAGTGCTATGTATCGCATCTCTTTCATCAATAGAATAGCCCGGTAAACTTGAAAGCACCTCGAGGAGACGATGTTTCCTATGTGTTACTGCCCATTGAAGGGCAGGCATGTCAGCATCACTAGCAAGCTTCTGGTGGATGAAGGTCATCGTAATGATGCGCAACTTCCAGGACGCACTGAAGAGTGCGGCTAGATCTTCAAGATCGAGGTGGTGCATTATCATTGTGAGAAGCTCTAGCGGAATTTTCAGAATGTGCGGAGGTGTATTAGGGATACTGAAAAAGTCAAAGGGAGATGAAAGCGGCCAAGACTCCTCTTCAAGGCAAGCGGGCGGGCTAGGAGTTCCGCCGGACATTTTATCAGACACTACTCGCCCAATCCCGACACCCAATTAGCAGATTTCAAAGCAGAAATAGTCGACAAACTAAAGAAGATATCAAGCAAGGCAGTTACCACTCACGATATTAGTACCGTGGATTTATGATTGATCAATGAGAGATATAGCAATCCCCAGTGGACTATAATTCACACCAAAGTTAGTCCCAATAATCCACTGGTAGGAAGATCTAATAGCATCACATACCCTGCAGCAAAGGCAAAATGCGGACTCGTTATAGAAGGGGGATAGCCAAAAGGCTGATACGGCTCAAAAAAAATCCAAAAAGGGAACGAAAACACAGGCGAAGCTTCCAAGCGCTTTTTATTCCTAGGTAGAGTGGTGGTAGGAAAAAATGCGAGAGTGAAGGAGGCTAACGGAGTAAAGAGCAGAAGACAGGTCACCCAGACGCGAGGACGAGGAGATAAGTGAAGATAGGGTGGGGGGAGGACGGAAGAGCGGAAGAGGATGAGGGAAGGGTGAAGTGTGAGAGAGTCGGGAATTGTTTGGAGAAGGTGAGTATGATGTCCCTGTGTTTGTTTTTAAGTGAAATCCATAGAGCCCCAAATCGGGAAAAAAAAGGGCCCACACTAAAGACTATGAGTGAAGGTATAATACTATCACAGTATCATATTAGGAAAGAGACTAGTGGGCGTAGATGGCGGCACCTAGCCATTAAAGTCCGTATTAAGGAAAGCCCTCCTGCGTACCATATTCACCAAGTCACAGATTTGGAATTGACCCTGAGCCCAGAGCTCTCTAGTTTTAGTTACCTATGGCGTTTCACTAACTTATTCTCTACCGCCTGTATGATATTTCCTGAATACTATGCTACATGCATTCGCCATCCCTTCGGTTATCAATCGTTGCGTCCTATCTTCTGTAATCAGGGATTCCTAATTTTACTACGGCGTTGCATATTACTGGAGCAGGAATGTCTATGCTGTAAACTGCCATACGTACGTATTCCCTCACCAAAATGTTTTCCTCACCATCTTCTTCCCAAGCAGAGGATTGCTGCTTTTCCTTTCCTAACTCCAGTTTTTCCCTTGTCCATACAAATAAGAATGGTCACCTTCTTCCAGCTCTTCCAACTCAATTCGCAACGCTGAATTTACGGCATCCAGAATATCTGGCTCCCGCTCTTCGGAGGAGGAAAAATATGTGTCCTTTCAAGGACACTGACACCTTGTAAATCTGCTCAGAAGCTAGTCATATTGCAACCTGCAGAGGTCAGAAGGCTCATAAAAAAAACCCCTAAATTTCGGACTGTTCCTTCCCCTCTCGGCGAACTTTCCAGGCGTTTTCGCAACAACGTCCTATCGAGTGACAAACTATGAAACTCAGATGTCACCAAAACCTGTACGACCACACCCTGAGGGAGGCACTTTAACTACGAACCCTCTTACCGTACATTTCAATAATAATATCATATCATAATTATCATAATATTATCATACCAATCTCTAAAGATTACCTATGCAGCTCCAGAGACCTTGACTAAACCCGAAGTAATAGGGTACCCATGAACCAAGCCCAAGCATGTAACCGAGCACCCTACCTCGCAAAGTCATCCTAAAACGCCGATGTCGCGTCCTATCAGTACCGGGTCAATGAGCGAATTGATCCAGAAGAGGTTCAGGCAAATTTCCCGAATTCCTTGGAGCTCCTTCCAACAATATTAAACAGAATCGTGGGTGTAAGCCACTTTAGAAGGATTGTTCAAAATCACTAGCAAATCTAGATCGGAGATATAAAAACGCCACAAGCCTCATTCCCTCCTTAAAGTCGTCACTATACTATACCTTCTTGCTTCCTCCGAGCTCAGATTCCATCGCGCTAGCACAAGAAATCTAGCTCTCAGGACTTGAATCAGTGCAAGGACCCTTTGAGGTCGCCACCAGCTCCACTTTGTAGGGAAGGCATATCAGTAGCCCTCCAAAGGCTTAACACCGGGTATGGGACATAGATATAAATTTTATCCATAGATCCGGCGAGCACCCCCCCCCCCCCCCTCCTCGCATCACACAACCTGCTCCTCTACTGGCCCTGGCTTCCATACCACATATCCCAAGCGAGCAACTATTTATTATATAATAATACTATGATATTATTATAATAATTATAATAATTAATTTAATCCTAATTAACTAATTATAGAGGATCAATTTATTATCGACATCGCTTCTGCGTCCAATATCCGAAACATGGAAGCCACAGTTCTCCCCCCCTCGATCAATCCTCAGACCACGTCCTCGATAACTAAGGTTTGTTAACCGTAGTACCGAATACTATAGGCCCCACCGCACCCGTCTAACAGGTATCTTATCCGTATAACAAAGCTCTACCATAACCGTCAAGTTAATGCAACCCCCGGGCAACCCCGCCGATCGAAACAGTACGATACCCCGCATCCTATATGAGCCGATATACAGCAAGCTTACAAACCATGTTCCGACCTCGGAACTACCCTATAGGGGTTTACCAGGCCGCTCCGAGTGTCCTTTTTTCAACTCTTTTTATAAAATCATTGTCTGGTTGTTTAAGTTATAATACAAAAACATTGCACGAGGCTGCAAGCAATTCGATGAACAAAGCCTATTGTAACCAAAAATCAAACAACAAAAAAGGGGGGGGGGAGAAAAAACATCAAGTGTGTTATCCAAATTCCGAATAAGGAAACAACTATTTCTCCTGCACAAAGTCTCGTGACTAAGTAAACATAATAAAGCCCAATGTACTCAATAAAACTTAAGAGTAAAAATAAACCAAGAGCAAAGGAGAGAAAAATGCATAAAGAGAGGCCTGGTTGGACAAAAGCCTGATAGGCAAAGCAGTAGATTGAGTATAGGAAGAGGAGAGGAGAGAATACAAATACAGAGCATATCTAGTAGATACCTAGTGCGCCCTCGGCGCAGTGAGCCGTCAGAGGCAGAGACAGTGCTACCCTCCGGCATAGAGCAGCAAATTTGGAAAGTGGAGCTCTCTCTGAGATAGGGCAGAAATGAGAAAAGAGGGGGGACCCGGGTTTTGTAGGAGAGAGATTGAAGGCAGGGGTGGATAACAGGCAATTGATAACCCAGTGTAAGACCTCGCCCGAGAAAAATAGGTAATCCATCTACAGAGTGCATGGAGGGAGTGAAGAGGTTGGTGCCGTAGGTGAGGATCGGGGCACAGCTCCCAGCACGGCACCAAATATATCATATTCGCCCTCGGCCCCATCCTCCGCCGCCCCGAAATCGGAGCAGTAGGCAATGCTCCCTCTCCAGAATAGAAACACACCTCGTCCTTTCGCGCAAACAGAGAGCAAGCCTCCAGAAGAAAACTATTCCACCCTTCCGCACCCCCATAGTGATCCTCAAGGCACATCGGGGTCCACCAAAAAATCCAACCAGCCAAGAACCTCTCTCACTAGAAAATAAGTAACCCCACCAAGACCACCACACCCGAAACGCTCCCCTACTCTTGACCTAAGACCGTAACAGGTCTAATAATAGTTATTTTAGCTTCCCAAAAAAACGGTGATCATAATCAAGGATCACAAGACAGACCTTCGAGAACAATTCCCCTGAAGAAATCTCCCGCCCCGCATATTCATGGGTGCACTTCGGGACATAGTACGTTCCAGCCTTCAACAAATTCTCGTTGTGGGCCCTGTGTAACAAGAATCGAATAGCCGCTCTTCTCTCCGACGTATCGTGAGGTTGCTGCTGAGCAACGCATACCGGGAATTAAGTTTCCGCAAGAGCGGTAGTTTCAGGCGCACCCTAAGCTCATCCCGAGGTTAGTTGTACAGACCGTTAGTGTTATTTCCCCTCCCCTTCCTTTCCCCGGGGGAGGCGGGAAGGCCCGGAATTGTTTGGATATTTGAGGTAATTTGTTTCCTGTTTCGTTGAACTCGGCTTGAGGAAAAGGGGCGCACCGTTTCCGCTCGTTGCTATCACAGCTCCTCACTCGTAATGCACGAAGGGTTCAATGTGCACTACGTATATATCAGCATGAATGCTGTGCACCCGAAGATTTCTCATACAACAGACGCAGTACATCCAAAGGGCCATAACGTGCTCAAATGCCCTACATATTTTCCCTCGCGCCCATATGGGAGAGAAAGAGTGTCACTCGAGGTCTCTGGTGCTTGCTACCACACATACCGGGATAGAACAACTTGCTAAGAAATCAAATCCTGATCCCCTTTAGTTACCGTCTCGCGGATAGCGCAGGAGCCAAGTTCGGATATCGTGCGTCACAAAATCCGCACAGGTGGTAACAACTTCCTTGACGAAGCGATCCGAGAACCCAAACGCGAATCTCAGGGGGAGAGAAGCCGTAATTTCGTATACTAGATTCGGAATCGCAGAAGGTGCAAAAGGAGAGAATTCTGTATTCAGCCTATCATGCAAGGATACCGCCGGCACTCGAGAAGCACCTTGGGGGGAAGATCCCTTTATACAGTGCAAGAAACGACCCCAATAAAACACTATCTTGGCCTGCACTATACAAGTATGTACCGTGCTTGTGCTTGAGAATCACGGAGGCGAAAAAAAAGAAAGAAAAAATAGCGTGACCCCATATCTCATTCTAGGAGGATGGTGGCGAGTGGGAGGCCAAGGGGCTCCCACCTACACACAATTTACCATAATGCATGAGCCGGTGAGGACAGAGTTCGAGAAAACGCTTGCTTCTTCTCTGGCGTGATTGAGTTTGTGCTATGTACTCACAGAATACGCTCCAGGGCATCTTGGAGACGTATAGGATGGGTGGGGTGGGGGCGTGCTCAGTGAATCCACACCAGTAGGTCGATAGTATGGTGGGTAGCCTGCGTAAGGTGAGGTTTCTTACCATTTACTGTAGTCGGCCAGGTAACGTCAGCACTTACCAATAGTAGGACATATCGGCGACTTTATGGAGATTTCTAGACGTGAGAAAACTAGAGGATGACAAAGCGGTTCAGAGACGTCGCCGATAAAGCATAGTGCCTTGTTGGAAACGTGCCTCTGGTTGAGTGATGACCCATGATCAATTCCTCCAAACGCGGGGCCAACCAATCACCGCACTCCAGTTCTTGCCAACGACCCTCGGGCGATCTTAAACGCCAATTCCCCAGCACCCCACGACTATTCTTATAATAGCACGATCAACATGCCCCAGCCCTCCGAAATAGCGCTACTCCAATGATGAAGCAGGTGTCAAACGGGAGCAAGGATAGTAAAGACCAGCAGTTGTCTCCTTTTTTGCCCCCACCGACCACCCACGCCAATGGAAGACCTAACAGCCAAGCTCTTATGAAACCAAGCCTGAGCCTCACGATCGTTCACCCTCTAGCAATTCCCCCCGCCAGCGAGGTAATCTCATGTACACATCCGCTCGATCCGTCGAATCTGCGAGGCGATGGCAACACCGGCCCCGGACCGCAGATTACGGTACTGCAGCTGGTTCCGGAAGTCAGGTGAAGCCTAACGAAGGCAACCATACAGTGGTCTCTCACCCATATCCTCCTACGCCAGCAAAGGTTGCAACACCCCCCAGCGCACTGCCGTACGTCTTCGGTCTCCCCCAAATCAGCTCTTTGTTTTAGCAATTCTAGCGAACGAACGAGCGAGCCCTTAGACGAAGTCAACGTCTCTATCACAATCCACATTTCATACCTACAAGTTGGCTGCGCAATCCCAATAAGGTTGCATGCATGCAGGATACATAAGAGCACTCGTGCACTATCTAGTTAACTACTATCACCATTTCCGGCTCACCACTCCTATTCAATATCCTGTGCGGTACAGCATGCCAGCTACCGTAGCTGCAAACCTACCTTACACCACCTCACCCCACCTTGGCAGAAAGTTTTTCTATAACGTACCCGAGGGCCTACCGAAAGATATGTCACAGCGAACAACCCGGCCAAGAGCAAACCTTCCACCCCTTATCATTTTTGGTTAATCTCCACTGAACCTTCCATCTTTCGTTGTGCCGTATTTCGGTATGTCCTCAGGCATGCTGACACAAGCACTCGTACCTGTGCTCGGGGGTATATGAAAGTGGTTAACACCTTGTGGCGCAGTCTGGCACAAAGTGACAGGACCAGTCAGGCATGGCCCACATCCAACCGGCCCTGTCACTTTATGCCAAACTGCGCCACAAAAGATTAATCACTTTTCATGCACACTCCGAGTACCCGCAGTTTTCAAAAGTATCTGGATGCCTAAACGCCAAGACGTCCAAATTTACACCTAAATCCGCCAGTCTTAGCGCCAAGGCATCCGGATACTTTTGAGAACCACAAGTACAGCAAGTAGGTGGTTTCCTCAACCCCGACCGCCAGCAATTGGCGGTGCGAGGCTCAGGCATGGGTTGTGCCATAACTGGATCACTCACCTTTCCCAAATCGGATACCCCCAAACCGCCTGGCACTCATCAGGGGCCCGCAGGTACCGGTACCTAATCTGTACTCGAGCAAATACCAGTAGCCGCAGCCCACTCTCGGGGGCAGGTACGATACTATAGCTCACGCTCCAGTTGCTTTAAAATTGCCGAGTCCAGTAGACGACTCGATTCGCTAACGAAGCCCAGGTTAGCGGGTCCGAATGTTGATTCATTTCGGGTTCTGATGGCTACGCGTGTGGCAATTTTCTGGAGCCTAGAGGAGTTTAGATAGGAGCGGTGCTTGAGAATGGTGCGAGAAGGTGAAAAAAGTGAGGATTTGTCACCCCTACAAGTAGCTAGTGACAAGCAGGGATCGGCAATGGGTAATTAATTGTTACCCTACTTTGACGACTTCCCTCTTTACCTACCGTATCATAAGTGTCCGCCCAGTCCTGTCGTGGGCACGGTGAAGACCCCAGTGCTCTCCCTGCAGGCAAAGCACTGGTACTGCGCACAAGGAATACCGGCATCGAACCACACCCCGTTTTTTCCCCAAACAGACGTCGGGGATACACGACACCCAGTTGGCATTAAGAAGCGTTATGAAGATTAGGTACTCGAGTACTAGTACTGTAAATCTAAGATACTAAGATGATACATAAGCCCCTAGGTCAAGCCATAGCTGCCCACGAACCAGCGCGTGGTAGAAGAAAATCTGCCGTAAACAAGCAACCTCAATAAACCCCATCCCATCCTCACCAAACAATCACTTTAACAAACCTTCCTCTCACCTCCCATCAGATCCAATATAATCCGAGCCACCCTCCCTCTTCCCTTCACCTCGCACTAAAACTTCCACATAAACTTCCAGCAACTGGGCCCGTATGCAGTGACACTCCATCCTCACGCTCGCCCCAAAAAAAACACCCGGTCAACAAAGCCTACCCCCCCCTCTAAAAAAGGAAGCTTTCAAGAACTCTCCTAGGACGCTACATCTCGTTCTGCACATTGGGGTGCGTTGCTGCGGGGGCTTTCCATGACGTTCTAAATCATCTATTGTACCGTGCCGTAGGAGCAGTTGCTGTGCCGGGTCCAGATGGGGCTAGGTTGGGAGACAACGGCCGGATTTAGTTAGATCAAGTTAGTCTAGTACTGTAGGTTTCTGAGGTAGTCTACCGGGGGGCATCTATTACCGGATTCCCGGGGTGAATAGATTTGCCCAATCGGTAACACCTCTGCGGTGGAGGTGGATGAGGGTATGATGATAATTAAGCATATCTTGTCGGAGTGTGATAATTTATGTGTCAAGCCACGTTGAGCGGTGATGGACGGCGGGTATGCGGGGGCTCGGTGAGGCTTATGCCCATGTGGTTTTGGTTTATTTTGGGCGCACTTGGTTGCCCGTGGCTCTTACTTATCTTTCTGTTCTGTCCTCTATGGTCCGTTTGGAATAGGGGCGGGTTACCGCCACAGTAATACAAGCACTTGTGCGGTACTCGTACAAGTACTAGTAAAATGGATGGTATGAAGGTATCACAACCAGTAGTAGCGAAAGAAGGAAAATAGTGGTTGAGCAGAAAGGGGTGGTGTTGAGCAGGCTGGCTGGCAAGCCACCGCAGTTGGCTATGCGAGTACCTGAACTGTGCCTGTACCCTGAGAGAGGGGGTCAATTTTGGGTTTTGGGAAACTCTCGTTTCACCCATGTTCGGGGCGCGCGTAAAATAATAGGCCCCTCTTCTTATTCTCGCTCAGCCATCAAAGTCGCACAAAGGGGGGGGGTTATTAAATCCGGAGAATCCCCTTCAACTGAATGACCAAGAAGATAGCAAGACCGGTCGCTCTTCTTTTTTTCTTCCATCGGGATTGGGAAATACCGTAGCATTGTTCTCTTTTCTTACTAACTTTAACTTCCATATGATACAGCCGGGGTCCTAAGTGCTGATGTCGAGAACCGTAGGCGGCGGCGGGGGGGGAGAAGCATTCACTCCGGCGGATTGATATAATGTGGTTCCGTTCTGGTCTAGCCTGGTCCGGACGGGTCGCCGGCTCGGGAGTTTCTATGTCATTTGCATGATTGATTGGTCGGTTGATTGAGATAGCTCTGGGTGCTAGAAGCACCTCTCCTTTCGTAATTGTAGATCGCTCATACAGTATGGCGTTCCAACTAGTGGGAGTTTAATCGGTGAAGAGTGCATGGTCGCGGCGGGGAAAGCTTCTCGGTCCGAGTGCCTGGATGTGCTCCTGATCCCACCTAGCCAGAAAGAGCATCGTGAGGCAAAGGAGGTTTAGAGTATGCCAATGTTCCGCCGGGAGGCGGTAAGAGGGAAGTAATGTGCCTAGCTTACCAGCTAGACTATTTGAAGATTTGAAGAGAGGATGAGGAGCACAACTTAAGGCTGGAGTGTGTGCTCTAGTACCGGTGGACATGTGGAGAGGCGAGGTGTGGTTCCCAAGTCTATGTCTGAAGGAGGAAGAGGGATGTCTGACTATGGACATGTATTGTCTCGCAGTTGGTTTGATTTGGTTCGCCCGCCCTTACTTCTGTATCCCGCGGACCAGAGAATTTATCGGCAGGACGAGCAGGTGCCGGCAGCAGGCGAGGTTCATTCAACAAATCGGCATGTTGGTGCTGCGCAGGCTACAGTACTTCTATTACTGGGTGGATGGGAGAGACAGCTTGATGCCAACCTTTTCTTTTTTAGACAGGTAGATGGAATGGATGGAGTGATTGATGGGTTTGATGGATATCCTCTCTCGCAAGCCTCCCTATTCATCGATTACTGGTACAGTGCGTCCTGTATATGCAAAAGCACGAATAGTACTTATCCTACTGCACCGTGCAGTACGTGATACCTACAATCCTTCTTTTTTTCCCTTTCCAGCAGACTACAAGAACTACCACATAGTATTTCTTCCCAACTATGGTAACTGCACTTCTCACCCTCGTATCCATTGAACTTCAAACAAGTAGTTTATAGTCGTCTCTCCGCTGACTGAATACGGAGTGAGCCCCCATAATGATGAGGACCTGACTCCGCGCCATCTACCGTGCCTCTTCCACACGACTTTCTTTAGACAGATTGACAGAGAATCAATCAAGCACAAGCACTGTCAGGGCTCCGAAGCTCCCCAGCTTGGTTCCTGCTCTGTTTCTGGGCTGCCTGCGTACCACACCCCTGGACCCTTTCTCTCGCTCTCTCGCTGCCACACCCTACTTTCCCACCCCGTCTCCCTCCTACCTATCCCCCCTTCTCTCTCACTCCCCTCTCACCCTTCTTACTTCTTCCTTCTTCTCTCTCGCCTTTCCTTCTCGTTACCGTACTCACCCTAATAATTATTTTTTCCTCACTCCGCGTTCCTTCCCCTTCCTCCTTCTCTCCTCCCCCTCCACCCTGTCTCCGCCAATTTATTCTCCTCTCGCTCTCTCTCCCCAATCCTCCCTCAATAGGCCTGTCTCGCCAACAGCGGCCATCCTCTCTCACTCATCGCCTATCGGCCTTTTTTTCTTTTTTCTTCGTTGAGTCGCTCCACCCCTTTTTAATCTGTCGCCAGACTTTGTAGTCAACAGTAACGCATACACGGTCCCTTCGTCGTACTTTCTTCCGAGCAACCCAACCCTAGTTTTTTTTCTTTCCATCCCTTCACTCTCCAACGGTCACAATCCTTTTCGGAGCCCACATTTCTCCTTTGCGACAGATTGCGGAATTGCCTACATCAGCCAGCAGGTGTTATATGCCCGCTGCCTTTCCGTGACTCCCTAATCTCTGTACTGTCGACTGCCGTTCCGACCTGGCTTTCATACTTACTGACAGCGCCGGCCTCCTTATTCGAGAAACCAGTGAGGAAGAAGGAGACGTTCCGTAGCGTGCAAACTCGCTGCGATCTGGCCCAAAAGGTTACCTAAGAGGGAGGAAAAGAAAGGAAAAAAGAGAAAATAACGTCTGCGAAAAATATCACCCATCAGCTGTGCTAGAGAGGAATAATTACGAAGGAAGAGGTCAGATTCGAGGGGAGAAATTAATCGCACGGTGGTTTTCAATAGACTGGTTTCGGTACCTGATATTTTCAGGTCACGTTGGTTGCCGCACCAGTATTTTCGACATCGATACGAAATTTGTGGCCATACCATCACAGCGGCTGTAGAAAGGTTTTCCTCGGCCTTTTTTACGCTCCAACTAGAAATACCAAAGAGCAAGCCTCTCCGACTGGCGGGCCCACATCATTGGTAGGCCTGAGACCTTTACCCCCCCATTCTTCTTTTTTAGTCACCATTGGGCTAGCTCCAATCGGTAGAGTCTCAGCTAACTTTTTCAACCGGACGTTTGTAGACATAATTCCTAATGTCGTCGTCTTCCGAAATCAACATGAACCATCTCGCTCCACAACACGTCTCAGGCCCCTCTACCGGGGTCAACACAGCAAATACATCTCCTACTGATTCGGCGTCGAGTAATTCTATACGGGCTAGTTATAATCCAAATGGTGTCATGGGCGGTGCTGGTAGTTCCGCTAGTAATGTGAGAATGGGGGCAGGTTCCCCATCTTACGATGCTTCGGGCAGCAGCAGGCTCTTCTCTAAAAGGTTAGTTTACCTCTCATGCCCTAAATCTTTCAAACTATTACTTGTTAAACGAGGCTGAATGGAAGTTTGGTCGTTTCGGTAGAGCCCGTGAGATTCAGGCGGAAGAAGGTGTTGCACCACCGGGTCTATGGGGGGTGTCGTCCTCAAATCAATCGTCATCTTCTCTGAGAGATCGCGAGAGTATGGCCCAGGAGATGAACCCTATCAGCAGCTACCAGGAACCACCTGCTATACAAAACGATTACGCCTCCACTGTCCACCGTCGGGCTCGTGCGGGAACCGTTCCATCTAGATTTTCTCCTGGCGGTTTCACTACCGCCCCGACCATTATTCCCGGCATCCCTTCCACGAGCCGCCCTTCCCCAGCACCCTCCCCGTTTAAATCCAACTCGCCACAGAATGTTGAGATGGTGGACAATGGTCCGGTATCGGCTGCCCAGTCATCATCGTCTGTGGCGTCCAGATTGAGATCCGGATCTCTGAACCTCCCTCCCCGTGCCAACTATGTGAGCCCATTTGGGCCATCTATCTTTGCAAGCTCCTGGACCCCCGGCCGTCCTACCGCGGGTGGAAACAACGGGCTTCCTTCATCACCTGCACACTCGTCGTTCTCGAAGGATGACGAAGGAACTCATATGGCACCAAAAACCTTGGATTACCTCGGGCTTGTGGACAGCCCCCAGGCAGCCCGTGCTACGTTGGCTAAGCCGATGGGCCTGGATACTCTTATTGAAGGACAAAGGGCAGCAGCCTTGCAACCATTTATCTCTGAACTTGCCAGTATTCAAAGGTCGAATAGGATTCGTTCGTATTCTGTTAACGCCAAGGAAAAATATGCAGAAGATGAAGAGGAGGAGGAAGAGGAAGAGGAACAACGTCACCTCTACTCTGGACAACAAAGCGGCAATGTAACCCCCTCAGCTCAGGCTAACTTGGCTACCCAGGCAGCTCTTCACTCTCTCGGTGTGCCCTTCTCCCCAAGTCGCCCCAGAGCCAGGACTGCCGGTGTCCTGGATTCACCTCCAGTCAATCGGCTAAAGTCTTATTTGGCCACGCCATCAAGATTGGACTCAATGACAAGCGCCGCTGATATTGGCCGGGACTACTTTGATTTAGCAAACAGTTCTGATCATACTTTGAAACTCGGGAATATGCATCCTAGGCCATCAAGTGGTGAGGGAGGCTTAGCTTCAATCGAGGAGTCTTCTCTGGAAGGGCCTACACGCTCACTTTGGCTTGGGAATATTCCTGCATCGACTACTACAACATCGCTTGTTCATATCTTCCAAGGTTTCGGTAATGTTGAGTCCGCTCGCGTTCTTACCCACAAGAACTGTGGGTTTGTCAACTTTAACAGCATCGACTCTGCAGTCCAGGCCCGAAGCAGCCTCAACGGAAAGGAAATTTTTCCCGGTGCCGGCCCGGTGAGAATCGGGTTTGCGAAGCCATCCTCAGCCGGGAGCAATGGTACTCCCACACCAAATGGCGGTGCCTATGGTTCACCGAGCCCCGGGCCTCAAGGCGACTCCACACCTGCGATTGGGGATGGTGCTTTGTCTCGTGATGCGAATGGTGCTGCTGCTAATGGGAGCGACTCCCGTGACAGCCCCGTGGCACTTAAATTGCCTGATCTGATCGACATGAGGGAGGATATCGTCAAGATTGTACAGGAATTTGGCGCAGAGCATGAGGATGCTCTGATGGTGGGAACCAACATCGATAAGGCTGTTGAATACCAGGACTTTCAACCCGAAATTCCACCAATCCCGGAACCAACCCACAATCGCGTTCATGACGCGCCTAAATTGCGTGATATTAGGAAACGGATTGATAATGGAAATTGCTCGCAAACTGAAATTGAAGAGATCGCGATGGCCATGTTGGATGAGATTGCCGAACTCTCGAGTGGTAGTTTGCCAGTAACCAACAATCTTATGGGTTGAGCTAATGTATACCAGATTACCTTGGAAACACTGTCGTACAGAAGCTCTTTGAATACTGCTCTGAGGAGATCAAGGAGGCGATGCTAGTAGAGATCGGTCCCCACCTTGCCGAAATTGGAATTCGTGAGTACATTTTATCATGCTATCAAATATAGTTTGATGCTTATTTCTACGACAGACAAGAATGGTACTTGGGCAGGGCAGAAGATCATCGATGTCGCCAAAACTCCTGCTCAAATGCAGAAGATCTGCGATTGCCTCCGACCCTACACCGTTGCTCTGTTCCTCGACCAATATGGAAATTATGTTCTTCAGTGCTGCCTTCGCTTCGGTGCTCCATGGAACGACTTTATTTTCGAGACCATGTTGAGCCGCATGTGGGAAATTGCACAAGGGAGATTCGGTGCTCGAGCAATGAGGGCATGTCTTGAGAGCCATCATGCAAGCAAAGACCAGCAGAGGATGCTTGCTGCTGCTATCGCCTTGCACAGCGTCCAGCTCGCTACAAATGCGAATGGCGCTTTGTTACTGACTTGGTTCCTTGACACCTGCACATTCCCCCGTCGTCGCACAGTTCTTGCTCCACGTTTGGTTCCGCATCTTGTGCATCTTTGTACGCACAAGGTTGCTTATCTGACCGTGTTAAAGGTTATCAATCAGAGGAACGAGCCAGAGGCACGTGACACAATACTTAAGGCCCTATTCTTCTCGCCTGGAGACAAGGTATTGGAAGATATTCTCAGTGATCATTCGTGCGGAGCGACTCTCATTTTCAAGGTTCTTACCACACCATTCTTTGAGGAGACAATGCGGAGCGAAGTAGCCCAGAACGTCCGGAACGTCCTGCTCAAGCTTAAGGCTACTCCATCACAGGGGTACAAGAGATTAATGGACGAAGTTGGCTTACCTACTCGCAACGGGGTTTCTAATAACACCAATACTAGTAATGGACCGAAGGACCATCCGCGAGATGGTGTCAATAATTCAAATGCCAGTAATGATCGCAGGGGAGTGTCTCAAAACTCGCCTGCAAACCATAACCACAATCATCATAATAATAATCGCGATCTCCCGCCAGTATCATATTATAATGTTCCCCCTTCCGGCTTCGATCCGGCTGCCTTGGCGGCTGCTGCCTCTCAGATGCCTCAAAACGGAGGATTTGACCCAGTCGCTTTAAGGGCATTTGAGCAACTAAGCCTTACCGCAGGTTCGCTTTATGGTACTCCTGCTCCCCCTGGAATCAATAACCCCGCTCTTCAATATCAGGCCTTGTTGCAACAATCGATGGGGCGCCCAGGGCCAAACTTCTTTGGGATGCCACCTCCGATGGGAAACTATAATGGAGGACAAGCTTCACAAGATCAGTACCGTGCTGGCCACCCCGGCAGCTCTCCTGTACCTCAGCCGCAGCAAATGGCTAATAACCCGATGCTGGGAGGTATGGGTGGAACCCCCGGAGTCTTTAATCCGTTACAGCTCATGACCGGATATCCTTATGGTATTCCGGTATTCCAACCACCGCAGCAACAAGGTGGCGGTGCTGGAAGTGGGAGAAGAGGCGGGAGGGTGAGTGATTCCTAGATTCGCGTGTTCGGCCAGCTCATACTGAATCAATTTCACCATAGCGTTGATACGATTGATCTATCCTCCCAAAAGAATAAACGTGGGCGAGTACTTTATTTCCTCTTTGCAATCGATCCTCAGAAATTATCTTCGTTACGCCGTAGCAAATTACATAAATCATACATTTTTATCAGTTCAATAAATGGGTGGGAGGCGGAGCTATGTATTCATGTAACGGAGGTCTTTATTTTTCATGAACGGGAATGGTTATTTTACGTTTTTCTACTCTTTCCTGATTTCATTTCATCTCACTCTCTTCTGTACCTTTTCTACATCTAGGCTAAGATCTGGATTTCCATCTCGCTTTCTATGATAGTTTGCTCCTAACGATCCGAGTCTTTTTTTGTTTGTGACCTCCAAGTCTGGCAATCACCGCCTCTACTATATTCTCATTACTCTTTTATTTTCGTCCAGAAACACCGCCCTCTCTTTTCCTAATGGGCGGGAACACATCAAAATATTTTCCTTTTTTCTCTTACTTTCCGTCGTTTCATTATTATGTATCCTCGTACTTGCTGCTCATGTCTCCTTGCACTGTTTTTTCTCTTTTTGCGTTGCGACGAAGTTAGGAAGGGAAGTCCCTCCCTAACAATTGCACTCTTTCGTATTTTCCTTCGGTTATGAGAACGAAGGGAAACTGGGAAAGGCATTGATTGTAGGGACTGCTTTTCATTGTTAAAACGGGGATATGGTTCGGGAGGAAATTAAGCACAATTACGACGAGAAGATTTCTTTACTTGCTAGCTTGATATGCCTTTTATTTTATTCCCTTCTTATTTTATTTCCACTCCTAGCATTTTGCTCACCGAAGGACCAACTGGGATAGGTGATGGAGCATGAAAAAGGGTTCTCTACGAGTAGTTTTTCTTTTTTTTTCTTTTTTAAAAGTTTTTATTTTAAACTATTTCTACAGTAACTTAAGGCTCAGGGGTCCATTTTTCCGTTGCGGCTCCGTCCCGTCTTGCCCTCTGACATGCCACCGATGGAATGGATTACCGTCGCACTATCGTATCATTCGTGCAGTATAGTACTAGTACACTAGGGGTTTTCAAAGTTCAGAGGAGATACAATGGTAAAATGATCGGTACCCAGCCATGCATTAGTGTGCATTAGGGCACATATTAACAGTGGCCAATTGTATCAGAGGATTTCAAGTCGCATATTTGAAGCCCCCAAAAATGAGATTGAGTAAAGTGAGCAAGTTTGGTATGTACTCGCCCAAATAACAAGTCTGTTCCCCTAGGCATTAGGGGGTGGGTGGGTTTAGCAGGCACATCTCTAAAAGCTGGGGACAGATTTTTCTTTGAGCTAGTATTACTGTAAGAGCGAAGAAAATTCCTATCTTCTAATAAGAAGTTGAGATGCCTTTGACTTGTTGGTAGTTAATAAGGCCCAGGTGCTTAACCCGCATGGAAGTATTCTCTCGTTACCAAAGCCAAAACCCTGATCTTGGCTCGTTACGGACCTCTTGACCTCCGTCTCTACCTGAAAAAAATGTATGGTAT